>Ga0316207_10002264_pt1 | contig 20343 bp, 26 predicted proteins | sample 6weekpyrite_MG_FD_204943 | JGI IMG/M metagenome (GOLD analysis project Ga0316207, IMG submission 204943) | Microbial mat bacterial communities from mineral coupon in-situ incubated in ocean water Damariscotta River, Maine, United States -... | ecosystem: Environmental > Aquatic > Marine >...
CAGACTTGATGCCATGGAATGTGGCATTAACAGAAAATACTTCTAAATGATAGTGCGTGGTTTGCTAGACGTTTACATAGAAGTTTTAGGTCTTATCTAACAGCAAAAGCTTATTCAAATACACTTGGACAGAATGTATGAAACGCCTCTACCCTGAAGCTGACCTTTAGTTACTTTTGAGTTAAAGTCAGCTGCGTCTCATAAGCGGACTATCAAAAAATATTAATTCACTAGAAAAACTGACATTTAACGACGAGTTAAAAGGACGCCACTGTTTGGAGGTTATTTTTTAGCGATTTGTTAAGCTTATTTATCAAAATTACTCTCTCTAAGTTCTTCACAAACACCATCTATGCTTGGAAACATTGAGCCAGCAGTTATGCCCATGAATCTCAGATCACTCATGGCTTCCTCTCTTTCATTGGCTGGTATGTCTATAGCCTGTAGAAATTGACTACCTGTTTCGGATTCTCGATCAAGGACATACGCTTCAATATCATCAATATTTGTTACTGTTGTCACCGCTTGTTGTGGAACAAGTCTAGGATTATTAATTGCAATGAATTCACTAACCGATAAATGAGGAGATGATGGATCTAGGTTATTAATCTGAGGATAACGTTTTTGCCATGCTTTATTGTCGAAAATATAAATTCTAACAAGACCATCACTACTATATTTGATGGGTAAATCTCTAAATGCAAAAAAAGCTGATACATATGGAGAATATGACCAATCTAATAAAGGAGTTGGATATCCATGATGTTGGAGCAAGTTGAAAAAAGCTCCATTTTGCTCTGGGACAGATAAATCAAAATAGTGGGAAGTGATGGCGCTTAGTCTTTTATGTAACTGAGGCACATCATTTTTTGTAAATTGACTTATGCGATAACGTCCTCGTCTATGGAATGATGTTCTTAGTCGCCAAGGCTGTTCTTGCCCTCTAAAAAGATATCTAGATTTTGATATATTAGAAACATGAGATTTGAATTCACTCCATGACATTTGTATTCCATCTATCTTTGACTCCTCTTTTTCACTTGGTTTAGATAATACACTCGACAAAGTGACACCTATGTCTGAAACTGCATAAAGATGTAAATTATTATCTATTATTTCAAGTTTAACTTGAGCTATTTCTGAATGTGAAATATTTTCGTCAAACTGATCTTTAATATCTTCCCATTTGGATTGAAAACCAGTTGTAGGATCAACTGGATTAACATATGCCATAACTTCTTGAGTGGAATTATTGTTTTCTGTGAATATATGAGCAACAGAAGCAGGTATGTTTTTTTCAAAAGGAGTCACATATGCCACACACTCAAAGTGACCGTCTACTTCATCAATATTTACCATTAAATTCCCATCAACACTTCCTTTGTACTTTCCTATCCATTGTCCTTTCATAATTTATACCTTTTTAAGCTGATGTTACCCACGAAAAGTAGACAACATCATACCCTAAACTCATCTTTTTTTATTATCTATATAAGCAACACCTAAATGACCGCTTTGTGGTGTTAAGCGACCAGTTCACCGGCTTGTTATGCCACTTTTCACATAGCGGCAATATGCAACATCCATTGGAGTTCCTCTGGATTCGATGTGATCCAAAATTGGATTTCTCTCGTCTTTTGTAAGAGCCACAGAAGCAATAATCCAAGCATGTCTATCTATCTCGGATAGCTGATCGACCTTAGTGCGCAGTGCCTTTATTCTATGTAAATCCTTTAGTTTGGATGCCAATAAAAGCCGCTCCCTAAGTTCGAATGCTGAAAAGACTCGATCATCTAGATGGTGGCCGTTAGGATAGTCTGGCAATGTAAGGATGTATGCTAGCCACCGTAAAGAGAACCTGTTCTCATTTTGAAGACAGAAACCAGAAGCGATCGCAGATAACTCTAATAACATTTCATTATTAAAAGTCCGACGTACGTAGTAGGCGACCTCTCTAATAAAGGGGAATAACATTCTAAATTTTTCGCGTATTATTGGAGCTAAAGAGCGAATTTTGGCAGAAGTACATTTTTTTAGAACATGCCTGGCTAGGGTATTATTATTAGTTATCACCGCCTGCTCGAATAACAGTCTATAAGCGTTGGCTACTACCTTGAATTCCTCAGTGTCCTTATATTTCTCAAGCGCCGCTTCTGACACTGATTCCCAGTCAATGTCATCATGATCATACGGATTCATTTCACTGATAAGTTCATCGATAAGTTCAGAATACCGCTGTTCGCGAAGGGTATTTATGTGTTCTTCTGCAACAGCATCTTCACTTCCATCCAGGAAATCATGTAACTGGTGCACTTGAGTCAGCTTTGTTTTCGCGCCATTGAACACCAGTCTATGGGTTGAATATAGATATTCGGATAGCTCCTGGTGCTTGTTGAACAATACCCACGGGTCGTTATGAAAAATATAGATATCATCAACCCATCTTATGAAATCTAATCCGTAGCTTGAGATTCGTTGATCGACATCGTTCAAAACGGCTTCGGCAATAATAGTACTGAAAGATGGCCCAACGGGAATTCCTTTGCTAATTTTTGCGTTTAATCCGTGCAGGAAATCGTGTACGTACTTGGCAACTTCAGCTTTTTCTGCAGGCAGACATTCCTCTAGGGCATTCTGTACCCTGTGCAGATATATTTGATTGTAATAATCGGATATGTCTGCCTTCAGAACCCATCCTTGTTGGTATTGTGTCATTAGCTCATTTCTGCGCTGCGCGAATAAACCCCAGTTTTCGGAACCAGGTTTAAAAAAGTGACCATCATGATCTGGTACGACTCTAAATGAAAATACACAACGTCTTTCTTCAGGAAATCGTCCTCTCTCGATTTGTTCGGCAATCGAATAGATTACAGCCGTAATTGCAATACTGTCCAAAGGATGAAGTTCGTGAACTGCACGAAATGTATTATCTGCTTTTGGCGCCATGCCAAGATATGGCGTGCTGGGCGATGTTCCACGACTCACCAAGTTGACAACAGCCTCCTTTATTGCTGCCCAGTTATGTTTAGCAGCTATAAAATCGTGACTGGGAGGAAATACATCCGAACCGCCGAACTTTTCGAGATGGGATATCGCCCACTCTAGATGGTGATCAGAAATCATCGCTAATCCTAATGTCTATCAATGGCACAACGCAAAGTTAAAAGGCCGCCGCTTTTTGGCGGTCATTTTTAAACGCACTGTTATGTTGTTTCTTCTCTAAGCAACTCGACAACATGCTTAAAGTTATTATTTCTAACATCATTTAACAAGTTTAGCTCCTTTAGTCTTACTTCAGTAGCCTTTGACGATGTTTGATACATCATTTTTAAGTGATTAAGAGCTTTAAACATTGTTTCAATATTATGATATTCATTGTCTACATATAAATAACCTGGTCTTCTAATAGATTCGGCACTCATCCACAACGCTAATGCCTTTCGGATGCTATTATTTGGCATTAGTAATGAAGCTGCAAATTTATTTGCTTGCCACTCCAGCCATTCATAAGGTGTTTTTGGAGTTAAGTTAAATCTTAGTATTTGCCTTACTGTGTCGGTAATTTCACTATTGTGTTCTACAATATTATTTTCAACCAAACGAAGCGAGCGATGAAATATTAAGTGGCCAATTTCGTGAGCCAACGTAAACCGCCATCTTGGGTCATTAGGGTCAAGAGAGGCGTCAACAAATACTGAACGCGATTCAATACGAAATTTTCCTAAGATTTTATTTCCTTTTTTGGTGCAACCAAGATCTTGATCAAATATAAATGGAATATTGAACTCTTTAGACATGCTTAATGATATTTCAGCAAGCGGCGTTAACTGAGGTTCTTTTAAAACAGACGGCTTATAATATTCTATTATTTCAATAGCTTTATTTTCAATAAACTCTCTATTGAGTTGAGGTACGCCATTGTCATCTCGCCTTATTTGGCTCGCCTTCATCTTATTGCTTGGCTCCTATAAACATAACGTTTGAGCTAACCAGGAGGCGCGTTTTTTGCACCGATCTGGTTTAGCGATTTGTTAACTGTTTTTACCACAATTCATATTTAAACCATGGTCTATAGTTTTGACGTATTGAGGGTAACCGTAATCTGTTTTGTAGGACACAACCACTCCACCATCGAGCACGTTTACCACAAATGCTGGATGACGATAAACTTGTTGTGGAACGTATGACACAAATGACAATACCCAACCATTCTTGTTGTTTTTGAGCCAGGAGGCTATTTCTTGGTACTCTTTGTCTTTTCCCCAGATTTGTTCACCGCAATAAGTAAACTCATTTGGAATTAAACGAATTTCTATTTCTTGCTGCCTAAATACATAAAGATATGCAGCAGTCGCGAGAACAATTATGCAAAGTACAAAATAGCCAATAATTTTTAGTGCTTTTTTCATTCGTACAGTTAACAGTTGATATACGGACCCTGTTGGTCCGTATATCTAATATCGGTAACATCTAATATTAATATAAAAATGTTTGTTTCCACTAGAGATTACAGAAAACCTGTCTCATTATCAATATGAGCAAATCGTGACAACTCTATTTCAGGCAATAACCCTCAACAATAGGCTGTTTATAATGGCTCAATGTCTACTTTTAAGTCATTATTTTCTAAAGAGAAGAATGTCAGCTATGGGTCGTTTTCTGAAGTCTAACATAATAACTACAAAGATCTGTTTTGGCTAATAAAGGAAGATATATTAGAAATTACTAAATGAACTCCATATGGTGTGAGCTGACCTTCACATACCATACTCATTCAACTTGATACCATGTCTCTAACATTGCTATTTGGTCTATCGTACGCTCATGAACATCATGTATCTCAGCAATTTCAGCGCGCGAACGTTTCCCGAGAAACACTCTGATCTCTCGCACTTTTTTCGCATTAAGCTTTGCATGTGACTTCGGCGCTTTCACTCTATATATGCGTAGCAGCCTATAAAAGCTACAACGAGACACCCCGGCCATTTTGGCCGCTGACTCCCGGTTTAATATAGCTAAATCGAGATACATCATGACCTCACCACGCGACAAACGATATGAACCAGCAACAGGCACCTAACTCTCCCCTCTATACGAAACGAAACTTAATCTTATTACCCGTTACACGCTCACCACGTGCAAGCGCTGCCTCCCCCTCCTCACTTTCAACATCTTTCTTATATTTATCACGCCACTCAATCAACTTGGCCGGATCACGCTCAACCTCGCGCCCTCCGAAAGTGCCCCGAACCAAGTCCATGTCACTTGCAGTCGCTCTTTTTTCAATCACCGCCTCAAGTGCTTCAAGCATTTTTCGAGCATGCGTTCGGCCGTCATAATTAACACCCGCAGTCGGATCCGGGGTGACAATTAAAGCACCGGTTGTAACAACATGCCTGTCTGCACCTTTGGTGACATAAGCTGTCCAGTCATAGCGGCCAGCACTCCAACCTGCAGTGTCAGCTGATACAAGATTAATAGCATGGTCATCGCCACTGGCAACACCATCAAAGCTATAATTTGCAGCCGCATTAAACATCGCATAATGCAGCACCCAGCCATCACTTGCTTTGTAATCTGCGACTACTCGTGTCCAGCTAACACTATCCCCTGAGGTTATTTTTCCCGGTTCATTATTCATTGATCACCACCTTTTCACGAATCCGCCCTTGCGTTTTTTTCGCCTTGGCTTGTTTTGTTTTTGTGTTTGTTTTTGAACTTCTGTTGTTTGTTCTTGCGGAGGATCTGGCGTGCTCTCTACAACCGCCGTATGATCTTTTTCTATATCGTTTGGCTTTTCATTTTCTGGCGCTTGCTCTGCGAACATGTCCATAATCATCGGCTGGACTTTTGCTTCGATTTTTTCCCAGTCACGCTCCTTAAGCATGTGAACCCTGATTGCTGGATGGCAAGCCGCAGCGAAAGCATAAACCGCACAGTCGAGCGCCTCGTTTCGTTTATGTCGGGGTTTTACCCAGCGTTGCTTTGTTGTGTCGTAGCGCTCAGCAGTTAGCTGCTGAAAGAAGTCATCTGTTAAGTCTCCAGGGAACCGGAAGCGATAATCATCAGGCTCAACACCTGCGTCTGCATGTAGCTTTGCAAAAATTGCGCCCTTGGCTGTGTCTGTGCCCACATGCCAAAGGTCAACACCTGCACGAATAACCTGGCCGCGAACATTCACATCTTGTGGTGATGGGCGAGTTGGTATGACAGGACGGTTTTGATATTTTGAACCTTTGAATGCAAGCATGCGCAAGTGCTTTCTAGTGCGCGCATAGTTGTAAGCCATGTGCGTATGATGGCCACCGGTATCAAGCCCCGCTGCCAGCACTTTCATATTGATGCCGTAACGATTTTTAAACGATGGCTCAAGCACGGTTTTGTCGAGCTTGAGCCACTCTTCATCTATGCCCGGATCCGCAGGAATTTCAAACCAGTCAATCACCCAGAAACGACCATTGCGACCATGACCAAGAATTAATACAGCAAAGCGATCATCCTGAACATCGATGCCCGCAGTGAGCATGAGACAACCATCGGGTATTGTGCGGCTTGAATATCCGCCTGCGCGTTCTGCAACTTCTTTCCAGTCAACTTTTCCGTTTTCGTCTTCGTAGGTCTCCGCCATTATGGTGTTGACGTAGGTCTTCCATTTTTCGGGGTTAGCCTTTGCTTTCTTTCTTAGCTCAACAATTTCTTTCCAGGAGTAACCCAAACCAATTGGCGCATAATAGCTCGCCATTTGAAAACCAGGAACATCACTCTCAGGGTTATCAGCAATCCATTCACCGTTTTCAAGCATCCAGGTTTTATGATGCTCTTCGATAAAATGTCCACCGGCTTCACACAAAAACAAACCGTCATCACTCAAGTTTTCATCACGCAGCACTTGCTTGTGATTACAGTGAGGACACGGCACATGATAGTGACGCTGGTCAGATGCTTCGTATTCTTCCTCAATTACACTTTCGCCCTTTACCGTGGGCGACGAAGTAAGCAGCACTTTACGACGCGGAAAGGATGATGTTCGCCTGTCTGCTACATCAACTGGGTGACCTTCACCATCAACATCCGACGGATAACGATCGACTTCATCCAAAAATAAACGGCGCACCGGCATTGATGAGAGTGATGAGGCTGAATTTGATCCTGCGATAACAAGAAAGCCTCCAGGAAATTCTTTCATTGTGGCGGTGTTGCCACTGTCTCGGCTGCGAGATGGTTTTATTTTATCCTGTAAAACAGGAATCAAATTTACCATTGGATTAAATCGCTGACGCGTCCAGCGCTTACCCATTTCAACCGTTGGCTGAACTGTCATCATTGAGCCAGGAGATTGATGTACAGATGCGGCTGTCCAGTTATTACCTGTTTCTGTTTTACCTGTTTGTGTGCCGAAAATCATCACCACACGTTTTGAATGATGATTGTCTGAAAGCACCTGCATCGGTTCACGCAAATACGGCGTGCGTGACGTTCTCCAGGGGCCGTGTTCCGAAGAACTCTCTCGGGGCAATATACGGTACTTATCAGCCCATTCATCAACAGGCAGAACTTCAGGCACCGCCCAACCTTCAGACCAACCTGAAGAGAATGCTTCACGACCATCGCTCACCGCATAAATGTCACGAGCAAGTGCAGCCACTAAAATAAACTCTCTGTTGATTTTGCGAGGTTATTACAAACAATCCTCAACTCATCGGTAATGGCTTCATGAATCTTTGCCGCGTCACCCTCCGCAGCAAGAACTGGAGCCAACCTATCAGCAATAGACATGATAGATTCCTGAGCATTACGCGCCATCGTAAACGCAGCCTGATAAACAACATCCTTTTCAACTAATCGCCCCGCATCCTTTTCCAGACCTAAACGTTGCCTTGCTGTTTTTATCTCAAGCTCTTCAACCTTTGCCCGTGAAAGCCTGTTGTCCGCCGAAGGCTTTTTGTCGCGAGTGCGATCGCCGCCACGTGATGGATCCAGTGTTGATGAGAGTTTTTCTTCAGTTTTTTCGACATCAACCAGGCCGTCATCAGTCATCACCAGCAATCCCTTCTGCTTGTATTCTGTGACAGTCGATCGAGCAACTCCCCGGTGTCTTGCAAAATCCGCCTGGCTCATCAATTGATTTTTTCTATCGTTGGCAGCCATTTTTATCCCGCCGCCTGTTTCGTGTTAGGCAAACTTTCAACACTATCACTAGTCAAATCTCGCGCAGTCGAGGCCCCGCAAGGCAATGGCTTGGGAAGGACCCGCGACGACTCGAAGTGTTGCTGGCATGTTTTTTTTGCTTCGATGAGGGCCGCTTCTGTGCCGCCATAATTGCGTTGATGATGGAAACCAAGTGGTTCACGAGCTACTCGTTTAAACAGGCTGAAAGATGGAGGCACAGTCTCGCCTATTTCATAGTTCGCCTTGTACTGGATACCATTAAAGAAATCACCACGATGATCTTTAATAACTCTGACCTCTGGGCCAGACACGATATAGCCCCATTCATTCCCTGAATCTTTCAATGCATAGATCATGTAGTCATGATTTGATACAACATGGAAATCCCCTTTTCGATACCAGTCCATTTCATGTGACGCCTGTGACGCCATAATGATTGAGGCCGTCACAGCTCTAACCTCTTGATCCTATTAATATATATAGCCTGTGACACATGTGACACCATACAACCCGCACGCGCACACGCGCGCGCGTATGTGCGCCCGTGTATAGAAACGGGCGTCACAGGCGTCACGGCGTCACAACAGGCAACAGAGCAGCCTGATAGAGTGTGACGGCCTAAATTTGAGGGTGTCACAGGCGTCACAGTGGCACCTCATTGAGTGCTTTTTCTGCTTGTGGGGTGATCCAGATGCGACGTTGCTTGCGTTTACCATCCTCACCTTTGTATGCCTCGCGCTTATTAATCCAGCCGAGTGATTTCATTATTGGGCCGATTCTGTTTGTGCTAACCTGATTTATATGGGCAGGATCAAACCCAATTGCATCTTGCAAAAGCTGCGCTGTACTAATAGAAGTGATTGATTTACCTCTCACATACTCAAGAATAATTTCTTCCCAGGGGTCACGTTGCAATCGGGTATCTTGCACCTCAACAACCACCTCTAACTCATCCGCCGACACCCACCACTCCTCACCTTGCCGGAACAGAGCAACAGCCTCAGCCCAAAGCTGATCACGATTTTCATGCAGCCAGTTAAGTAAAATAAGAGTTGTATACACCGGCCAGAATCGCCGATTCCCCGTGTAATCGCGAAGATAGGCATCCTGGTTGGTTGTGCCTGCAAAAACAGTTTGCCGGGGATGATCGAGCGCCACGCGACCATAAGATGGCCGGAACCGATCGATCTGCTGTGAGAAAAAGTGCTTTAATGCGGTGACCTCAGACTTATTAAATGCATCAAGTTCAGCCAATTCAAAACCCCATTTGCCCTGAATAACCTGGTAAGCGTCTTTATCACCGAGCGGCAAAGGTGCATCAGTGAACCACTCCCCGAAGAGAACCGACACGGCTGTTGATTTGCCTCGCCCCTGCTCACCTTCGAGGATCATGACGTTATCCATCTTGCAACCAGGGCGCATGACACGGGCAACAGCACCTAACAAAAACTTTTTACCAACGATAGATAAATAATCATCTTTATCGGTCGCACCTAAGCCTGTTTTTAACCAGTGACTTAAACGTTCAGTTTTATCCCACTCCAGCGCATCCAGATAATCCCTGACTGGGTGAAAGCGATTACTCTTTGCAACCACAACCAGGGCGTCAGCAATATCAGAATGGTTTGGTGTAAAGCCATGCTCATGTGACATCCAGACACGTAAAGCAGCTGTATCAGAATCCTCCCACTCACCCGCTGAGCAATTAGCCATCGGAGGATCAGAACGTTTCATAATGCGGTAACTAAACTCACAGTAACCAAGCACACCTAACCATTGCTCATCACAACGCAAAACTAGCTCAGCATTGCGCACTGATGATTTGTAATCACTGTTGCTTGTCAGCTCCATATCAGCACGCCAGTCATAGTCACTATCCCTAACTGGCTGAGCAGGCACCTGCTCAGAAACTGGGTTATCGCTTACTAAAAGCTGCGCTTGCACATCACTTGTGTTTGTTTTTTTAGCGCTTTCAATTGCCGCTAAATCGTTATTTATCTGATCAGCAAAACCATCACGGCCTTGCTCATTAACCTGATCATTAAAATCAGTCGGCTTACTCACGCATTCGCCCCCTTATTATTAAAACGAGGAATAACCACAACACCATCAACAGCCGCCGCTGCAATAATGGCTTCTGACACGCCCTTATTTGGGTGTTTCTCTTTTTCTCGTAACCTGGTGTCATCATCCGGCACGACCTCAACCAAAACATCCGGCCTGACCTGAGCAAGAATATTTATTTGACGCTGTACTGCTGCCGTTAATTTGGACTGTTTAATAAACGCCTGCGGATACCCTCTGTGGATATCGTGATCTGCGAAAAAAACAAGCTGCGCTGACGGATAGACTCCTCTCAATGCTTGCGCTACTGGCAGCAAATTATTCGCATCAAACGCGACCGCAACAGGATGTTTTAATGTTTCATGAAGTGAGGCAGCAGTGGCGTAACCTTCTGCAATACCAAGAACAAAAGAATGTGTCCGCCCTATATCGGGCGGACGGTTTATTAAATGAAAATGACCACGCTTCGCGCCACCTGTTAAAAATCTTTTCTCACTATTTGGATACACCCACTGCAACGTCCAGATCTTGCCTTTTATATCACGTGCAGGCACACAAATTGCCCCGCGAGAAAAACGAATTCCCCAGGCTTTAACACGTTTAATATTGAGATATTCAGACTGGCCACTGTCTGGCAAATTCCGCCAAATGCCATCTGCTTTTTCAGCAATTTCCTGTTGCAGTTTTTGCTTTTCCAGCTTACTTTGTTTAGCTGCTTCTGCAGAACGTTTTTTGGCTTCCTGAAGCTCTTCAGGTGTTACGCCTTCGACACCATTCAACGTGAGACGCTCTTCTCTACTCGTCACCCAATTATTCATCAAGCCGACAATAACAACACGGCCCGATTTTAAAATCAGTTCACTCAAACAATAAGCGCCTGACTGATTTGAGCTTTTTTTGCCGGAAACTGGCACACGATGCCAACAGCCATCAAGCTCTATGTTTTCCATTATTAAACCCAAATCATCCGCTACAGAATAAACCGCATCAATCGCCTCTTGCCGGTTATCCATTGCGCAACTCCTCCCTGCAATCAGAGCAAACAGCAAAGCCCTGACGGTACAAATCATTTGAGTAACCGCATTTCACACACTTAAGCTCACCCGCTAAATTAACCGGCTGTGTTTTGGCTTTTTCAATAGCCAGGTCACGAAGCAATTGCTCACGCCTTTCAGCGTCGTCAAAAATATCCATCCCCAAACCCTTAATTTATTATTTTTATAAATATTTAATTTCTGTTTTTATCGATATGCCTTAACGCTTGCAGATGTTTTTCCAGACTATCGAGCAACTCATTGCGCGTGTTTTCATTATTCAAAATACCGTCATCACCCATGTCAGAAACCATCGCAACATTTGCTTCTGCAAACTCCTGGAGTAATTCCGCATAAACAATGGTTGCATCACCATCAACATCGATGGGCATATGCAAAAGCCCGGTGTTTCTTAAAAGTAATTTTCGAAGTTTTAACCCCTGACCAGGAGCAATTTGATCAAGCGCCACAAGTAGCGGCTCTTTATATGCAAGCGGAAAATACGAACCGCCAAAAATAGCGCGTGACAATTTCTTACCATTGGTTTCATCTTTGCGTTCGCTCTCGGCAACCGTATCGTGACGATGAACCGGATCAAATACTGGCGCATCTCCTGTCGGTGGAATCATGTCGCAATAAACTTCTATAAACACATCACGCAACGCTGGCATTCTTATTTTTTTTGACTCAACCAGGTGTTCAATAAATTTTCGAATAATTAAATGTTCAGGTTTTTGTCTAGTGTGAGACATAGCGTGTCCTCTTCTTTTTATCTATGCTTAAAAAAAGCCACCAACTAAGCCCAGCAGCTGAGTTGATGACAAAACAGTTCACAAAGAACTGCATACAGGAGTCAAAATTGAAATTCATTGAATACATAAACAAAAAATATCAAATGAAAAACACATTATTCCGCCACCGTTTCAAAGCGTGCCACAGCTCTATGAGACGATTGTGTGGTTTGCGATAAAGAATTTTCACGTGGGAGACTTTCGAACATGTCTGGATAAAAATGACACAAGATATCAATCGGAGTGACTTCTAACTCTGATGATACGGCCAGGCTTTTCATAAGATCAGGACGCGGCACTCGCTTTCTTGGTATGAGTTGAATTTTTATATACTTAACTGAAGTACCTGCTTTTGTTGCGTAGCATCTCAGCTCATCATCACTTAGTTTTTGTATGTAGTCTTTGAAATTCATATGGTGACACTAGCAAATTGATTGTGTTTAAACAACCCCATATCAACCAAATTGCAAGTTCAATCATTTTGCTTGTTGCGCGAGAATGCAAACATGAGATTTACAATTAACGAAATCAGACTATGGAACGCCCGAGCCTTGGCTGATAAAGAGGGAACCATTGCCTTATTTGGTAAGAAGATAAACAAAAGCCAGACACAAGCTGGTAGCCTTATAGGGTTATCTCCAACCAGGAACATTGGCAATAAAATCGCAAGACAGATTGAAGCGGTTTTTAATAAGCCTGATGGGTGGCTCGATCTACCACATCAAGATCAATGGGCGAGTATAAAAAGAACTGAATGGTTATCTCAGCTACGAATACTCAGACCAAATGAAACAGATCATGCAAGTAAAGAAATGGCAGCTATTGTCGATGAAAATCATAGACTGTTAAATAAATACTATCTAACACTTCCGATAAAAGCGCAGGAACAAATAGTTAATCTTGTTGAAATGCTCTCTACTGAACTTGTAAATAACCGAGATGAAGAGGAACTTATAATACAGGCCGATGACTTCCAAGGTGAAGCAGATGAACTTACTAAGAAAAAAGGTGATTCAGTAAAAATTAAATCAGCGTGAACCTGCTGGTAATCGAGCCACAGCATCACACACTCGCTGCCCCAACACTAAATAATTCAAAGAATCCGACTGATCGGCATAAACCCTAAGACGCTCTAACGTTAACTTACGCTCATTTGGCAGCAGTACTTTTAAATCCATAACATACCGCGGTGCCATTTTGTTTGTCTCCGGGTCGTACTCTAAACCAATCGGAAATAAACGGAGGTATTTAAATAATGAAGGTGGAGCCCAGCATGCGGGTTCCATAGGTGCGCATATAGCTTGATAGCCTAAACTACGGTGATCACCTTCAGGGGAAACGAGTACGTCAAAAGGCTCTTGAATTCCGTCTTTATGTAATTTTAAGGGAAGAATAATCTGGACTGGCATCGTCTGTTATGTGCTCGACGATGAAATAGCCTGGCTTAAAACAATCAACAACAGCCTCGTACGCCTTATCAAAACTACTCTCTATACATATTCTTTCTATTTTTCCGTTACGGCTTCCATATGACACCCAGCCATCACTCCCCTGCTCCAGTAATAATGGTCTCTCAGAAAGAAAATAAGCATATAACTGCTCAATGACCTCCATTCCTTTGGTTGTGCCGACCACATTAATTCTTGGCTCTGACTTTATCATATATCACTGGCCTCACTTAATTGGACGTTTGTCATATTTAATTAGTTAACACTAAACATGCTGTCAACTAATAGGGGGGACTTTAATGGTATAGGAAAAATTCCTTTTATTTGAGCACTGGATCTCTATTTCAGATAAAAGGTTGATTTTATTACCAAAAGTTACTGTTGATCTTCTCGTCATACCATCTCGCTCGAACACCCACAATACAATCACCTCAGCATGGCATAATCATTTTGCTTGCTTTAATACAATCAATTTGATAGCTTTAATTTGATACAACCATTTTGATATTGAAAATACAATCATTTTGAAGGTAACCAACATGAGCACAACAAAATATGTTTCCCAAGAAACACCAATAATCACACAAGACATCGCAGATATTGCCCGAACCAGTTCAGGCGCTTATGTAATCGTCTCTGGCGAATTTTTAATTGAGCACGGCATTGCAGAAAGCTGGGCTAAATGGCGAAAAATATCTGAGTCGAAATTTAAACCTGAAGGATTCATCGACGGAAAAATCACACCCGACTTTGAAGACAGAATATTTATTAGCCTGGCAGAACAAATCGGCCTTATAGCAACGAGGTAATCTGATGAACCAATCCACTCAACAAACAGCATCTTTAGAAGATAACAATCTGGCTTTTCTTAGCGCATGGAAAACAGGTGTTTTAATTTCCGGGCCCTCACTGTTCGGCTGCCAGGCAAACGCACCAGACTCAGCTGTTACCTGGCGTCAGTTAACACCAAAGCTGGATGTAATGCGCAAAGCTATTCCAAATAAAAGCCAAACTGATGCGGCTTTCATTGGCATTCTTGCCTCATTTTATAACGCAGAAGAAGGCCAAAAGATGCTTAACAAAGCAGGCTGTAGTGCCTTTGGTCATGCCTTAAGCGTACTCGACAAAAAGCGTATTGATGTTATTGCGGCACTCATGATTAATTTCGGGGGCTGGTAATGGCTAACACTAATAAACCACATTCTCCAATTAATCGCCCATGCATAGGCGATTCTTTTTTATCTAAGCAAAATGAAGTTCTTTTTGTAGCCGCTATATGGTCGGGCGGTGTTGTTTTTGAAGGAGGGCCAGCTGTAAGCACAACTGAACTTAACACCCACTACAAACCGAAAAACAAAAATACTACTGACTTTTTAAGGGGCAAATAATGCAAAAAATAATTGAAATTAAACCTGATGAAATTGTACACCTACCACTCAAATTCGTTGATCTTGACCCAGAGCAACCACGCAAAACAGTTCCTGAAGAATACATCGATGAGCTTGCGCTTGATATTAAAAAAACAGGTGTTCTTCAGCCGGTAATAGTTCGCCCAAACACCGAACAGGAAGGCCGCTACATTATTGTTTACGGTGAGTGCCGCTACCGTGGTAGCAAGCAAGCTAAAAAGCGTTCAATCCCCGCAATTTTAGACCAGATCAATAAAGGCGAACTTGATCGCCTGATTAACCAGGTAAAAGAAAACCACCAACGCCGCCCACTCAACCCGATGGAAATGTCGAGTTTCTTAAAAAAACTACGCGATAAATTTGGTATGAAATCGCAGAAAAAAATCGAAGATACACTAAAAGCACACGGCATCAACAACATGAGCCGCTCTTACATCTCAAACATTATTCGCCTTCAGGAGCTCCCAGACTGGATTCAACAGCTCATTAGTAACGGCAAGCTGACCGCAGCACATGGAAAATATATTTTGCCCGCCCTGGTCAGTGACACAGTCATGAGTGATTTAAAAGAAAAATTAGACGATAACACCGATATATCAACTCGCGAACTACAAGGCGAAATATTCGACATGTTTGATGAAAACCACAATTCACTTCAGCGTCACTGGATTACACCATTTGACTACAAAGTACAGTGCGTAGAAAGTGGCTGCCAGAAAATGCGTAAAATGAACAATGGCCAAGGCGGCAACGATGAAGACAACACCGACACTTATTGCCTCGACAGTGAATGTCACGCTGAAAAAGTAAGCGCCTATCGTGAATTAAAAAAGATTGAATTACAGGAGATGTATTCAACTACAGCTGAAACAGACGAACCTACTGAGCCCAAAGAATTCACCGCCGATGAAAAAGGTGTTGTTGATGTAGAAAAGCAGGAACTGTATGAAGACGATGATTATTACCTCATCGAGCAAGCACGATTTGAAAAACAGGAATGTATCGGTTGTGAACATTGTTTTCAGGTTAAGGTCGGTAACGATGACATTGCTGAGCTCGACTTAAAAGAAGCCTGCTTCAATATCCCTTGCTACAACCAGAAAGAAAGTGAATTTTTTGCCCTTGAAGAACAGGCGCGCGTGGCTTTCTACTCTGTAAAAGACAATATTCGTCAGCAAATTTCAATATCTTTATCAACAAAACCCGCTCTTTTGTATGACGTCCTCAGCTGGATCGTTTGCGGTAGACCATCCCCAGTCGAAGATGGTGCAGAATACGATGACTATCTTGACACTGATCTTGATACCGAAGAGAAACTCAACGAGGCCAAACTCAATAGTCTGGAGGCATTCGTCACAGGTACAGCAAACTCACATCAAGATATTTTAGCAGCACAAGCCTCTGCGCAGTTGTGCGTCGATGAGCTCATATATTTAACTAAGCACCTCAAGTTATCAGTAGAAGGTTACAGAATCAACGACGAGTACTTGCGTGATAAAACCAGTGATCAACTGCTTGATCTTTTAAAAACTCACAACATCATTGACGAAGAAATTCAGGAGAAATACGCAGACAAAGACCTCGCTGAACTCTATCAATTGTGTCTGGATTCTGCAGACGATATCGGTGTACCCGCAGGCATACAAGACGCCTGGACAGAACTCACAAAGGAGAATGACAATGCCTAGTTTCGGAAAAAAATCCATAGACGTACGTGCGACGCTTCACCCTTTACTAAAAGAACTGTGTGACCGTGTTGTGAGCTTTTACAACATCAGCCTGCTAGTAGGGCATCGCAATGAAGCGCACCAGAACCAGGCCTATGCAGATGGTGTAAGCAAAAAGCAGTGGCCAGACAGTAAGCACAATAGATTTCCATCAATGGCAGTAGATGCAACGCCCTACCCAATCCCCGAGGACTGGGGCGACCTGAACGGACAGACACTGCATGCCCGTGACCTTAACTGGAAAGAACGCGTGAAATTTTACGAGATGACTATCGTGTTTGAGTTTGCCTGGCAGCAGATGATTAATGACCGACCAAAACTACGCAACCGGTACAAGCTGCGCTCAGGCAAAGACTGGGATGGTGACAATGACTATCGAGACCAGGGCTTCGACGACCTGCCACACATCGAACTCATTGAGCTTAAGGAGGCACACAATGGCTAAAGGCGTAAACCGCATGACCATTCTGGGGAACCTTGGCAAGGATCCAGAAGTAAAGACCACAGCGAGCGGAAAAAAGGTGGCCACCCTCACCATCGCCACAACTGAGTCCTGGAAGAACTCAGAAGGTGAGCGCGTTGAGGAAACCGAGTGGCACCGTGTAATCATCTGGGGTAGAAAAGCTGAAGTGGCTGAGCAATACCTGCGCAAAGGTCGCGAAGTGTATATTGAGGGCAAGAAAAAAACCCGCAACTATGAGGCTGATGGCCAGACGAAATACATCACCGAAATCATCGCACATGATATGCAGTTAATTGGTGGAAGACCTCCACAAACGCCTGAAGATGTAAATACATACCATAATCAACAGCCTGCCAATTATGACGACATCCCGATATAAGGACAACAGATGAGCATCAACACATTAAACATAGACCAAACTGCTGAATTTTTAAAAGTATCAGTATCTATGGCCTATGATTTAGCTAATTCAGGTGTGCTACCCGGTGCAAAAATCGGAGCCAAGTGGGTGTTTATCGAGACAGAGCTTGCAACGTATTTATCCAATGAAGTAGCCAACCAACAACGCAAGCGCGCAGAGCGTGCTGACCACGAGAGCAGCACGCCGGAACCAGTCCGCCCTGTAAAAATAAAAAAACAACAAACAAAGGAATCTATACCCTCGATATCAGAATTACCAGCAATACCATAGGCAAACATCGGGTAATTACCATAATTCGGCTGCTAACTCAGAGCCGCGCAAATTAGCGTAACGCTTAAGCATTTTAGGGTCCCTGTGCCCTGTAATGTTTGAGATTTGCACATCAGACAACTTTGTTCGCTGATAAAAGCGACAGGTTGCTTCATGACGAAGGTCGTGAAACAAAAAATCATGTAGCCCTGCATGGTCAAAAATAGATTTAAACTGCTTCGATAATTTGGCGGTGGTTTTTTTCAGACTCTGCTTAGTCTGCTGACCATCCCACCAAGGAAAAAGCAAGCCACCTTCATGGTTAAATCCACGCATTGATTTATCAGATTGACTTACTTGATACAAATAAGTATTAACAGATGTTATTGCATCGCTTGTCAATGGCACCTGTCGCTTATCACCATTTTTTGTTTTCTCTAGATAGATCGTTTTTTTATTCAGATCTACTTGATGCAGGCTTATGGTGTACATCTCGCTCAATCGCATCGCGCTGTTTATTGCCAGCTCAAATATACAAATCAAAGCTGCCTTATATTTAAGCTGCAGAGGCCTTTCTCTATCTTGAGGCTTGCAACCACTAAACACTTTATAGACCGCTTTTTCTTCATCCTCACCCAGCCTTCGGTTACGCTCTACATCAACCTTGATACCACCAGACTCTTTTTTATCTTGCTCAGTATACCGCGAGTAACCTTTCGGCAGCACACGCAAAGGATTAACCCGAATTAAATCTTTTCTAATTGCCCAGTCAAGACACCTGGCTACCGCTCCAACATACTTTCTCACCGTTGACGGCGCAAGATTATATATCCGCTTAAGCTCAGCCACCCAATTTTCCGCCCAATTATAATTGATATCAGATAGACTCAAATCACCGGAACGACTTGATGCTCTATTCAGTAAATCAACATCCTCATCTTTGATGTGAACCTTTATCTTATATTCTACGATGAGATCACGTAGTGTTTGAATAGGCGACTGCGTATGTCTGCCAATATGTTTCTGTAAAAACTCAGGAACAATACCTGCATCTAACAGTGATTCGAGATGATCACACCAGGCCTGCCCTTCATCTTTATCATCAAAGCGAATCGTGTAAGGTTTTATAAGTATATTTTTACGCTTAATTATGAATTCATATTTTTTACCACGCATCACAACTGTAGACATTTAGCCTCCTTATCAGATGTATATAACGAAGCGAACTATAGCAAAAGTAGATGGATTATTGTGCGTTTTACGGGTGTTTTTAACACCCGAACAGATGATAATTGGTGATATTTGCTGAGGGTTTCTTGGTTATATCAGTTAAAGTCTATTTCAACCAAACTCTAACTGATTGATAATAAAGAAAAATATGGAGGCGGGTCCCGGAGTCGAACCGAGGTAGATGGATTTGCAATCCACTGCATAGCCACTTTGCTAACCCGCCCTGATTTTTACAAAAATAAAAAAACCTCGACTTGGCGAGGTTTTAATATCTGGTGTTCAGCCTGCCATTTCTGAACATCTTTGATTTGGAGCGGGTGATGAGGATTGAACTCACGACATTCTCGTTGGCAACGAGATGCTCTACCGCTGAGCTACACCCGCTTGATTCTGCTTGGCTATTGCCTCAACAGAGGGCGCTATTATAGAGATAACAGCCTTTTGGTCAAGTGCTATTTTAATTTAATTGTAATATTTTTCAGTGACATAGTGGGTGGCAGGGTGTGTGCTTGTTTTACGGGGATGTTCAGGGTTATTTTTATATCGATTGACTGCTTTTTACGGTGATTGAGGGGCTTTATGTTCTGCAAAGTCACTGGATCCCAGCCACAGGCATGCTGGGATGACGGGGTTCCTTTTTGTTTAGATTAATCTGCAAGGCTCGAATGAATACAGCTTCTACTTTTTTACTTCGCTCAAGCCGGCTCTCATATAATCAATCATCGATGCAATGGTTAGCACTGAGGCTAATATCAGTAACACCAGGCCGGTTTCATGAACGTGCATGCCTAACCAGTCATCCCTGTGCATTAGAAAACCCAGGGCGAACATTTGTGCGAAGGTTTTGTATTTGCCCAGTTTAGAGACCTTTACCGCATCAGATTTACCTTTTTTGGCCATCCATTCCCTTAGTGCGGAGATGATGATTTCTCGACCGATGATAATGGTAGCGCCTATTAATATAATCAGGTCATCATGGGCCCATACCAGTAATATCATGGCTACGGAGACGATTAGCTTGTCTGCTACCGGATCCATAAAGGCGCCAAAGTCTGAAGACTGGCCTAATTTTCTTGCAAAGTAACCATCAAACCAGTCGGTTACGCAGGCCAGTCCATATATCCAGGCGGATGCGGGTCTTGCCCAGTGATATGATTCTTCTGGCAATAGAAACAAGATGACGATTAATGGAATAAAGGCTATGCGTATTAATGTCAGGCTGTTGGGTATATTTAGTTTCATTCAATTGTTATTCGTTCAAAGTCACTGGATTATAAATGTCTATTCAGACCGCAGCACATCATAAATGATTTGCGCTAAATTTCTACTGATACCCGG
>Ga0316207_10002266_pt1 | contig 20339 bp, 20 predicted proteins | sample 6weekpyrite_MG_FD_204943 | JGI IMG/M metagenome (GOLD analysis project Ga0316207, IMG submission 204943) | Microbial mat bacterial communities from mineral coupon in-situ incubated in ocean water Damariscotta River, Maine, United States -... | ecosystem: Environmental > Aquatic > Marine >...
GAACCGGACGTGCTTTCGCACTCATGTCAGCTGAAATAGCTAATGGGCGAGCATTTTCTAAAGCGAAGATACTAATAGACTCTACGCCAGTAATTTTTGTTTTCACGGTAACAGGTACAACAGAACCGTTTTCTGCAATATCTGGAGTACGAAGCCTAATTTGCTTTGATTCCTCAAATGCTTCTGTACCCAACAAACCCATCATTGCATCTTTGACACTTTTAGAATCAAATGCTGCTTTTGGCCATGCTGCTAATACGCGCGATGGTGTTAATAAACCAGAAGCCACTGAAACAGCTACCAGGCTACCTGCCATTGATTTACGCAAAAAACTGCGTCGTTGGTTATTCATAAAGTATTCCTCCTACTAATCTAATACCTACTTTAGCAGAATCTCTATAATGCGCTCTGGCGGCAAAAGTGGTGCGACTTGCACCCCTTACCGTGCAGACTGCACTTAGTCAGTGCTATCTGTAAGCTTTTGATATTGCTGTAATCGTCGCCACAACGTTGATTTGTTGATACCAAGGGCTGCAGCCGTTTTTTCTCGGTTTCCGGCGTATTTTTCTAATAATTTCAATATGTAACGCTGCTCTAGCTCTTCCAGGGTTGGAGAATCAGCATCAATTGCATCACCACTGTTAATAGCGGGTAAGCCCTCTAGGTTGAGCACTTCGCCATCGGCCAAGGCCACGTGACGCTCCACCAGATTTCGTAATTCACGCACATTACCCGGCCACTCATATTCGCAAAGCTGCTGTACCGAGTTAGCATCAAAGCCCTTCACGTTGCGATTAAAACGGTCTGCAAAATGATTCACAAAATGTTGAATCAGATCGGGAATATCATCTCGACGTTCACGCAATGGTGGCATACGCATTTTGACCACATTCAAACGATGGTAAAGATCGTGACGGAATTTATCTTGTGCAACCATTTCTTCCAAATTGCGATTTGTTGCAACAACAAAACGTACATCGATGGCAACAGGACTAATGCCACCCACGCGTTGCACAACTTGCTCTTGCACCACACGCATTAATTTAGTTTGCATGACATCAGAAATATTACATATCTCGTCAAGAAACACGGTGCCACCACTGGCCATTTCTAATAAACCAATTTTACTTTGCATTGCGCCAGTAAATGCACCTTTCTCATGACCAAATAATTCTGACTCAAGCAAACTGTCTGTTAATGAACCACAATCAATAACAATAAATGGACGATCGGCAACACTGCTTTGATAATGAATGGCACGTGCCGCTAATTCTTTACCGCAACCTGATTCACCTTCAAGAATAACGTTACAACGAATGTCGGCAATTTTTTCAATCGTCGCATACACTTTTTGCATCGACTCACTTTTACCCAACATACCGTAGCGATGCTGTTCATCACTAAGCTGCCGTTTAAGCAATAGGTTTTCTGTTTCAAGCTGGTGATGCTTAAGTGTCTTTTCAATTAAAACCAACAACTCATCCATGTCATAAGGTTTCTTAATAAAGTCGGCTGCGCCAAGACGCAAAGCTTCAATTGCGTTATCAACTGTAGAAAATGCCGTCATCATAATAACGGGGATATCTGCATCTTTGTTTTTTACTTCTGCAAGCACTTCCATGCCTGTCATTCCCGGCATACGTAAATCAGTCACAACAAGATCAACTGGATTCGAGTTAATAAACTCCATTGCATGATCTGGATTCTTAAAAATCTCATAGCGATATTTTTTTTCATCGACAAAACGCATCATTAAATCGCCTGCTTTCGCATCATCATCAATGAATACTATTTGCGGAAGCGCATCTTTACTTGCCATGTTTCTATTCCTGCTCGCTTTTAATTGGCAATGTCATTGTTACTAAAACGCCAACTTCGTTATTATTTTCAATCGTAAGGCTACCATTATGTTGCTCCATAATTCCCATACTGATAGATAGCCCTAGACCGTAACCTTCACCAACTTGTTTACTACTATAAAATGGATCAAACACATTATCTAATTCATCGGGATCAATCCCTATTCCTTCATCTGACACCGAAACAGATATATTGTTCTCATCTTCACTTACTAAAACCTCTATGCGGCTATCTCTTGCGCTGGCCTGAATAGCATTAAGCAATAAGTTGATTAACACTTGCTGCAACTGAGATCGATCACCGTATAAAAACAGGCTTAAATCATTCGGCGCATGTAATGTAACAGCATGTTTATTCGCTTGTTGTTGCACAAGCGCAAAGGTATCAACAATCCAATCAGAAATATTAAAACTCGAAAACTTGGGTGGCACTTGACGTGCAAAATTCAAAATCCCTTGCACGATGCCCGATGCACGTAATGTCTCTTCCCGAAGTGATACAATATCTTGCTTACTCTTATCATCTGCACAATTTGAATTTCTTTCCAGCAACTTACTCAAGGTAAGAATATTATTTAATGGGTTATTTAATTCATGGCCTATGCCGGCTGCCATTTGTCCAATACTTGCCAGCTTGGCTTGTTGCAACATAATGTGTTGCGCCTGATCACGTTCAACAGCAGCCTTGTCCAAGGTATCTGCCATGTAATTAAATGAATCTGAAAGCTGTTCGATTTCAATTGAGCCGCCGTTTGCCTTTGCTCTTATTACAGGTTCACCTTTCGCATAATCTTTAATTGTTTTAGCAAGCTTTGTTACTGGTCTTGCAACGTGGTTTGCAATCATTCCCGCTAACCATAAACTAATAAACAAACCGATACCGGCCAACACTAAACTCGCAATTCGAATTTGTCTAAAAGGTGCAGCAATTGCATTTTGATCTACCCTTAACATCACCACCCAGTGCGCTAACAAATCAGGATATGGCATGTACTCTTGAAAATAGATTGTCTCTGATTTGTCTTTACTGATCACATAGCCTTCAGTTTCACCCTGCATTGCATTATAAATTGATTCATCTAAAACATTTTTTAAGCGTTTTTCTTGTGATTTAATATCCGTAAAACTAAGTGACTGTATGTCATCGTAAAGGATTACTTCATGTCTATCTTTTTGCTCTGGATTTATTTCTGCAATTAAAATTTTTGCTTTACGTGGGCGTTGTGAAAAATTCAAAATACGGTTTATATGTTCCCCCAACATATTCGCAACCAAGTAACCGACAAAATAGCCATCACGTGACATCGGTAAAATATAATCCAACATTGGCAAGCTCGTATCGTCTTCCTGTTCCAATCTTGTCTGGGTTAATAACGTTACGCTAATTTCATTATTTGGTAATTCATAAAGTCGATCGAGATATTGTTCATCATCAATTTCTTCCTCAGCAAAAGGGAAGCTTTCAATACCGTCAAACAAGGCGGGGGAACTTTGCCCAAACCTCACTTTAACCAAGGTGTTGGCTTGCGCATCTAATACACGCAAAGTATTCATTGATGGAACGATGCGTTGAAAAGCTTCAAGAAAGGTATTTATGTTTCCGGTGCGCTGAAAAAACTCAGGGTGTAAATCACCATCTGCTGCCGCCCGCATTACCGGAATATATTGCTCAATCGCCGGTGCCGTGACTAAGGCACTGAAGGTTTCTCTTTCATAGACAATACGACGATCGATCTCCGCGACTAAATTAGCCAGACTCGCGGAAAGCTCGGCACGCACTTCTTCCTGATAGCGTTGCTCCGCGTAATACGTCGCCGCCAACACCAGAATGGTCATGGGCAATAAAATTGACAGCGCCACACGCAAAAATATGTCGTTACGTAGCTTCAAACTAAATCCTATGCTTCCTCAGCCTACTGAATTATCCGATTTATATAATTATATAGCTAAATTCGTGCCACGCGCGTGCATAGCAGGTGGTTTCGTTTATACTGCTCTAAAATGACTATTTAGCGTAGGGATTGGGTAATGGCTACCAACACACATTCAAATACTGCTCTGAACCGAATCAATCGACTCGGCCTAATATTGCTGCTGGCACTGCCTTTATTGTTAACCGGTTGTGGTCAAAAAGGTGATTTATACCTGCCTGATCAAGCATCTAGCCATACAAACCAGCAGGTATAACGGAGAATCACCATGTTAGACACTGCATTTAACTATGTAGACGATTCGCTGTTTGCTGAAGATGTCTCTCTCACCGAGCTAGCCACGCAATTTGGCACACCGAGCTATGTTTACTCACGTTCAGCCATCGAGCAAAGCTGGCTGGCCTACGCCTCTGCCCTGGCCGGGCAACCTCATTTGATCTGCTATGCAGTGAAAGCCAACTCGAATATCGCTGTGCTGAATATCTTGGCACGACTCGGTTCAGGCTTCGACATTGTCTCTCTTGGTGAAATGGAGCGTGTACTCGCTGCCGGTGGCTCAGCCGATAAAATCGTCTTTTCAGGCGTTGGTAAGCAAACTATTGAGATTAAACGTGCTCTTGAAGCCGGTATTCACTGCTTTAACGTTGAATCAGAACCCGAATTACAGCGTATTAATGACATTGCAGCTTCAATGGGTGTGACTGCGCCGGTTTCGCTGCGCGTTAATCCTGATATTGATGCCGGCACCCATCCTTATATATCAACGGGTCTCAAAGAAAATAAATTCGGTATTCCAATTGAGCATGCATTGGACGTTTACAAAATGGCTGCCGAAGCCAAAAATCTTGAGGTACGCGGCATTGACTGTCATATCGGCTCACAATTAACCGATTTGTCGCCTTATGCCGAGGCCTTGCAACGCACCCTGAACCTGGTCGACCAACTTGCCGACAATAGTATCCAACTCCAGCACATTGATATTGGTGGTGGTATTGGGATTCGTTACGATGACGAAACCCCGCCATCAGCTGAAGACTATGCCGCGACTATTAAAGAAGCACTGACGGGTCGAGACCTATCTCTGATTCTTGAGCCTGGCCGCTCAATCGTTGGTAATGCCGGCGTATTGCTAACCCGTGTGGAACACCTCAAACACGGCGATGAGCATAATTTTGCGATTGTTGATGCCGCCATGAATGACCTTATGCGCCCAGCTTTATATAGCGCATGGCAGGCCATTGATCCTGTTACGCCACGTTCTGATGTAGCGGCTCAAACATACGATGTGGTCGGCCCTATTTGTGAAACCGGTGATTTTCTTGGCAAACAACGCCAATTAGCCTTACAAGAAGGTGACTTGTTGGCTGTACGCTCAGCCGGTGCCTACGGTTTCACCATGAGTTCAAACTACAACTCTCGACCTCGCGTCGCAGAAATCATGGTTGATGGCAAAGACGCTCACCTCATTCGTGAGCGTGAAACCCTAGCCAGCTTGATAAACGGCGAACACTGTTTGCCAGAATAGCGGCAAAACCTGCTAATCTGTGCCTCATGAATTTATCTTTCAGCAAAATGCATGGGCTTGGCAATGACTTCGTTGTCATTGATGCCATTAATCAAAACATATCGCTTGATAGCGAGGCCGCTCAGCGCCTGGCCGATCGCCACCGTGGTGTCGGCTGCGACCAAATTTTAATTATTGAAGCCCCGCGCAGCCCTGATACGGATTTCTTTTATCGTATTTTTAATGCCGATGGCAGCGAAGTTGCGCAATGTGGTAACGGTGCGCGTTGTTTTGCGCGTTTTGTACGCGACAAAGGACTTACTGAACTCGACACCATTCGCGTTGAAACCATTGCCGGCCGCATGACGCTGAGAGTTGAAGCCGACGATCAAATCACCGTAAATATGGGCGTGCCCCGTTTTGTACCCGCCGATATCCCGCTTAATCGTGATAGCCGTGCCGATACTTACCAAATTGATATTGATGGTCAGGCAATTGAATTCGGCGCGGTATCACTTGGTAACCCACATGCGGTCATTCGCGTTGATGATATTGATTCTGCACCTGTTGCCACCGTCGGCCCCGTACTCGAATCACATGATGACTTTCCTGAACGCGCCAACATTGGTTTTGTACAAGTAGCCAGCCAAGATCAGCTTATTCTGCGTGTTTATGAACGCGGCAGCGGTGAAACCGAGGCCTGTGGCAGCGGCGCATGTGCGGCAATGATTATCGCTCGCCAACAAGGGTGGGTTAATGATAGTGTTACTATTAAGTTACGTGGTGGGATACTACGTATAAGCTGGAAAGGTGAAGGCGAACCAGTCTGGATGACGGGGCCTGCCACGCATGTTTTCGATGGTCAAATTACGCTATGAGCACACATCAGGAACAAGATCTAAACATTGACGGTATCTCTGAAAAAGACGTCATCGATTATTTACAAAAGCATCCTCGTTTTTTCGAAAATAATTTAGATATTCTTTCTGAACTGCGCCTGCCCCATCCTAGTGGCACAGCTATTTCTTTGATCGAGCGACAAGTTGATGTACTCCGCGACAACAACCACAAGCTTGAACAAAAATTAAATAACCTTATTCAGATCGCGCGTGATAATGATCGTCTTAATGGCCGCATTCAAAAAATGGCCCTGGCACTTATGGAAACAACCGCACTCGATGAAATTTTTTATGCGGTTCAAGTTATCCTCCGCAGTGAATTTAATGCCGACTCAACAACCTTACGTTGTTTTCAGACGCCAACCGATGCAACCACACTTGATGATTCATCATTCATCGAAAAAGATGCGGCGCTTGAAAAACTGTTCGCTAAATTCTTTGAAAAAAATAAACCAATTTGTGGATCATTAGAGCCATCACAAGCAGAGTTCTTATTCGATGGCAACGCCGATGCTATTATTTCAACCGCATTAGTGCCTATTACTAATCAACAAGAAGTGATTGGCATGCTCGCAATAGGTAGCTACGACATTAATCGTTTCCATCCTGCTATGGGTACGCTATTCCTCACCTATATAGGTGAAATGATTGGCCGCACCCTTGAGCCTTATTTTAAATAACGGCGAAGCCAATGAACTCGCAGGCTGATTGGATCAAACGCTTCCTGCAACACCTACAACATGAACGCCGCTTATCGCCTCGCACGGTTGAAAACTATGGTCGTGACTTAGCCCAGGTTCTTAGCTACTGCAAAGATCGAAAATTATCCGACTGGACTCAACTCGATGTTCACCAGGTACGCGCCTTGGTCGCACACCTACACCGTAAAGGTTTGCATGGTCGCAGTATTGCGCGACTCCTTTCGGCAGTACGCAGCCTATTTCGTTTTTTGCTTCGCGAAGGTGAAGTAACACATAACCCCGCTGACGGCATTAGTGCCCCAAAAGCCAAACGGCCTTTACCCAAGGTGCTCGACGTCGACCAAATTTCTCGTCTACTCGATATCAAAGGCAAAGATCCTTTAAAGCTACGTGATCGTGCCTTAATGGAATTGATGTATTCATCTGGCCTACGTCTTGCCGAACTGGTTAGCCTGGATGTAAATGATCTCGACCGCCGTGATGCGCTTGTTACCGTGACCGGTAAAGGCAATAAAACACGCGTGTTACCCGTTGGCAAACTTGCCCTTCAAGCTATCGATGCATGGCTTGCCGCCCGCGCAGGCATCGCTAATATCGATGAAGTTGCCCTATTTACGAATCGTAATGGCAGCCGCCTGTCTGCTCGCACCATTCAGGCACGTTTACGCGAATGGGGGCTAAAACAGGGACTCGATGCCAAAGTACATCCTCACCGACTACGCCATTCCTTTGCCAGCCATATGCTGGAATCCAGCCAAGACCTGCGCGCGGTACAGGAGCTACTCGGCCATGCCGATATTGGCACAACCCAGATTTACACCCACCTCGATTTCCAGCATTTAGCGCAGGTTTACGACACTGCCCACCCTCGCGCCAAGCGCAAACGACGCCCCTAAACACCAAAAACCCTATCAAATCAGGATTACTTGCTGATTTAACAAGGAAAATTAGGCTTTTCTCGCTTGAAATTGCGCGTTTCAGCCCTCAAGATCGTGTACAATCGTCAGCCCTTTTAAGGTCAAAGTAAGGAAATCAGTTTGGAACAGTTTCGAGGTACCACCATCCTCTCCGTGCGCCGTAATGGACGAGTCGTTGTCGGCGGTGACGGGCAAGTCTCTATGGGCAATACCGTGATGAAAGGTAATGCACGTAAAGTACGCCGTTTATATAACAACCAAGTGCTAGCTGGTTTTGCTGGCGGTACAGCGGATGCGTTTACCTTGTTCGAACGCTTCGAAGGCAAACTGGAAAAATACTCTGGCAACCTAACCCGTGCTGCAGTTGAGTTAGCCAAAGACTGGCGCACAGATAAAATGTTACGCCGTCTTGAAGCCTTGCTGGTAGTTGCAGATAAAGAAGCCTCACTGATCATTTCTGGTAACGGTGATGTTATCGAACCTGAAAACGACATCATGTCGATTGGTTCTGGTGGCCCCTTTGCACAAGCCGCAGCCATTGCCTTAATGGAAAACACAGAACTCAGCGCTGAAGATGTTGTTACTAAAGCGCTTAATATCGCCGCAGATATCTGTGTTTACACAAACCGTAATTTAACTATTGAAGAATTAGCGACTGACGCCAAATAAGCGCAGTTGCTCGAACTATGTCTACAGCTATTACCTCTTCTACTGCAATGACTCCTCGTGAGATTGTGCAGGAACTTGATAAACACATCATCGGTCAAGCCGATGCAAAACGCGCGGTTGCGATTGCTTTACGTAATCGTTGGCGTCGCATGCAAGTAAGTGATGACTTACGTAACGAAATCACACCAAAAAATATTCTCATGATTGGACCAACCGGTGTTGGTAAAACAGAAATTGCTCGCCGCCTGGCAAAACTTGCCAATGCACCTTTTATTAAAGTCGAAGCAACCAAGTTTACTGAAGTTGGTTATGTTGGCCGCGATGTTGAATCGATTATTCGTGACTTAGCCGATATATCAATTAAAGATCTGCGCGAACAAGAAAAAACCAAAGTACGTCATCGCGCTGAAGATGCTGCTGAAGAAAAAATTCTTGATGCACTGCTACCACCTGCACGCGGTATTGATGACGACGAGAAAGAAAACGATACTCGCCAAAAATTTCGTAAGATGTTGCGTGAAGGAAAACTCGATGACAAAGAAATCGAAATCGAACTTAATGCAGCCAATATTGGCGTAGAAATAATGGCGCCACCGGGCATGGAAGAAATGACCTCGCAGCTACAAGACATGTTCCAAAATGTCGGTAGCGATAAAAAGCGTAGTCGTAAACTATCGGTAAAAGAAGCCTTTAAGCTTCTTATCGAAGATGAAGCGGCGAAACTGGTTGATGAAGAAAACCTCAAAGCCAAAGCCATGGAAAACGTTGAACAAAACGGTATCGTTTTTCTTGATGAAATGGACAAGATTACTAAACGCGGTGAATCAAGCGGCCCTGACGTTTCTCGTGAAGGTGTGCAACGTGATCTTTTACCACTGGTTGAAGGCTGTACGGTTTCAACTAAGCTCGGCATGATTAAAACCGATCACATTTTATTTATTGCTTCAGGCGCATTTCATCTTTCAAAACCTTCAGATTTAATTCCTGAACTACAGGGGCGTTTACCGATTCGTGTTGAACTCGATTCACTCGGTAGTGATGAATTTAAACGCATCCTAACCGAACCCGATGCGTCATTAACTGCACAATACACCGCATTGCTGGCAACCGAATCACTCACGCTAAGCTTTAGCGAAGATGGCATTGCTCGCATCGCTGAAGTCGCTTTTCAGGTTAATGAAAAAACAGAAAATATTGGCGCACGCCGCTTACACACAGTAATGGAACGTTTACTTGAAAGCATTTCATACGATGCTTCCGAACAAAGCGGTGACACTCTCACTGTTGATGCAGACTATGTTGATGAACATCTCGGCCCACTCGCTGAAGATGAAGACATGAGTCGCTACATACTTTAAGGAAACTATTATGTCTAACAACCCTATTCCTACAGAAATTAAACTGAATAAAAAAGCTCGCATGCTTGAGCTAACTTTTGATGATGGCAAAAATTTTGAATTAAGCTGTGAATACCTCCGCGTCAATTCACCTTCTGCTGAAGTACAAGGTCATGGCCCCGGTGAAGGTGTTTTACAAGTAGGCAAAGAAAACGTCGGTATTGATGCAATTGAAGCCGTCGGCAGCTATGCGGTATTACTGCGTTTTGATGATGGTCACGATACCGGCATTTACGCATGGGATACGCTCTATAAGCTAGGCTCTAATAAAGAAGCCATCTGGGCTGATTATCTAGAAAAATTAGCCGCAGCCGGCCACAAACGTCGCGAGCCAACTCAACTATAATAAAACTGTGCCCGTAAAATGAGCTCAGGGAAATAACGACATGGAAACAAAAAAACAACAGGATTCAACAACTCACTTTGGTTTTGAGCAAGTTGATGTCAATGCCAAGCAAGAGCGTGTTGCCGGTGTGTTCCATTCTGTCGCCAAGCAATATGATGTCATGAATGACCTCATGTCGTTCGGTATACACCGTCTCTGGAAACGTTTTACTATTGAAGTCAGTGCCTTACGTCCAGGCCAACATGCTCTGGATATTGCCGGTGGCACCGGTGATCTGACTCGCCTCATGGCGGATCGTGTCGGTCCAACAGGCAAAGTCATCATCAGCGACATCAACGGCAGCATGCTCGGTGTGGGTCGTGAGAATCTCACGGACAAGGGCTATGTTGGCAATATCGAATATGTACAAGCCAATGCGGAATCTCTGCCCTTTCCTGACAATAGCTTCGACTGCATTACCATCGGTTTTGGTCTACGTAATGTCACCGATAAAGACAAAGCCCTGCGCGCCATGTATCGCGTGCTTAAACCGGGTGGCAAGTTATTAGTGCTGGAATTCTCAAAGCCCGTTGTACCCGGCTTGAGCAAAATCTATGACCTGTACTCCTTCAAGCTACTGCCTTTAATGGGCAAGCTAGTTGCCAATGACGCCGACAGCTACCGCTATCTTGCTGAGTCTATTCGTATGCATCCCGACCAAGACACCTTAAAAGGTATGATGAGCAATGCCGGTTTCGAGCGCTGCGAATATTACAATCTTACCGGTGGCGTTGTGGCCTTACATAAAGGTTACAAACTCTAATGCGCGCACCTTTGCCATTGGTTATCGGTTTAGAAAAAGCACTCGCTGCTTATTTACAGCTCGATCCTGATTCTACGCAAAAAATATCCAAACTTGATGGCAAACTGATCGCACTCGAATTACGCGGCCTCAACATGACACTATTTTTTTTAGGTGAGCAAGACAAACTCGCTATCCGCTGTATTGCTGACGAAACACCGGATGCAACCATCAGCGCCACCCCACTCATGCTGGCACAAATGACTGTGCAAAAATCAGCCGATAAAGCCTTGTTTGCAGGAAAAATGAAAATCACCGGCGACTTGGATTCAGCACAAGCCCTACAAGATATTCTTGCCGATGTAGATATTGATTGGGAAGAGCATCTTTCTCATTTGGTTGGTGATGTGGTTGCACATCAAGTCGGTCGCAGCGTACGCGGACTTTTAAATTGGGCTGATGGTAGTAGCACTTCTCTACAAGAGGATTTATCTGAATATCTTCTACATGAAGCCAAGTTATTACCCGATACGGAAGACCTTAATAACTTCCTCAACAAAGTAGACACCATTCGCTCTGATATTGAACGGTTTTCAGTACGTCTAGATCGCTACGAACAAACTCATAAAGCACAATAAGCGAGCGCCGCGTGTCAGGACTTCAACAAATTTTACGTCTCATCTATATCAACTTTGTCCTAACCCGACATGGTTTAGATGAATTTATTTTTGCCACTCACCTGTTTCGCCCATTACGCTTTATCAACTTATTACTGCCGTGGAACTGGCTACGCCGTATCGACGCTCCTCGCGGAGAACGTATTCGCTTGGCGCTTGAAGACCTTGGCCCTATTTTTGTTAAGTTTGGCCAAATCCTTTCTACCCGTCGCGACCTGCTCCCAGATGATATTGCTGACGAGCTCGCACTATTACAAGATAACGTGCCGGCCTTTTCTATTTCGCAATCACGCAACATTATCGAAACAGCTTATAAAGATAAGATTGAAAATGTTTTTGCAACATTTACAGACGAACCTCTTGCCTCTGCATCTATAGCGCAAGTACATTCCGCCACGTTGCCTAATGGCGACGAAGTCATTGTTAAAGTCTTACGTCCTGATGTAGAAAAAATTATTCGTCGTGATCTTGTTCTACTCGACTACCTTGCACGCTTAGCTGAACGCTTCTGGGCTGATGGTAAACGTCTCCGCCCACGTGAAGTGGTTGATGACTACAAACACACCATTCTTGATGAACTCGATTTAATGCGTGAGGCCGCTAACTCATCGCAATTAAAGCGTAACTTTGAAGATTCTGACGAACTTTATGTGCCTGAAGTCTATTGGCCGCTAACACGCAAAAACGTCATGGTCATGGAACGCATTCATGGTCATCCAGTTAGTGATATTGCCAGCCTCAAGCAACATGGTATCGATCTAAAGAAATTATCTGAACGTGGTGTTGAGATATTTTTTACTCAAGTGTTTAAACATAATTTCTTTCATGCAGATATGCACCCCGGTAACGTATTTGTTTCTGATACCGGCCAATATATTGCTGTCGACTTTGGCATCATGGGTACACTCAGTCATGATGACCAACGCTACTTGGCAGAAAACTTTCTTGCCTTTTTTAATCGTGATTATCATCGTGTTGCGGAACTTCATGTTGAATCAGGTTGGGTACCAAAAACAACCCGTATTGAAGAATTTGAATCAGCAATTCGTAGTGTTTGTGAACCTATCTTTGAGCGGCCACTAAAAGATATTTCATTTGGTAATTTACTACTGCGTCTTTTCCAAACCGCGCGTCGATTTGATATGCCTGTGCAACCGCAATTGGTACTGCTCCAAAAAACCTTATTAAATATCGAAGGACTAGGACGACAACTCTACCCAGAACTCGACCTGTGGCAGACAGCTAAACCCTTCCTGGAACGCTGGATGAACGAACACATCGGCTGGCGTGGTCTGGTTAAATCGCTAAAACAAAATGCGCCGCTAATGGCAGAAAAACTGCCTGAACTACCTCTATTACTGCATGACGTGCTTGAAAAAGCCCACAATGGCAAATTGAAAATTGAATGGAAATCTGACGAACTAGAAAAGCTTCGCCGTGACCTGCGTCGTAGTAGCCGTCGTAACTACGCCACCATTACCGGTGCTGCCATGCTTATATCTGCTGCAATTTTATTGGGCTTAGATGGACGTGCTCCAACGATTGTCTTTGATGCCCCGCTCTTAAGCTGGATACTCGGTGGCTTGGGTGGAATTATTCTGCTCGGTGCGTGGCCGACCGATCGAGATTAACTGCCTACCTATCATTTTTTAGCGCCGGCTATTTCCGCTTATTATAACGATGTTTCAATAATCTCAGCCGTATTTGTTTTTCGATTTCTATTATTAAAAACATCGTCGCACCTACTGCAAAAATCACTAAACCGTCAAATACACTGATTGCCTGCGTTTCAAATACAATTTGTAACAAAGGCACATTGGTAATTGCAAACTGTCCTATAGCGACTGCAATAACGGCAGCCCACACAACTCGAGTACCAAGAATAGCTTTCCGGTTTAGTGATGTTCCGTACATATTTCGAATAAAGAAAAGATGAAATATTTCCAACATAACCAGTGTGTTCATGGCTAGCGTGCGTGCCAGGGTTTCCGAATAACCCTGAGTAATCGCATATTCATACATACCAAATACAGCCAGAAGAAAAAGACCTGCAACAAGTATGATGTGCCATAAAAGCCCACCGCTAAGCAGGGCTTCATTACGCGGTCTGGGCGGTCTTTGCATGGTGTTTTCTTCAGTCGGCTCAAAGGCAAGTGCAATACCAAGTGTGACGGCGGTGATCATGTTAATCCACAGGATTTGTACTGGTGTGATAGGCAGGCTTAGTCCCAGTAATAAGGCAAGGATTATAGTCAATGCCTCACCTGCATTGGTTGGTAGTGTCCAGCTGATAACTTTCTTTATGTTGTCATAGACAGTACGACCTTCTCTTATCGCTGCGACGATAGTAGAAAAATCGTCATCCACTAGCACAATTTCAGATGCTTCCTTTGCTGCCTCGCTCCCCGTTTTACCCATTGCGACACCAACCCCGGCACGTTTGAGTGCAGGGGCATCATTAACCCCGTCTCCTGTCATGGCTACGGTCATATCATTTTCCTGTAATGCCATTACAAGGCGTAATTTATGTTCCGGACTTGTGCGAGCAAAGATACCTATATCGCAGACCATCGACTTCAGTTGAACATCATCCAGTTTATCCAGTTCTTGACCGGTTATTACTTTGTCACTATTTCGCAAGCCCAGTTGTTTTCCAATGGCGGAGGCGGTAACAGCATGATCACCTGTAATCATCTTTACATCGATACCCGCCTGATGGCACTTACTAATAGACTGAATAGCCTCCTCACGTGGTGGGTCGATCAATCCTGTTAAACCCAGAAATATTAATGAATCTTGCACATCATCATGTTCAAGTACGGTATGCCCCGGTTTCACGGCTTTTACAGCGAAGGCAAGGACGCGCCGACCACGAGAGGCAATGGCATTGGCTTGCTTCTCCCAATATTCAATATTTACCGGTTGAGTTTTACTACTACTGCCACGCTGCTCATGGCACATAGACAAAATTGCCTCTGGAGCACCCTTAATAAATATGAACGCATGATTTTTGTGATTATGGTTAAGCGTAGCCATATATTTGTGTTTGCTATCAAACGGAATAACATCCGTGCGTGCCCATTGATCTCTTGTTTCACTACCATCAATACCGGTTTTTGAGGAAAGGGCTAATAGTGCGATTTCCATTGGATCGCCATGCCCTGTCCAGGCATCGTTTTTTCTAATGAGTTCTGCATCATTACAAAGCGCTGCTGCGTTGCCTAATTCCTGCAATATCGAATAGTCTGAAACTGTAATAACATTATCACTTAATTCAATGTTACCCGATGGATTGTAACCAACGCCGTTAATCGTAAAATACTCATCAGCTGTTACTACCGTATCGACCATCATTTCATTACGCGTGAGAGTGCCCGTTTTATCAGAACAGATAACGGAAACCGATCCCAGTGTTTCAATCGCAGGAAGGTTTCTAATAATTGCATTTCTCTTCGCCATCAACTTCACACCTACAGCGAGCGTGATGGTTAACACCGCGGGTAATCCTTCAGGTATGGCTGCAACGGCAATGCCTACTACCGCCATAAATAAATTGGAAAAATCATGCTGTAAAACGAAATAACCGAAAAGGAACATAAGAGCTGAAATGGCGAGAATAAATAAAGTAAGCCAACGTGCAAAAACTGCCATTTGTAATACTAACGGTGTTTTAAGCGTTTGCACTTCGGAAAGCAGTCCACCAATTCGTCCGATCTCTGTATTCGCGCCGGTAGCGATAACAACACCCAGACCCTGTCCATTGGTGACAGTAGTACCACTAAATCCGACACAGAAACGATCGCCAAGTGGTGCATCAAGCGAATCGGGGTTTGTGTGTTTTTCAACGGCAACAGATTCGCCAGTCAGTATGGACTCTTGGACCTGTAAACCATGTGATTTAAGTAAACGCAGATCAGCAGGCAACTTGTCACCCGCCTCAAGAAGCACAATATCACCAGGCACAAGTTCTTCACCTGCTATGAGCTGTCGTTTGCCATCGCGTATGACCGAAGCACGCAGCGCCAACATATGCCGAATCGCTTCCATGGCTTTTTCTGCCTTGCCTTCCTGATAAAAACCAATAACAGCATTAATAATCACTACTGCAATAATGACAAAAGTATCAACTATGTGACCGAGTAACGCGGTAATGCAGGACGCACCAATAAGAACGTAAATTAAGATATTATGAAAATGTGATAAAAAACGTAGCAATAAACTTCGCTGTACAGGCTCAGGAAGTTTGTTAGCTCCGTAAGCCTGTAAGCGCAGCTTTGCTTCTTCTTCACTTAAGCCCGTAAGCGTCGACTCGAAAGCGGCTAGTGTTTCTTCGGATGTTTGGTTATGCCAGCTCTGAATATCTTGCATAATTATGTAGACTATTTTGTTTTAATAAGCGGGCTAACAGGCTTTAGCTTTTCCATATGTTTTTCCCTCTTACAGATAACAGCTTAACTCAGACGACGAATACAGTCTGGCACCTTCAAGTAGTCTACCCTTTGATTGGGGTAAGTGCTATTCAGGCGACATGACCATGTATGTAAAAAATACACCAAGCCCAATTAAAATCCAAAAGATAACGCCAGCTATTATTGCTAGAGGGTCATCTGGTTCGATTTCCCCGTTTTTAGGTGTTTTGAATAATCTCACTATTACATAGCCAGGCCCTTTTATAATTATTTCTAAAAAGATCTCTCCAGCTACTCTAATAATTATTTCAAACAGTCCTGTTGCTATATCACCTAATGGCATTATCCAATCCTTTGTTAATTATATTTTTTAATTCAGGTGGGGCTAACCGCTTTATTTGCCTTGATGGCTGCAAGAACGCCATCCCAGAATTCTACACGCGCTGTTACTGCTTGTTTTGCAGCATCAATGGCTTCCTGAATTTTTCTTTCATCTCCATCGCATAGACCATTAAGGAGTCTTAATGATAGCGGCGCATGAAAATCCTCATCTAGATGTATATGCCTATTAAGGTAGAAGTGAAAAATGGGTGCCTCTTTATCTGTGACGCCTATTTTCTTTAGGATTGATCGAAACATACAAGGAATAATATGTTCTCTACCTAATGCTAAAGCTGCAGCTACCTGATGGGGTTTATTATTTTCTATAAATTGAAATGTTGTTGATGTAAACACACGGGAAGGTGATGGAACACTAGGCAGCGCCAATGCTTTATTAATCCCACTTTCTTGAACGGCTTCAATAAATTTTGAAGACACACTGATATCTGCGCCTACTTCCTGCATAGCCTTATGATATAACTCAAAATGACTTGAATACTCACCTGATATATTTGTTTCATCAGACTCTTCTTCAAGAACCAGCTCATTTATGAATCTTCTTACACAAGCTTCACCTTGCGGTGTCCATGGATATTTTGTTGGTGCAACCTGATATTGGAGATATTTTATGAGAGACATAAAATCCCATACAGAATAAACGTGATGCTCCATAAAACATTGCAGATCTTCAATAGTTGAAACAGCGTCGTATATTGGATGGTTTTCAAGTTGATTCTTGAAAGAAATAATAATGTCACTGGTAATTTGGTTTGACATGAAACCTCTGTTATTCGCCTAGCGGTGGGTTATTAAGAAGACTGACGCCTTAATAACTTAATTTACTTGATTAGCTATGAATTTTACCATGTGAGCATACCCGATAGAACTACAGCGAGCTTCTGCTTCAAATAATATTGTCCATTACGATCAGCGTAGATATGAAATGCCCTACTTAGATTAGGTTTTTGCAAGCCTATTCAAGGTGCGGATCCCTTGATTTAATTAGCTAGCCGCAGGCTGGTGAAACTCAATCACATTGTCATCTGGGTCTCTTATGAAAAAGAACTTGGCACCTTCATATTCAACCCTTTCAGTAATCACCATGCCTAATTTCTCGATCTTTTTTGAAACCAAATCTGCATCGTCTACTTCAAGCGCCATATGGGTATAACCAGTATGTCTTTTGGGAATATCCATCAAGAGATTTTCATTGCTATCCGCTGCAGCATTTAAAATAAAATTTATATTAATTCCCGAAGGATGCTCCATAATAGCGACAGGCTCAGGACCAATTGGTCCCGCTATAAATAAGAAACCTAACTTTTCATAAAATTCACGCGAGACTTCTAAGCTTTTCACTCTTATCCCCACATGATTAATTCTTGTGATTTCTTTCACTATTACTGCCTTTAATAAATATATACAGGTTCAAGGGGTCTGACCCCCCCCTGATTACCTTGATTGCTTTTTCCATATACTGGCAGCTAACGTTTGAAACCAGCCGCGCCGCTTTTTGACGTCGGCTCGATTGATTTGTTATGTGTTTTATTGCTACTAACTAAGTAATATTTTTGTCAATCTCCTTGACTAAAGATTCACATGCGTCACCACATTCCTTACACTCAATATGTTTATCATGTTTACGACACTCTTTTGCGCACTCTTTGCATATGGATTTACAAACTTTTGCATAAGCCTTTATATGATTTGAGTTTGCAGCAAGAAGTTTTGAAAAACCCTCACAAACAGCAATCATTTCGTTCACTTTTCTTGCACAAGCAGCAAGTTCAAGATCGCCTTCATTCCATGCAACAAGGCAATGAGAGATGCAACGGGTGCCTTTATCAGTACAATTATTAACTGTATTAAGAACAGTTGGTTGTTGTGCAGAGTGCTTACTGTGATCGTGACCCGGCATTGCGGCCATTGCATTTCCACTAAATACGAGAGAGGCGGCTCCTGCACCGAGACCAAGTAATACATCACGGCGACTAATCTGATTATCTATTGATGTTTGTTTTTCAGTATCTTTCATGAGACTTCTCCTTGATCTAGAGTATAAGGGTGGTCGTATTAATATAGTGCAAAAATACCATTTATGAAGGATATTCTTGGCATATAAGTCACTTTAACAAACTCCTAACGGTTGAGCTCAGCGGCGAACGCAGGCTGGCAAGGCTTTTGCCCCGCAAAAGGCGTGACAGACAAGTGCGTCCGATGGAGTGATTTGTTAGGAGTACTATTACTCATAGATACTCTGGAATTTTCTTTTAAATAAAATTAACCCCAGCGATGTTACCGAGAACAAAAGTAATACTATTTGTATTGGGGATAACCAGTGGTTATTTTGCGTAAGCTCTATACTGCCGGCTACGACAATTAAAAGCACTATTATATTTAGAAAAAATTGAGGGTACTTCCAGTGAAAATAAAGGGTTACTGTTGCTATTCCACCGCCAATAACACTAAACAACATCTGATTAAGAGTAGGTATATTAATAATAAGCATTAACGAAAAAGTTACTGCAAATACCAGAAGGATTCGCGGGGCGAAATGCATCATGTATTTAGCATGCTCCTTTAAATCTTCTTCATTATCCATCCTTTGGACTCCTAACTATAAGTAGTGGACCTAAAAAGCCAGTTGTAACTGGTCTTTTAGGTCTAATAACATTCCTGAATTGTTATTAATTTCTATATTTATAATGACTTACGTTTTTAAGCTCGGCGTTATTAGTCCTAAAATCGTGTTTAAAATAGACATATAGAACGTTCATTTTGAATCGGTTATCTCACCAAGCCTTTTTCAACTTCATCACGTTTTTCTTTACCGGCCAATTTTTCTATTAAGGCCAATGCAAAATCCATCGCTGTGCCGGGGCCGCGTGAGGTAATGATGTTGCCGTCTTCTACTACGGCTGTGCCTTCTGAGGTAACACCTAAGGTATCCAGCACGCCGGGGTAACAAGTCGCTTTTTTATTTTTAAGTAGGCCTGCATTGGCAAGGACTTTAGGCGCTGCGCATATTGCTGCAATCGGTTTCCCTGTAGTTGCCATTGAAATTAATCGTTCCCGCAAACGTGCATCATTATCCAGGTGATCCGCTCCGGGTAGGCCACCGGGTAAAACAATCATGTCGTAATTTTGTTGTAGTGCGGAGTCGAGATCGGTATCGGGTACTAACACAACGCCACGACTTGCGGTAACATTGTCGCTGTCTAAACCGGCTGTGGTAACGGTTACGCCTGCACGACGTAATAGATCAATAACCGTAACGGCTTCGAGTTCTTCGCAGCCTTGTGCTAACGGGATGAGGACACTTGCCATGCATCACTTCCTTGACGACGTTTTAGCAGTGTAGAAACAGCAACCAGATCAACCTTTTCTGTATCAAGCTGGTTTAATCTTTTTTGTAGAACTTTAATAGTGCTTGAGTAAGGATGCGCAATGCCCAACGCATAGCCATGCGTACGTGCTATTTTTAATAGTCGATCAAATTGCTTTTCAACAAAGGCTTCGCCTTCTTCGGCATCCAAAAATACATCTCGCGTTAAGCTCGGCACATTATTTTCATTGGCAACCATACGTGCGACACTGTGTTTTGTTGTGCGACTATCAACAAAAAATAAATCACCATGACGATTTATTTCCTGCATTAACCAAAGCATGTGTCCCGGATGACGCGTTAATAAACTACCCATGTGATTATTAATACCTTGCACATGCGGCACAGATGCCAAACCATCTTGTATGGCTTTAACAAATTCAGATTCTGTCATGTCCAAGGTTAAGCTACCGGGGCCCAATCTTTTTTCATCATGCATAGACTGCATCGGTGCGTGCAACAATACTTCTTTATGATTTTGAT
>Ga0316207_10002267_pt1 | contig 20330 bp, 6 predicted proteins | sample 6weekpyrite_MG_FD_204943 | JGI IMG/M metagenome (GOLD analysis project Ga0316207, IMG submission 204943) | Microbial mat bacterial communities from mineral coupon in-situ incubated in ocean water Damariscotta River, Maine, United States -... | ecosystem: Environmental > Aquatic > Marine >...
TGGCAATTTCAATCTCACTGTCACTACGGTAAATCTTATAGCCGGTTACAGGGCTATTGGTATCTGTCGAAGCCGTCCAGTTCAGTGTGATTTCTTGATCACCGAGCACCGTTGTTGGCCCATCCGGAATGGCCGGTGCACCATCCTCAATAATTTCAATTTCAATCGCAGAAATAATGGGGTGCTTTGCTAATGGTAAGGTGTGTTCAAATTCCAGGGTCAATTGTCCATCGCTGACCAGGATTTCCTTCTCCATAACCAACTGATTTAGACTGCCCGCTTCATGGAACACATCCAGATTAGTCCAAACACGATCACCTTCCATATTCACATGAAACATTTGATCACCAACTGAAACAGTAGGGTTCATTTCCGCAAAATACAAACGAACACGATAGTTGCCACTAAACACAGCAAAGTTATATTGTAGTTCGGGTGTTTCAGTATATTCTGAACCCGCTTCAGTCGCGGGATCTAAATCATAGCGAAGGTTCTTAAACAACGTTTTATCGTTTGTTCCATTGATGGCCTCCCATCCCTCTGGGTTTCCAACGTGTCCGGTATTATAACCAGTGTCCGCTAGCCATTCTTGCCCACTACCATCTATATATACACCACCGCCGGCATTTATATGGTACTCGGATCGTGGCGGTAATGGCCACTGAGAAGGGGTTATTATCCAGGCAGCGTTAGAATGTAACGACTCATTGGCAGCAGCATCGAAGGCAACCACGCTATAGTTATAAGGTGTGTTTAATACCACCCCTGTATCGACATAGCTAGTCTTGGTTACCGTGGCGATTTCAGTCCCATTACGGTAAATTTTGTAACCCGTCGCACCGGTTGCTGCCGTCCAGCTCAGACTCATCTGACTCGCACCAACAATCGTAGATAAATCATCGGGCGCTATTGGCGCGCCTGCCGCTATCTTTTCGATTTCAATTGCTGAAACAAAAGGATGATTGGCTGAGCCGTGCAAAAGGTCAATTGTTAATTGACCGTTACTTACAGTGACCGTGTTTTCTTTCATCAACAGATTTTGCAGCCCCGCTTCAGCGAACACATCCAAATCGGTCCAGACGCGTGCATTTTGCATGTTCACATTAAACATTCGTTCACCCGCTTCAGTGATACCGGGAGCGGTTTCCGCAAAATACAGTCGTACGCGATAACGGCCATTAATCATCGGAAAATTGTATTGTAGATCTGGTGTGACCGCTTTGTTAATACTCCTTTCTGTATCAGGATCTAAATCATAGCGATTGTAGTCAAACAACGGCTGCCTGTTTGTGCCCGTAACTGGTTTTTTAGGCTCTCCAATATATCCGGTATTGAAGCCAAGGTCTGCTAGCCATTTTTGTCCACTGTCGTCAGTATATTCCGCACCACCGGCGTTTACGTGATACTCGGGCTGTGGAATAATAGCTTCGATTTCAATCGCTGAGATAAACGGATGATCCTTTAACCCGTGTAAAAATTCCAGGCTTAAATAACCATCACTCACCGTGATCACATTTTCCTTAATCAATTGTGTCTGCAAACCCGCTTCTGCAAACACATCTAGATTTGTCCAAATGCGTTGATCTTCCATCTCCACATGAAACAATCGTCCACCGACTGAAGCTACGGCTGCATTTGTTTCAGCAAAATACAACCGTACGCGATAATCGCCATTCAAAACGGCAAAGTTATATTGCAGTTCTGGAGTGACCCCATAATTCCAATTTCTTTCAGAAGTGGGGTCCAAATCATAACGATTGTGGTTAAACAAAAATTGATCACTGGTACCGGAAATAGTCTTTAATGGCTTACCAACATAACCCGTATTAAAACCCATGTCTGCAGACCAAATCTCCCCATCAGCATCGATGTATTCTTCATCACCCGCATTGATGTGATACTCAAGCTGTGGATTATAATTAGCAGCATCATTTGGATCCAAAGGATTCCAGCCAATTAATAATTCATCAGCATCAGATATTCCATCATTGTCATCATCTAAGTCTGCCTTATTGCAGATACCATCTCTATCCGTATCCAACCACTCATTGATATCATTTGGGCAGGGGTCTTTGCTGTCCCATACACCATCGCCGTCACTGTCTGATGTCGTGACATTAATCGTAATATGAGTACCATTGCTGGCATTGCCGGGTTTCTGATTAGGGAACGGATTGTCTGTACTACTCGTCACAACTTTTCGATAACCAACACCGTTCGCTTGACTGGTTGTAAAGTCAGCGATATCAACTCCGACTCTGGGCTCAGCGCCGGATGGTAAAGGCAATATGGTTAAAGGAATGGTCATCAAAGTGCCATTAGGCAGGAAGTTATTTAAATCTGTGGGAATCACAACAACTTTTAGATAATTCGTTTCAGAATAATCATAGCGAATGAACACTTGGCTCCCGTTTAGAGAAACAGGTTTATTCGGAGAACTGACTGAGTATTGTGCATTGAGGTTTAAGGTAAAATTTAACGCCACATAGTTGGTGCCGCCGTCATGATAATTAACCGCTAACTGAACAACTTCACCGGGTTGCTTATCGTAGGAATCGGGTACAACCGTTAACGTTGGTGCTGCCCAAAGAGAGGTGCTGATGAATAATAGCACTAACAATAAACAGCTGTTTTTTAGTTTCGTTATCATAATCTACCAATAATATTTTTTATTTTTATATCTTCGTTTTTTGTTAATTTCAAATTTTCGTTTTGCAATTCATTTATATTGTTATGAGACTTATTATGATTATATCGCCATATTAGAATCACACACTTCTGAGTGCATTTATTTCCAAAAATGCGAGATACATCGATAATATCGCATAATTTTGTTCAACCCACTTATCAACAAGCTAAATGAAACAATCATAGTTATTGCGAACCTCAGTATTGTGAGATCTCTAACATTTAAACCAATATAAATTATAAAAAAACAAGAAAAAACAAAAACAATCCCAATAATTGCACCTTTTTTCTCTAGTTTACAATCATAATTCACAGTATTCGTCCTCAATTAAAATGCTCGTTATGGGTGTTCTACGGCATGCTCGTTATTACCATTATCAAAAGCATTGACAATTTCTCCACCGACTTTATATCCCATAACGAAAGCCTCACTAGATTTACGTATTGGCGTTGACTCGGCCAAAAGATCAACCAATGCTCCTTGATAAACATCAGTGGGATTGCGCTTTAATACATATTCAGTTTCCGCTGCAGCAAAAGCTACAACTCCAAATACGAATGCTGTAGATCCGGTAATTGGTAATAGAGGCGGGTACCTTGTTGCGTACGCTGCAATAGCTGAAACTTCAGCAGAGTAAAGAGCAACGTCGCCAATAAATTCTGCAGTTTCGTGTTTATTTAACTGCATATTTCTCACTGAACTCTCAATCATTACTTGAAAAACTTCTTGCACTGACATTACGGCTGCTTCTTGGCCTAAAGCTACAGTAGGCGTCGCTCCTGGCACACCACTCGTAGTAATTGTATTATACGATCCAGAATCAACGACAGTTGTCGCTTCACCACCAAACAACCATCGCCACATATTTTCCGCAACCTCCGATGGAGTCTGCCCCGCATGCCCACTTGGATCCACATATCGCAAAGGATTACCATAAACGTAAGCATAACGATTCAAGGCGTGGGGATTTTCCATGTCCGGTATAATCGAATCCGGTGTAATGAATCGTCCAATCCAGGGATCATATAAACGCGCATTCATGTTGATCAGCTCTAATCCATAATCCATTTCATGTCCGGTATAACCACGAGAGGTGTATTTGCTTGAATTGGCGAATTCGTTAACGGTTTTTGAATACCAACTCGGCACGCTTGTGTAGTTGCTTAATAGAATAGGCTTTCCAAAAACATCATAGTTATAGTGACGTAGTCGATTACCATTGTGATCGGTTAAGACGTCCACAGAACCTAAGTGATCTGTGTGTACATAATGCTTGTCAGTTTTTGCCGCATTTTTCCATTTGGTGATCACCGAGACTAATCGATTACCGGCGAAAATATGATATCGAAAGCGCGTGTCTGAGCCATCGACAATTTGTTCATATTGTTTGTCGATGTAGGTAGTAATGGTTACATTGCTACCACTTGTCACGGTTTTTACGGTTCGTGTGGTGTTTGCATCATATTCAAAATCAACTGTTTTCCCTTCAAAGCTGATGTTTGTGGGTTTATCAACGCCATTGTAAGTCAATTGTCGATCAGAATTGATGTTAAAGAGTGTTGTTTCATCAGTTGCCGCCTTGAGATTACCATTGGCGTCATAATTAAATTGATAACCACCGCTGTGTTGAAGCGAGTTATAAATACAAACAATGTCACGCACATCAATGAAGGAGTCTTGATTGCAGTCGCGATTTTGGTTTGTCGAGGCTGTTAATATGCCATCGGTTGTTTCACCCACATCAGTGGCATTGACAACACCGTCATCGTTGACGTCTGCTAAATCACTGGTTGCGTTTTGGGTGCCGCCAATTGCGCCTAAGATATCGGCTTGATTGGTATTATAGGTATAATCACGGTCTTTGTATTGAATATTACCCGCATAATCATAGCTAATGGTTTTTACAGTACCCAAACCGGAGATTGAGGTTAAACGATCTAAGGAATCATAATCGTAATTTTCTTGGTAGTTAAATAAGGTATCTTTACGATATTTTAAATTATTACGATTGTAATAAGCATATTCTTGGTTTTGATAAGTGGTTGCATTGCTCGCTGTACCCGTTTGGATCGTGTGTAACAGATTGGTCTCGTCATAATAACTTCGACTGGAACTCACATTGTTCCCATAGGTTTCATCTGTTAATTGGTTATCATTATTATAAGCATCGGCTTGCCATAGGGTTTCATAGCTGGTGCCTTTTTTCTCTTCAATACTATCTAAAGCTCGTCTTTTGTATTTATATCTCAGCTTGAGATCATAAGCATCATTAACCGAATACGTTTCACTGTTTCGATAATCACCATATTGAATTGTCTCCAATTGGCCAAAACTATTGTAAGAGGTTTGCTTAGTAAATGTTTGTCCATTGATATCTGACACCACATCTTGAATACGCCCATAGTCGTCGTAGTAATACGTACGTTGATGGCTGTTAGGCGCAGTGGCTTTAAATAATTTACCGATGCCATTATCCGGTGAAATGTCATATTCCCAGGTGTAAGGGCCATCCACATTATCCATCGTGATTTGTCGACCCAATCGGTCATAAGACCAGGTCGTGACTTGGCCTTTAGCATCACGTTTCCATTTGATGTCACCAAAGGCATTGTAGCGATATTCTTGTTCACCTAATGATGGATCTGACTGGAATGCTAGACGGCTGTATTCGTCATACTGATAAACAATTTTAATGCCTTCATCATTATTGATGAAGGTGTTGTCACTTTTTATGATTTCTTTTAATTTGCCATAACGATCGTATTGATAGTTGATACCTGTCTCGCCGTTATAATTGACGGACCTCAATAAACCATAACGCTTGTGTTTGTTGAATCCTGCCGGAGGCAATGAAAATGATTTTTCTATATATCGTTGTTCGGGCCCTTGAAAATCCTCATAAATTTTTATGCCAGCCTTTGTCAAAATATATTTTGTTTTAACTCCACTAGGGGAGGTAACAATAAAAGTCGTCCCAGTGAACGTATCGGTTATTTCACCATTCAGCGTGGTATTTACATAATCTTCATATTCAAAAGATGAATGTAGTACAGCTGGGTTATCGTAAAAAGAAGTGGTTTTATTTTTATAGATCTTAGCGATACGTCCATCTTTGGTATAGGTTGTATCCGATTTTAACTTAACGCCAGAAGCACCCGTAAAGATTGTGCGTAATTCACGCCCAAAACCATCGTAAAAGGTCTCTGTTGTGTCTATTGAAGTGCCTGTATTACTTTTCGCATCTTTTTGTACTATATAACTGGTAAACGGTGGACAAGCCGCTGTTGCATCGCATTCAAAATCCTCATAACCGATATATTTGTAGATGATATTTTTATAAGTACCATCAGTCTTTATGACTTTATCGGGTAGGCCAAATTGATTATATTCCGTACCTGAGCGCTGTCCATTGGCATCGAATACGTTAATCACGCCACCATACTTTGCTCCGATTTCTCTAATTTCTTCATGAACTAGTGCGGAACCACCACTGCTTGCCGTATCAGATGACTTTGTTGAGGTGATCGTAATTTTGTTATTATCATAATAGTCATAGACATGGTTGATTTCTCTGTCTCTTGTAAAGCCATCGACGGCATTTCCTGCATCATCATACTCGCCATCCCAACCTCGTACTAATTTGTGATTGACGTTGCCATATTTATCGTAACCATATGTGGTGGTTAACTCTAGATCTTTGCCAGGAAAAATGATCTGGCTTTCTAGTTTCCCTGTACTAAAAAATGTTTCTTCGATGTCTTTATCTTGATTGTTCGCAGAAGACGTGCTCTTTATGCTCGTGAGTCTTTTTGAAACTAAGCCGATTGCGGTATTCGCGGTATCATAAGTATAGTCATAAAGTGTTTCTGTGCGGCCAAAAAGTGAACCTGTGCCGTCCATATAATTTTCCGTTTTTACCGGATTACCACAGGCATCAATCGGAAGAATATTAGAACTAGTCGCTTTAAAATCGGTTCGCTGATTAATAGGCTGATTAATACTGCCATCAGGATTGATACTAAATGCCTTGAACTTTTTACTTCGTGCCATATAGGTAAGATAACGTGTTTTCCCTGCCTCTGTTTCTGCGGCACACTTACCATGCGTACTGTTATTTGCTCCACCAATTGGCAATGTTGTGTAGCTATAGAGCGACGTAGTAGAAGATCTTAAATCTATATTTTGGTAAGTCCCTTGATAGTATTGAATGCCTGTTAAGGGGAATTCGTTGTAGTAGTTGTGATAAATGAGTTTGTGTTTTTTACCTTTAGCTTCACTTTGACTATCACCTAATCTAACTTGGTCAGTGATTCTACCAAAGGAAAATTGTTTACGCTGCAGATTTGTCTTCCCTTCAAAATACGAAAAGTTATGTTGAAATAGATAACTATAATCACCTAAGTCGGGCCTGTAATTCGTTTCGGTAAAATAACGCACGACCGTCATTTTTTTATTCGGCTCTTGATAGGGATAGCTCAATGCACTGCTATTAGGCGTATAGCGAGCACCATTAGATTTATCTCTTTCTAAATACACTAATGTACGGTATTTAAGAATATACCATTTTTCACTAACATTCGCATTATTGGGATTCACACCTTCTCGAATTTGAACAATGTGTTTTGGCGTAATAAATCGATTTATTAAGTATTTCATATGGCCATTGTTAATTGTCACAATATCCGGTTTTGTATCACCATCCATATCTATAACCCGAAAATGGCTACGTATACCACCTGTGCCAGGTGCTGTTATACCGGTGTCGACTTTTGTTGTCGTAAAACCACCGTCACCTTTACCCCATTGAATCGTGACTTTGCGGTCTTTATCCATACGGATAAGATCGAGGATTCCGTCGCCATTCATGTCTGCGAATTGGTTGTAGTGGGAGATGCCTTCGTAATCTTCACCATTCAATATTGTAGGGGCTTTTCTTTGCGGATATATTGTCAAACCATTTTCATTAATATAGGAAGCTCCTCTTGCACATACAAATACATTCCCCCCAGGCATACAATTGTATTTTTGGACAGTGCCGTTTGGAAATGTATGTGTCCATTCTGGCACTCCGCTCTCGTTGCCTAGCGCACAAGCTTTATCATAAGCATCAAAATAACCTTTTCCAGAGAATATTTCATTGTTAATTACATCTACCAAATTTCCTTGATATGCATCGTGCCCACAGTAATTAACTGTGGTTGAGATAGTATCTAAACCATCTATTCCTAAAGTCTCCTTTTTATTATCACTTTGGCTTGTATCACCTAAATCCCCATTACCTTGATTAATATAACTGAAAAATTTTGCATCATAATAAACAGCAATTGCATTTTTGTTAGTTGTGTCATACGGAAAAACAAGGTTTTTTGATTGAGGTAATCCTGCAGAAACTATATCTAAGTTCCCATCAGAATTTAGATCAATAAATTGATTTTCAAATGTCAAATACGTACCGTTATTGTAATTTGAATCTATTTGAGAGTTTAATATTTTGTCATAACCGGATTCTTGTCGTGCACTAAAAGTTCCATTCCCATTTGAATACAAAATCCGATAACCATCTGATGCTGCACTAGCTTTTCTTAAAATATCGATAAGGCCATCGCCATTAAAATCTGCCAAATGATTTGATGCGACAAAGCCAAAATTCGTCTGCGTGAACACACCAATACTATTGACGCCTTCACCCCACAACGTAAATTTCCCATCGCCATTACTGGTATGGATTTGGTACCCACCCTCACGATTAGTTGCGGTGAATATATCAGCACGACCATCCCCATTCATATCAATGATTTGGTTCCAAAATCGAAAGCCCATAAATTTTCCTGAGCTATCAATTTCATAGGTATCAGGATTAAGCGTATCTTCTGTAATTTTAGCTGATTCGGTATAGTTAAGGTCTTTGTCAGCAAACCATATTTTGATGTATTTATTTCCCGTTATACCTGTACTATTTTTAACACTGGCAATATCGATATATCCATCACCGTTAAAATCGGCAAACTCAAATGAATCAGAAAGTTTCGTTACCTCATTACTAATAACATCACCAACTGACACTGTCTTCGGCGTAAAATCGCTATGAGCACCATTAGTTACTTCCGTATGCACTTGAATGGTTAATGTGGAAGAATCTTTAGAACCTGAAACTAGATCGGTGTATCCGTCATTATTTAAATCTATCAATTGATTCCAATCGTCAAACTTTGACTGATCAGTTTCGTAGTGAACAGGTACATTCCCTATCCAAATCCCCGCAAGAAAATCTCCACCTGCATTTTCCCAATTGTATTCAGTGACAGGAAAACAATTTTTTGTATCTCCCTCGTAACCACATTTTTGTATGCTGGTAACAAACGATCGTTTGATGCCCCCGGTTTCAACTAAATTTTTATCTGTATAACCAATTACATAGTCAAACACATTGCCGTAGGCACCACCCGCATTCATATGAGTGGATATTTTCGTAAGTCGTTTTTTCGTGGTGAATTTTGTGTTGTTTATCCATTGGATAATGGGGTCATATTGGCGATTTTCATAGTGAAATTTGACGCTACGCTTTGCTGGCAAACCACTACGCCTGGTATAAGTAATTTTATCGGGGTATTGTTCTCCGGTTGCTTGAATTGCCACCTCACTAGGAGGCTGTGGCGTATATCGTATTTTCATACTATTACCAAACACATCTGTCACACGCTTAAGCGACCAAGCTAAAATAGCACCGCCAGCACCGACTAATTGACCATCTTTTCCAGAAACCGCGCCGCCATCTTCAATTGCACCAAACTCAAGTATTTTTTTATCTTTAGTCCAAACTTTAAATCTTTCGTAATTACCGGCTTGTAAATTGTAAGCAACAATTCTCGACCAATTTTCGATTTCTTGTCGAAATTCTTGACTGCCAGCAGGATTTCCAGAGTTATCTTTTATTTTAAATAAACGTTGTCCATTTAAACAATAATTGTCCGTGTTATCCAGCAGAATACCGAGGTTATTCCCATCATTTGCAATGTTTCCCTTACAACGTTTAATAACGGATATCCCATTAAGGGACCAACCAACACCCATTAAACCATTGCCACCATTACTGTTGTAACTCAATGAAAGATTGGGTTGCATACCATTAATGCCAGGAGGAACATCAATGGGAATGGTGTAGTTGGCTGCACCTGTACTGTCGACACTGAGGTTACCGTTTATAGCACCTAGGGCTGCATGAGAAATATTAGTAGTCGCGTAAGTCAATAATAATGTGAAATAGGCGATTAAGTTTTTATTGTTAATTTTCATAAAGTAATCAGTTGTTATAGTTTGCATTGTGGATTTTTAATTGGCTTTTAACTTCAAGTCTTTATTTTGATCTACAAAATAGAGATATGACAAAATCTAAATGTTTCGTAGTTATATCGTGAAATAAAAAGAACAGGCGGAGACAAAAACAGCTTTTGATAACGCAAGCAATTTGTTTTAACAGACTATAAGCAACACGTAAATTAACAGTTTTCGCGTGTCTACATCTCCAGAGAAATAAATAAAAGACCTTATGTTGGAAACCTGATAAGAATTGTTCGTCTAGCTTATTATTCTTTTTTATTTTTAACAGTTTGAGGAAGAGCGCATAACAGCCCCCAAACAATCAATACTACATACTACTATCCTCAGTTATGTTTTATTATTGTTATCCCATTCCTTGGGTTTTGTTATTTTATTTTTCCTTAATTAGCACACTCCTTTTTGAATCACCAAAGTATGCTATTTATTTTATTTTTTATAACACGCTATGGCTATTCACAGATAATCTTACCATGAACAGCTAACATGCTACTCTTTTGTCCGATAAAAGACAATATTTGTCTTTGCTTATTGATTGGTCAGTGTAATTAAATTAACGCCTTAAATTCTAAATACATTCCTTTAAAGTAACTATGCTGAGTTCCGGATTATGCTGAATCCTTTCCTTCACCGCGTCTAACTCCCTGATCTAATTCAATCGAGATTAAACCATCAACACCGTCACCTTATTGAAAAGCAGCTTGAGCCTCCTTATTGGGAAGCAACACTCAGCACTTCAATGCCCGAAATCATGGGGAAATACGTTTGCGGATTTGCTCTGCCAATGCGCAAATTCAACACACCATCCGTCACGGTCACGGTTGTTTCCCTGGCATACGCAGTGTCCGCCCCTACGCTGGCCCACACATCAATATTACTCAGCTTCAAGGTGTCTTCAGCAAATACATTCATCACCCGTGCACCGGCGCTGAACATCTCTGAATATTTTTCCGCAAAGTGTAGTCGAACACGATAATCACCCACTTCAGGCACTGGAATGCTGTAAATGACGCTGGGATCTGCTGTTGGTGAATCAGACCAGCGATTGGATTGATAATAGGTGTCATCTTCCGTACCGATAATCGCCACGTTACTACCAGCGGGGTAACCATTGCTAGCGTAGCTGTTATCAACTAACCAAACATTGCCTTGGCTATCGGGCCAGTCAGATGTCCCACCCGCATTAAGATAAAGTGAGAAACTCGTACCACCTACTTGTGTCGTGGCATTGCTGGGTATGGAATCTGACGATTCATTACCGGAATCATCAACCGCAGTCACGGTATAGGCATATTCGGTATTCGCTAAGAGGCCAATATCGGCGTAATTCAAACTTGTGATTAACGTATCGTTTATTGGTGTCATTTCACCTTGATAATAAACATTGTAGCCAGCTACGATACCACCACCGTTATCCAAAGCTGGGTTCCAGCTTAATGTTATTTCTGTGTCACTAATGGCCGTTGCTGACAAACCTGTCGGTGCATTAGGGGGGAGCGTATCACCAACGGGCACAACACTCAGCACTTCAATGCCCGAAATCATGGGGAAATACGTTTGCGGATTGGCTTTACTGATGCGCAAATTTAACACACCATCCGTCACGGTCACGGTTGTTTCCCTGGCATACGCGGTGTCCGCCCCTACGCTGGCCCACACATCAATATTACTCAGTTTCAAGGCCTCTTCAGCGTATACATTCATCACCCGCGCACCGGCGCTGAACATCTCTGAATATTTTTCCGCAAAGTGTAATCGAACGCGATAATCACCCACTTCAGGCACTGGGATGCTGTAAATGACGCTGGGATCGGCTGTTGGTGAATCAGACCAGCGATTGGATTGATAATACGTGTCATCTTCCGTACCGATAATCGCCACGTTACTGCCAGCGGAGTGCCCATTGCTAGCATAGCTGTTATCAACTAACCAAACATTGCCTTGGCTATCGGGCCAGTCAAATGTACCACCCGCATTAAGACGAATTACCGCATTGTCTCCATTTCCAACAGTTATGTCGATATAATCAACTGACGTTAAACCCCCACTATCCGTTACTGATGCAACAATATGATGACTTCCTTCTGACAGCGTTGCCACTGATTCGATTTGACCATCAATACTTGAATACCAAATAACGTTAGTACTCAAATCACTGTCTTCAACATCACTAGCAATTGCTGATAGCTCAATAACGTTGTTATCTTCTGAAAAAACACTTCCGTTAAATGGGCTTAATATAGCTATCGAAGGCTTTTCATTTGGTCCGATATATTTAATGCCATCACTTGATACAATATTTGACAAATAACCGCGAGAATCTAATACTTGAACACTGATAAAGTAACGTTGCCCATTTTTCAGCGGTAATTGAATATTTACAGATGTTGTGTTTTGAAATTGCGTCCAGTAAAGTAGATCTGTTCCGCCGGGTACGCTGCCGATTGCGTATCGATAGCCTCGCACATTGTCATTAGAATTCACTTGAGCCCAACTTGCTGAAAATAACGTTGTGTTGGTAACCTCACCTGCATCGGAAACTATAATGTTAGCTGAACTTAATGCAGAATGGTCAATATTAGAAACAACGTGCAAATTATACAGAGGATAATTAAACAGATATTTAAAAAATCTGGTGAAACCCGTATGCAAAATTTCATCTGTTTCCAATAGAATAATATCTGACTCCAACCGAGAGGTTGCTGTAATAGACTCAAAAAAGTCTGTTGCAGAATGATCATGGATAGTTACAGGTGTTAACCAATTGTTACCGTCATAAACTTGAAGTTTTTCTAACAATTCACGGGTATAATAATTTAGAACAATATTCCCGTGCTTATTAAGCAACAGTTTTGATGAACCATAGGGTTTTAGGTCCACAATTTCTGTCGTACTCCATACACGATTTTCGTATTTTGAGTGATAATTTATATTTCCTAATGTACGAAGAAAATGTAGCGTGCCATTTTGATCTACAATAGATTCCCAAGTGCCCGAACTGCTATTTTCTAGTAACTGAACTTCTGACCAATTACCCTCAATATATGACATAAATCGATTTAGGTAAACGTTCTGACTGATTTCATCTTCTTCGCGCAGGATTAGCAAAATAATTTCTCCACTTGGTAGAGAATGTACAGCTAAGTTATTACGCTTTGGGAAACCATAAGACGTATTGACTGGCTCAGTACTATCATAAATTAGTTCTTTTTCGCCCCAGACGTCACCATTAAATTTTGCTGCAAACACATCTAAGGTATCATCTTGGATACTAGTCCAAAAAATCATAGGACTATTATCGACCAGGGTAATCGTGGGTTTGCTTGAGATGCCCGATCCATTATGTACCATGGCATTATCGGTTGCTTTTTGTGTTATCCAAGTATTAGTGTTTTGAGTCGTATCAAACCGCCCATAATAAAGCTCAGTGTCTCCTGCACCTTCCAGGGCTTCATAAACCAAATGCAATATTCCATCTGATCCTATAATGGCGGACATTCTTCCGGTAGATATATTATCTATTTGAGAAATATTAACCGGCCTTGACCAAGTTCCATCAAGTTCACGAACGCTGTGATATATTTGGCTGTTAAAACCAAAATCATAATTACTAATTGCAAACAAGCTGACCTTACCATCAGGATGCTCTAACAATTTTGATTGATAAAAACTCCCAGTAGAGTTGATTGGAGAGACTAATGTTTTGGAGATAAAAGTTGGGTTGAGTAATATTTTTTGATTATTTGAGTTAATATTATTGGGAGGGTTTCCAACAGAATATTGATAAGTATATTCAGCTACATAATTTTTTGGTGTGTCTTCGCTAAACGTAAAAGACCAACTATCAATGAAATTGGTTTCAAGTTGATTTGGTAGTATATCATTCAACTCTACAGTGTCATCAAGAATTTGTAAGTAAGGATCTGTACTTTGTATATTAAGAGTGACATCTTCACTTTTCACTCCAAAGTTTCTCATGCTTGGAGTTAAAGAAATTAAACCATCGTACTGGTTTTCAATTTTCATTATTGAATTGGTTAATACATTTCTTTTCAAGACGTTATTATTATAAGGTGGTGTTAAGAACGCTTTTCCTGCACCGAGCTGTGCTGTTAATAACGACTTATCTTTAAAATCATCGTAGGATGCCATGCTATACAACATATGCCTGATTTCAAAATTTGTTATAGAAGAATCTATTGATTTCAGCAGAGCTGCCATACCCGCGACAAATGGTGCTGCCATACTTGTCCCACTCATACTTACATATTGGTTTCCAGGTATTGTGCTGTAAATCAATGAACCAGGGGCAGCAATATCAACACCTGCACCATAAGTGCTGCCGTAATTTCTTTCGACGTAAGTTGGTTCAACAGAGATATTTCCAACGGAAAAAACATTCGAGTATGATGCTGGGTAATGAGGCTCATTGAATGAGGAATTACCTGCTGCAGCGACTAAAAATATATTTTTGTTTACACAATATTCTAACACTTCCTGAAGTGCATTACTCGGATTCAGATTTCCAAAACTCATATTAATTACATCTGCTCCATTATCACAAGCGTAATAAAGTGCTTCAGCTGCGTTAACCAGAGTTAGATCAATTTTTAAAGACATAATTTTGCTATGCCAACTAACGCCAGTTATACCTATACCGTTGTTTCCTTCGGCTGCCGCAATTCCCGCAACATGTGTACCGTGTGGATACGTATCCATTGGTTCATTGCATGGTGAACAACCTGGGGTAAAGTCCCATCCTATTACGTCATCTATGTATCCATTGTTGTCATTATCGATACCATCATTCGCAATTTCTGCCTGGTTGTGCCAAATATTATTGACCAAGTCAGGATGATTGTAATCCACCCCGGTGTCGATAATAGCGATTATTACATCATCATTGCCGGTATTAACTTCCCACGCGGAGTCAACACCGCTAACAGACATTGTTCGCTGTTGTTTATCTAAGTAATTGGGGTCGTTAGGTATAACAGAATCAATTTCAAATTGAAAATTCTTTTCAACCCACTCTATTTCGGGGTCATTTCGTAATGTATTTATTATTTCGTCAACATTGCTCGATTCAGATATTTCAGTGTAATAAACTTCATGTTTATTTTTTCCCTTTTTTCTATGTAATGCGCGACTTTTCCCTAGTCCTTTATTGGTCAATATTCTCTGAATTAATTCTTCATGATTTTTCGCGGATACATTCTTGTTACTCTTGTTTTCTAACGCAGCTGCTTTCAACTTAAAAATAATAATATTCGAATTATTTTTGTTTTTTTGCGGCTTCTTTTCAGAAATTTCGCCACTCTTTTTATTCAAGTTTTCAGTCGAGTAACAGAAACTGGAAAATAATACAGTACTTAATAATGCCGTTAGTAATACTAATTTTTTATTGTTATTCACCTTTTATACTCCTGGCTATAAATTTTTAGTCTTTGAATAATAGATAGTAATATTCTCCGAGTCTGCGAGTACGAATATTACAGAATCAATATTTGCAAAATATCATTTGATATCCACGTGCTTGATAGCTCGAGCGGTAAAAATTACTTAACTAAATAAATAATTTCTTTTCGAGCTTGATGTGTAATTATAAAATCCTGGAGGGATGATGTGAAAGAGAAAATATTTCTATTTAACTAATCGCATTGCACTAACTTTAATTAAAAAATGCAATATTGACACTAATTACTCATCAACTTTGCGATATTACCAAGCTACACCCAGCTTTTGTTTTGTCTCTACAAAGACCTTTGATAAGTTGCCACCCTCAGTTGTTCTTTATTATTTTTATCACATTCCTTGAGTATTGTTTTTCCTTATTTAGCACATCTCTGGAATATTTATTAGAAACACGCTATTTATTTTATATCAATATCTCACGCATGCATATACCCAGATAATCGTCACAAAGAATAAATACTATACTACTCAGTCATTGTCTAAGCAACAATTAATTATTTGGCAATTCAATGACTTCTTTATAAGAATCTATTTCTATTGGAGTTTATAATTCTATATTATTTAACTACTTGACTTGACTTACAGAGTAGAAATAAAACGCTCATGCTATTTGAATTATCGGTGTAAAATCGTTTGGCAATATCTCAGTAGATGGAAATATTCTATAGATTCATAATAACTATTTATTCCTTAATCGCATTAAATATTCACCGCATCTTTTCACTAGGCAATATGCTCACATAGCCAAACTAAAAATATTCGTGCTGTTCAACTCTTATTAATCCGAGTTCTAGTAAGATATTTTGGTGCGGATGTTGATAATGTTTTAGGACTTTCAGAACATATGGATATTTAAACCATCCATCTCAAGAAAGCCTGCTTTTTTAAAGGCTTTCATTTTACCAGAAAACCCTGAATTAATGACCGTAATTGAACAGACAGCGCACAATGCAAGATGTAAGAAATTGGTTTAGGTTTTACGTCTAAATAAAAATCGCTTTATGAAAGTGTATGTCGGCTTATCTTAAGTGTTATAAGACAACTGCCTTAAAAACTCAGGACAGGAATTACACACATCAGCTAGGTGGCAGTTGTTTTATAAGACCGAGGGGAGGAAACCGCAGGGGTCTAGCACAGGATTAGCCGAAGCATTTCCTAAGGGGATTTGTATTCTCAGTTGGGGTGTTGGTAAAACAAAACCGGGGGCATTGTGCACCTCATTAAGACTCAGTTGATAGCGATGACATCGTTTCGCCCTTGATTGAACATGCAAATAGGATTCACTAAATAGCAAATACGCCATTTTCAACGACAGATCCCAAAGTAATCCCGCTACCTGCAATAAGCGATAGTATAAAAGTAATTTTTTAATCAGGGGGCTAACAAATATTTTCATACGTCAATACTTTGACGTGGTGCCCGAGGCGCATGATCACGAAGAAACGATTCAATGATATTCATTGGCGCTGAACAAGCTGGACAAATGAATGGGCTTTGATTAGTCGAATTATCGCAGATTGTTATCTCTGCCTCATGTTCTTCATCAACGCAATCCAGTAATTCACGCGCGTTATTCAAATTGTTTCTTCGTACGGTATTCGCAAAAAAACCATAATGGCGGATGTGATGAAAGCCACTGGGCAACACATGACACGATGTGTAATCGAGAAAGATAAGCTAATACGGCATCAGGTCCGGCAAAGGGTTGTTTTGCGTAAACGACCCATTCTTGGTTCTTGAAGGGTTTGCACCAATCATTGAACTGTTTAGTCTCGGTTAATGTTTCGAATTGACCAAAGAATTTCAGTCTGCCAGTTTGATAAGCCTCATTAAGTTTTTCAAGAAATAACCGACGAAATAAGCGTGATAATACATGCACCGGTAAAAAGAAGCCCGACTTACAACTCACCCATCGAGTACCATCTTCTGAAAATCCACCGCCCGGCACAATACAGTGCACATGCGGGTGATGGGTTAACGCTGATCCCCAAGTGTGCAGCACTTGAGTCACACCGATACGCGCACCCAGATGTTTAGGATCACGAGCAATCGTGAGCAAGGCTTCAGCCGCCGCTTTAAACAGAATATGATAGATTACTGCTTTGTTCTGGTAGGCAAGATCAGCGATGGGTGCTGGCAACGTAAACACCACATGATAGTATTCAACGGGCAATAATTCAGCCTGGCGTGCATCTAGCCATTGCTTTGCTTTTAGTGCCTGACATTTAGGGCAGTGTCGATTACGACAAGAATTATACGCAATTTGTACGTGATTGCATTCATCACAGCGCAAGACATGACCACCCAGTTCAGCTGTACGACAACGTTCAATCGCTGACATGACTTTGAGCTGATCAAGATAGACATGTCCTTTACGTTGCGCTCGCCACGCAAGACCATGACTGTGGAATATATCCGCAACCTCCAAGGATTGTCGAGTCATCGATAGAACTAGCTGACGGTTTTTACGACCAGATTATCGAGTGGACTTTTCGTTTCCTGTAAGACGTGCGTGGCGAAGCTGTGACGCTTATGCCGAGCTCGGCATAAGCGTCATTATCCCGAGTTCCGGATTATTCTGAGTTGTTTTAAGTTCACCTAGAATTTTAGCTATTCTAGGTGATTTATCGATAATTTACTCGGAATAATCAGAGCGCATCAAGAAGCTCCAAAGGTATATGCATGCTTTAAATCTATATAGTGAAACTTTCTGCGTGGTGTATAGTAAGCGCTTAATGAAGCGCACATTCCAAATTCATTTCAATCGCGGTACAGTTTTGTCACTAACGTGCGAAGGTAATAGTGCTTCGATCTTATTTACACTTTCAACAGACGAAATGTTTTCTAGGGAAAGTCTGATCAAGTCACAAATTTTGAAATTTTACTAATTTTTAAAATTTAAAACGTGAATCGATTACTTTTATTTCTATCATTTTGCCTATTATCTGATTTTCAACAGATAATAGGCGGATTTATCCCTTAGCAAGTCATATATTTTTCGCTCTTTAATAAATTTGAAAAGGCTAGAAGCAGGCTTAGTCGATTTTCATTCTTGGCTAAACCTCGATAGCGTGTTTTGTTATAGCCAAATTGCTGTTTAACAATCAGAAAAGGATGCTCTAGTTTGGCTCTTATCTGAGCTTTCAGTTTTTCATATTTTTCTAAAGCACTTTTCTTTGGCAATGATTTTCGTTTTCCAGGTCGCTGTGCAATATGCCACTCAACTTTACGCTCCATGTGCTCATGACGTTTTTCAATACCAACATAACCGGCATCACCCCAGACAAGGTTCTCTTCACCGTGTAACAACTTGTTGGATTCAGTAATATCATGTACGTTTGCCGATGTTGTCGTAAAACTATGAACTAAGCCAAAAGTATCATCCACACCGATATGTAATTTCATACCAAAGTGCCATTCATTGCCCTTTTTAGTTTGATGCATCTCTGGATCACGTTGATTATCTTTATTCTTCGTTGATTTTGGCGCGGCAATAATACTCGCATCCACAATGCTGCCTTCTTTAAGCATTAATCCTTGCTCTGCTAGAAATTCATTTACATTTGCAAATAAACACTTCCCTTCGGATCTGTTAGTGTAAGTCCAGCAAACCGCCGCATAGATTCAATTTCGTATAAAGCATCTTCCAATGCTGGATCGCTTAGGTTGTAAAACAACTGCATACAGTGAACTCGCAGCATGGCTTTTAATGGATATGGACGACGCCCATTGCCTGCTTTGGGATAATGAGGTTCAATTTGCTGTTCCAATTTCTCCCAAGGAACAAGTTTCTCCATTTTCTCCAGAAATTTTTCACGGCGAGTTTTTCGGCGTTTATGGTTGTATTCTAGCTCAGCAAAACTTATTTGATCCATGCTACTATTCCAATACGATGATTAGCCCATTTTGCCATAACTTGATGACTTAATCAGAGCTTCCCTAGCTTATGATTATCTTCTTCATTTGGTGTGTAGTAATTGTTTGCATCAAATTGTGTACTCCATTCAGCACCGTCTTTTTCAATGCTTGATTCGTATTCAACATTACGAATATCTTTAACCTGTCCTGTTTTTAACTTGTTCATCAAAGATTTTCCAATTTGATGTTGGAATGTATACATCATATTGATTGGCTTCGTTATTTGCAATACTTGACGCATCTGGATTATTTGAATACCCAATTAGTGGATAAACAAGTAACATAAAAACAGTAATTGAGTTTATAAACCCTCTAGACGTCATTTTCTGGTTAAACTCATCATGTTGAACAATCGAACTTTCTCTTAAGCATTTTCAATATTGACAGATTGAAGCGTGATGTGTTTCACACTATTGGTTAACATATCACGCCAATTATTGAGATGTATTATTGGAATTAGTTCGGAATAAAATATGTATATATTAAAGGTGTAAATATGACTAGTGAGAATTGGTTAACAAAAGAATCTTATACATTGGATTAGATAAAATTACCTTTGATAAATTTTTGAGGAAACATTTAGCAGAATTTTAAAAATATTCCAAAAAATTGAAATTTGGATGACATTAGCTTCCAACTAAGATATGCCATTGTGTCTACACCCTAAATTGGAAATAGCGAATGCTTAAATGAGAATCATTAAACCAATGGTATGAATATATTATTTAATTTATGTTTTTATCTTTAACCATTAAAGATACTAAATAGAACCCCACTCCAGTCCATCTCAACAGCTGATGTATCAACAACGCCATCTGCATTGTTATCAACCTCAACTAATACTGATCCGTCAGCTTGTGCAGTTGCCGTTACAACAGAAACAACAACAGCATCAGTGAGCCTTTGAAAAGTT
>Ga0316207_10002268_pt1 | contig 20321 bp, 29 predicted proteins | sample 6weekpyrite_MG_FD_204943 | JGI IMG/M metagenome (GOLD analysis project Ga0316207, IMG submission 204943) | Microbial mat bacterial communities from mineral coupon in-situ incubated in ocean water Damariscotta River, Maine, United States -... | ecosystem: Environmental > Aquatic > Marine >...
CTAGCCAAGAAAAAATCTTTATCCCAATAGGTAACAATTACAGAATCCCTATCTTTCATATACGCAATACATGGCATTGGTTTATTTGGTAGCTCGGTTTCAACACTTCGCCACTGACTAGCGCGGTAATGGTCAGTAAGTTTTGCAAAAACATCATCTAGCCTAATATCAAAATGATCAGAGGCAGATAAGCACTCATAAAGATTGGTTATTTCTTCTTCTGTAATTTCACTCATGGTCTTTCTCCAATTCTGGAAACTCACCAACTAGCTCAGGCGCTTCGAGTTCCAGATTATTTTCATAGTCATCACAATAAGCTAGGCAAATCTCTCTCAGTGATGGGGTGATTCCAGAGTCCTTAAGCAATTCCTTATGATGGATATAGCCTTGCTTTGCTGTTTTGTCTGATAGGTTAAGAGTTATTTTCATTAGCCGCCATCCTTTTTTCTTTAAGGTCTTTTTCGTCAAGTAGGTAATCAACTAAAGCATCGAGCCTGTCATGATACTTTTTACCAGAATTATAGTTTTTCATATCACGAACCCAATCAGCCGGAATCGCTCCGTCTGTGTCTCTGTCGATCTCAGAAGGCTTTAGATGTAGTTCAGCCATAAGGTTTAAAGCTTGTTGATAGCGCGTTGTTTTAGTTGTCATGGAGCACCTTTTAAGTAGTTTGTAGCTTAACTATACGCTTCCAGCCGCAAAAAGCAAGAACAATTATCAAAATAAATACGGTAGAATCCTTGACAGGACATAAATCAGGGTATATAGTTAATTCATACCGCTACCAAATAGGATCGGTACATAGGGCATGTAAGACCTGTGAGCATTGCAACTAGGCTTGGCTAATAACCATTTGCGGTAATTCACACTAAAACAAAACGGCAGGGTAAGAAGATGAAAACAATGACAAATCCAATCTATGATTTACATTATTCATCTATGGACGATGATGAGACAGGCAAAGGCTGGTATTTTTCTGTATATCCGTCATTTGATGTAAGTCAATCATTTGAAACAGAGACAGAAGCAAGGCTTTCATATAAAAACAATGAGTTAGTTTTTTCTGGTCTAAAAATGGAAGAAAGCAACAAATAACCAAAGCCCATTCGGGGCAAGGAATCATCATGATAAATAACAAACCAGTATTTTACTTCAAGAGCGCCTTAGTGATGCTGCTTTTAATGCTTGTATGGTTAGTCTGTGACATTCTGGATTCATACGGTTTTGAATGGCCTACTTATAGCAAGAGCTTTGAAGAATCAAAGATAAGCTTTGACCAGAAAGGTAACCGATTAAATAGAAATGGTTGGGAATGATGGTAGATAACGACAAATATTATGACCTTCAAGACGATGATCGCACCGACGAGCAACTTGCTCAGGATGAAGAAATAATGACGGCCTTAGCTAGTCAGCATCTATTCGAAGCCAAGCAGGACAACATTAAATATTGTGAGGTATGTAATAAGCACGTTACTGACGATAGCCATTACTACGTTCCCGCATTTCTTAAACAAGACCAAGCAATATAGGCAGGTATAAAATGACCGACATGCAATTACATATTTTAAACGAGCAGTTAGGCCATTTGCTAGGCCAAGGTGTCCATAATATCGGTGCTGGTGGTGTCGATAGTGCAGGAACAGTATTATTTAACGGCTTATCATTAAAACGACTCATGCAGGTTAGCAGAAGACAGCTAAAAAGAGCTGGAATCAATAACAAGACAGGTGATTTATGACTAACAACGCAGAGAAGAAAAACCTCGATCTATGGGAAAAGGTCGGAACTACTCCCCCACAATATACCAAAGGATTTAATCAGGGGTTTTCTGGTACGGCTATCAATAGCACTTACCTTATTCGCCTAGCAACGGAACACTGGGGCATGATTGGCCTTGACTGGGGGTATGATATATCAGAAGAAAGAGTCGATAGCGGTGCGCCAGTTTATAACGCAAATAACGACATTATAGGGAATATACTGACCCACACCATTAAACTATGTCTATGGGTTAAGCGTGGCGAGGAATACGCTAGAATTGAGCATTTTGGACATACTCCATACGTTTATTATTCGGCTAAAAATAACAAATGGATAACAGATCAGGAAGCGCCTAAAAAATCATTAACTGACGCGCTTAAAAAATGCCTGTCAATGTATGGATTTAGTGCAGATATTTATCTAGGTTTATATGATGACCAAAACTATGTTGAGGAAGTCAAAGCTCAGGTAGCGCTAGACAATTCGGATAACAAGGCAGACGAGGAAATAAAACAGCGTCAAGAGTATGAAGAACTGTATAAGGATAATCTTAATCTGATTAAAACAGCAACAAACATGAACGAGCTTGAAAAGGTGTTTGTTTCAATTACTCGAAAAGCCAAGCGTAGAAACGATGAAAAGGGAATGCGTGAATTAACAGAATCAAAAAATAAGCGCAAAGATGAACTAACAGAAAAAGGTAAAAAGAAATGACACAGTTATATAAACTAAGTGATGAGATGACCAAAGTTAAAGCCTTGCTTGATGAAGGTTTAACAGTTGATGATATTGCCGATACGCTGGAGGGTATTGAGCTGGAATTTAACGACAAAGCCGAAAAAATGCTTTATCTTGTTAATAACATGCAGTCAGATATTGATCAGATTGATGATGAAATTAAGCGATTAACTGAAAACAAAAAGTTAATTTCAAACAAGCAAAACCAGCTTACAGAGTATTTGCGTTCAAATATGGAGCTTTCAGGAATTGATAAAATTGAATGCCCTCTGTTTAAAATAACGCTCAGAAAAGCATCTAAAATCGTTGTGATTGATGATCAGGACGACTTAGATGATGAGTTTATTAAGGTAGAGACAAAAATAACAGCCGATAAAAACGCCATCAAAGCAGCCATTAAAGAAGGTCGAGAGGTAATTGGTGCTCATCTTGAGGATGGCAAGAGAGGTTTAACAATCAAGTAATCCTGCCCATCTCCCTGCGTTGGGAGTGTTTCTCCCTCTATCCTTTGAGGGGGTTTTTTAAGAATCCGGCCCCTTTATTGGGGCTTTCTGGGTGTCAAAGTAGTAGAGATGATAAAATATAAATTCAACTGGAGGTAAGGAAAATGAAGAAATGATTATTTTTAACTCAAACGAGAAGAAATAACCCTTAATCGGGTATGACTGAATAAGCCCTTGAATATTTCAGGGGCTTATTTTTAATTTAGAGGTGAGTTATGAGAGATATTAAGTATCGCCAGCCTATATACATCAATAATGAATTTAAAGAGCTCCATTATTGGGGGTGGTTTGGTAAGGGTAATTTTGTTGGGCCTGTATCTGAACTAACATCAAGCGGCAGACAAGGAGATCAATTTACTGGCTTGATCGACAAAGAGGGCACTGAGATTTATGAGGGGGATTTGTTGGCATTTGATGCCAGAGAATGGCATAGACCTTTCTATGAAAATAACGAAGATTATATTTTCCAAGTTGATCAATCAGAAACGGGGGAGTGGGTAGGCGCTGGAATTTGTACCGAATGGCCTACATTTTGTAAAGTGGTGGGTAACGTGTACGAGAATGGAGACTTACTAACTAAATAGGTCAATTTGTAACCACCACCAAAAACCATTAAAATACCTTATACAATCGGAGTCTTTGCTATGACTGAGTTAGAAGAAAGAGTTAATCGATTTGAAGCTATACAGCCCTTAGACCCATTCACGTTTTCAGCCAGCCATCCAGAGCGATCAGCACCCGGCTTTGATGTATATCAAAAACCAAAGCTAGATTATGATAAACTACAGTTTGACGCTTATAACGAACTAATGACCTCGCAGGATTGATCATGGCAACAAAGAAGAAACCTTGCCCGAAAAAGAAAAAGCCGACACCTAAGAAAAAACCTCGCACTCGTTACGCATAAGGATAGATTAAAATGAGTGATGCCACGATAGAAGGTAATCAGAGCCTAGTTAGAAAGTTTATCTGGGTGGTTGGGGTCAGTGTAATGACGGCCTCAATACTGGGCGGTGCGAGTGCTATATGGACAATAATCACCCTTCCAGAGAAGGTACAGCGGAATACGGAAGCCATAACCGAGATAAGAACACAGACTGAAAACCTGATCATAGCGATAAACCAGCAAAATCTAATTAACAACAATATCAGCCTTGGTATTGAAAACATTGTCAAGCAAGCCGAAAGAACGAATAAACTCCTTACTGAAATCAACAAAACCCAAAGCAAGCTAATATCTAAATCAGTTGAGCAAGGTGTAAGGGTGACTAATTTAGAGCGGGAGACATATAACAAATGATTGATATATTAGAATTTATCGGCATTATCTATGCTTTCATGGTCATTACCTTTTTATTCTATTTAGCATTAATGAACCTGAAGCGCAATAAGGACAAGATCAGTCGCCCTATGTGGATAGCTGTATTTCCTGTTTATGTTGGTGGTATTATTGCCGATATTGTATTGATGAATTTCGTGGTTGGCACACTGTTTTTTCTTGAGATACCCAGAGAGCTTGTATTTACTGACCGGGTAAAGCGTCATAAGTACGATTCAGACGGCTGGCGAAATGATGTAGCAAACTGGTTTTGTGCTAACGTGCTCGATCCTTATGATCCTGACCCTATGGGCCATTGTTAATGTGGATAAGCAAGCACTGGCTATTTTCTTTAGTGCGCTGGCTTTAATAGCGACAGCAGCCTTTACAGTGGCTAAGAACATAGGCTTATCGAACCGGGTTGATAATATTGACCGATTACAGCAGGATGTAAGATCAAGGCAAATAACGGTATTAATCGAGATCGAGAGACTTAAGCAGAGAGACTGCCACAAATGAAGATTATCATACTATTTTTACTATCCTTCAGCGTGTTAGCTAGTGGCCGACATGATCATGATATAGAAGTTGATATTAATAACACCTATCACGAAACAATAAATAATTATTATGATGTGACCGAGCTGACGGAAATCACAGAGATTACAGAAGTTACAGAGATAAACCAAACGTCGAGCAATTCTGACTACAATAGAGCTATAGCACTTTCATTAGCCAATAACACGCCCTTCGATTATGTAACCCATCAGCTTCAAACGTCAATCAATGCAGCGAGATATGAGGGAGAGACCGGATTAAATCTAGGTATAGCAAAACGATTTAAAAGTATCGATGCTCTGTTTTATGGCGCATATTCACGAAGCGGAAGCGAAAAAGGCGTGTCTGCTGGGGCTGTATTTCGATGGTAGATCGCACAATCGGCCAAAAGGTCGGCCAATGGATTTTAAATATAAAAACATTGATTGCCTTGCTGGTTACAACGCTGCCAATAATTGGCGGAAGTGTGGCCTATTTTCAGCACGAGAACATAAAGAGCGCGGTATCTGAACCAAAGATAGATAAACCAGCCGTCGAGACAATCACCTATGTAACACCTCCGTCCGTTAAAGATTACGACCTGATTATTAATGAATTAACTCGTGTTAATAGGGCGCAAAGCGGCGAAATAAAAGCATTAACCAAGAGAGTCAATAAGCTTGAGGCGCATTCAGCCAAAATAGATAGCCGATTCGGAGCGCTAAAAACGTGGGTAGGATGGAAAGAGTAGATAAATAATGGCTGTTATTAATCAAGGCGAATTTAATACCCTAAACGGAACGGTTCGTGTATTAAGTGTAACTAATGACGTCACCGGATTAACAGAATCTATCCGTTTTAATGCAATCGGGCGCGGTGTTTTTACAGCTACAGTTAGTGGTAATGTCTACCGATGGAAAAAAAGAAGCCGAATTCGTGAACAAAAAGATTATGTCTTACAAGCAACAGAGCCTGCTGATTTAGATATCCGCATCAGTATTAGGGATGGACAGGGTTGTGAGGAGATGTATGCTCGTAGATTCCCGCTAGAGTACGACCTTCCGATCTCTCCTGCGGCTATCTGGGTAAGTTTTACAGGCAGCGACACGACAGGCGACGGCACGCAAGCCAGCCCTTACGGTTCAATCAGGCATGCTCTTACTCTGGTTTCTAATACCGGCGAGATTGTACTGGCTAATGGTACATACAGGATAGACAGCAATAACCGTGCTGATTGGCTTATTAATGATCATTCATCCCTTAGCTATGGCGCTATACCTAGCGGTAATGGATGGTGCAAATCCCACTTAGATCGCTCTGATATGTTGTTGATTCGTGCTGAAACCCCTTACATGGTCAGGTGGAATATCACCGACGCACCGCTATATTATGAAGCACCAATATGGTTACAAACCGCGCAATACGTTTCCATTGATGGCCTGATTATTGATCACAGAAACCTATACTCTGAGAATACCGTCGAACTTGGGTTTAATAATTACATAACACGATGTATTGTGAAGCGTCATAGAACCAATGATTACGGTGGTTGGTTTAATCCATTGACAGGGTCATTAGTAGAAATGTGTTCTGGTGTTGGTGGTGTTCGTTATGGATTTAGGTCTGGCTCATCTAGTCAACCGATTAACAGCGTATGTTTTCGTTTATGTGTTGGTAGGCAGGACTACTCTAGGAATCGACAGCCTCAAGCTACCTTTGCTTTTTATGGTAACAATGGAGGCACTTTAGCAAGAGATGCCGCTTATCTGAACTGCATAGCAATAGACGGTAATTACACAGGGCAACTAAACACATACGGTTATACATGGGGTTCTTTTTACGCCCCTAAAAGTGCTACCAACATAGAGCTAAAAGGCTTTATTTCCTTAAACAATGGTGTATTCGGGGCAGGTTCTGCTATTTACGGTCCTGAACAAAGTGGTACGAATGCCTCTATCACTGATAGCGTGGTCTGGGATATTGACGACAATGGAGCTGGTACGGCGACAGGTTTACGGTATGACGGTAACGGTACTCAATATTCAGCTTCTATGACTATCGGTAATGTGCCGGGTAACAGTACGTTAAGATATTCACCTATAGATAGTCGGTTATCAGATACCTTGAACGGTACGGATAAAACAATACTTTATCAATCAGACGGTGCAGATGCGCGCTTTTTATTTGGTAAATTAGGGCAAAGACACGGCGACATCGGTTATAATGAAGAAACCAACTTTAGAGTGCTCCCCTTCCCTTATGAGGACCAGATAAAGCAAGTGTTTTCTGAGAATAACACCACAGCACCAACAATGTCGCCAGATAATAACAATACCTCGCGCGGGTTTTGTTCAGCCGCAAGGTTGACAGGTTATATCATTAAGTACGTTGATCAAACGGCTACAATAGGCGATCTTTACTAATGGCTATTTCTGAAACCCCTATAGATTCAGGCTCTAGCGGTGCAAGTGGATCAACTAGCACAAGTCCTGCATTAGCGGGCACAGCGACCAGCGGAAATATTCTTATTTGTGGTGTTAGTACTGATGCAGGATCAGGTGCTATCACTACACCTTCAGGCTGGACACTTGCTAATAAGCATGAAGATATAGAGGTGTCTAATGCTGTCTTTTATAAGATATCAGACGGTACTGAAACAGGTGTCACTATCTCATGGGTAAATAACCGAAATAACCGATCTTATATTGCAGAATTTGACAGTACAGATTTAGATACAGGAACAGCGCCGCTGTTAGCAGAAGATGAGACTAATGTGGGTACGGCTGTCACCAGTCAAAGCACAGGTACAACAGCGGCAACTACGGTTGCAGATGCTTTGTGCATCGCTGTTCATGCAGCAGATCAAGCTAATAATTCAGATGGTGGGCGCTCACTAACAGCAGGTTATACAGAGCAAGTCTTTTTAAGTTCTGGCAGTAACCGTGCTATGTTCACTTTATCGACAGAAATAGTATCAAGTACAGGTACGCAAAGCTGCACATACACAACCACCGATACAGGTGATGAGATGTATGGTCAGATACTGGTGTTTCAGGGGTCAGGCGGGGCAGATACTACAGCACCGATATTATCCCTGCCTACCGGCACAAAAACAGGCAGTACCACAGCAAGCGGCACAGTGACAACCGATGAAGGTAATGGAACGCTGTATTTCACAGCAACGACTAACGCGACCGAAACAGCGGCAACCATCAAAACTGGGTCAAGCCAAGCCGTTAGCACTACAGGTGTGCAGAATGTTACTTTCACAGGATTAACGCCATCAACGGTCTATTACGCCCATTACGTGCATGATGACGCAGCTAGTAACGAATCGAACACGCAGCATAGCGCAAGTTTCACCACAGACGCGGCGAGTGGTACAATACTCCCATTAATGATGAGTTATACATAGAGATTTAACTTATGCACAATTATTTGATCAAGAAAGGCACAACGGACGTATCAGTAGAACTGCGTATAGTTGACTCAACAGACGGCACGCCAGAAACAGGCGTCGTCTGGAATACAGCTGGCATAGACTTACAATACAGACGTGATGGCGCGGCCTCAACAGCAATAACCGAGGCAACACTTGCAGCTTTAACCACAGCCCATACCGATGGCGGATTTTTGCATATTGGAAACGGTGTTTATCGTTTTGATTTACCGGACGCGGCTTGCGCCTCTGGTGTTGATAAAGTTGTTGTACACGGTACTGTAACTGGTATGGTGGTTATTGGTTGCGTTATACAATTAACTGATATTGATATATTCGATGGCGTTAGAGCCGGATTAACAGCCTTACCAAATGCCGCAGCAGATGCAGCAGGCGGTTTGATTATTTCTGATACCGGTGGATTACCGGCGGATGATATTGTCAGGCTAAACGCAACAGCTCAAACAGCGCTAGAAGACCAGTATGACGGAACAGGTCTAACAGGCGATACTTATCCTGCATCACAACAGCAAGTGGGACTACTTACCAGTGGTTCAGCGGCTATCAATGTGGTAGCAGAATCATTTACTAAGTCTGGCGCAGAACCAGAGACAAACACTTATACATCGACTCACGCACTGGATGGAACCTTACATATTGTTGAGGATGTAGCGACAGCCACAGACGCTTATTATCAATTTGATGTAGGTGGTAACGGTGTACCTGTCGAGTTTGTTTGGGAAGGTTATGCACAGTCTAATGGCGATTCATACGATATTTATGCCTACAATTACGGTACGACTTCCTATGAGCAAATAGGAGCGTTAGCCGCTTCAAACGGAACCACAGTGGTTAAAGAGACTTTTGTTGTCACTAATGCTCATGTGGGATCAGGAGCAAATCTAGGAAAGGTAAGAATGCGTTTCTTATCAGCCGATGGAACAGCTTTTGCGACAGATCGAGTATTATGCTCATATGCAGTAGTTGCTCAGTCAGTGGGATATGCAAATGGCGCTATCTGGGTTGATGAGGATGCGGCAAATACAAATACAGAGACTTATGTTGATGGTACAGCAGATAACCCTGTATCTACATGGGCGGCAGCGTTAACTCTTAATTCAGCTTTAGGTGTTAATCGATTTAATATTGCAGCAGGTACAACCATTGCTTTAACTGGAAATTCTGATAATTATTCGATGTTCGGTACAGGATGGTCTTTAGCGCTTGGTGGTCAAAGTATAGAAGGCGCTTATGTTCAAAACGCGCATATAACAGGGATTGGTACGGCTACGATAACGCACCCGCATTTTGATGGTTGTGATTTTGGAGCTGCAACTATCCCGCCTTGCAATGCTCATGGTTGCGGTATAGGCGAGGATTCAGGACAGTTTACAGCCGGTAGCGCTGGCGAATATTCTCTTCATAAATGTTATTCATTAGTGCCGGGGTCAGGCTCCCCAGCAATGGTATTTTCAGGGCTAGGCGCGACCACTGGGGTTAATGTTCGAGGCTGGAATGGCGGTGCTACATATACACTAGACGCAAATTGCACCTTATCTCATGAAGTTAGTGAGGGTGGCGGTACAACCATTACCACAGGTGGAGGCGATGCTGAAATACGCGGTATTATGCGAGATTTAACGGTCACTATGTCAGCGGCTGAAACCGTGCAATTTGTTGGTATTACCGATGTGATAACTTTAGCAGGAACAACTACTGCAACGGTTAATCTAGCCGGTGTTGCGAGTAGTGTGGCAGATTCAACCAGCGCGGCAACAGTTACAGATTCGACAGTTAATTCTACTGATATTGGTAATATATTGACTGACACCGCCGATATGCAACCAAAGCTCGGCACACCAGCAGGCACTGATATGAGCGCGGATATAGCAGCAATAAAAGCTGATACAGCCGCTATTCTGATTGATACTAATGAGTTACAAGGCGACTGGACAAACGGCGGCAGGCTTGACCTTATTCTGGATGCCATCAATACAGCAACGGCTACAGTAACGCTAAGTTCGAGCGAGAGAAACGCAATAGCCGATGCCATGCTTGACCGTGATATGTCCACAGGTACTGATTCAGGCTCAACAACGGTTAGAACGGTAAGGCAATCATTAAGAGCAAGCCGTAACAGGGTTGCTATCTCTGGTGGAACATTAACAGTTTATAAAGAAGATGATTCGACAGCCAGCTTTACAGCAGCGGTTAGTACAACGGCAGGAGACCCGATCTCAGAGCTTGACCCAGCAGGTCCATAATGTACCAATTTTTCATTAAGCATCAATGGGGAACGACAAGCTACGATCCGCCCGGCCCCAGTGTAACGAGGTTAAAAGCAGTGTTAAGTTTAAATATAAATGAATACGGTGATGTACTCTATGCGCCACTCGACGAAGATGTATCGACAGCTACCGAGTATCATCTATGGCTAGAGCCTAAAGTAGGCGATATTACCAAGCTAACATCTGGTAACGGTGTGTCACTTGGAACGGTTGATGTCACTGTTGATGATGAGGTGTTTCTAGCGAACACATATGTCAAATACACAACCAAGTCCGGCGATATAGACCAGTTTGGACTATGGCGAATAAAAGGGATGGCTCAAATGTCAGCGGCTCGTAAATTAGTCGGTGATTATGTTCATATAACGGTTAAAGAGTGATCATGTTATAATTCACGCATAACAACCTTAACGGGTGACTTATGGGCGATGTAATAGACTATTATGAAGAGCGAAAAAAACGAAACCTTACAACAATCGATGAGATCGAGCGGCAACGTATCGAATATGCTCATCGGTGCAATGCGCTATTCCATGCTCAGCATTCTGATGATGACAGTTTTGAAAATATCAATGAATTTGAATTTACCGATAGAAGAAATCAATAGCAGAGCGCTATCAGGGGGTGATCCTAAATCTACTATGGAGCTTACCCGACAAATAGGCAGAAAGGATGCTGCCGCCTATGGGGAGAAATGATGGGTGCACCAGCAGGCAATAGATTTTGGGAGGCGCGTAGTAGTCACGGAAGAAGCCCTATATTTAAAAGCCCTGAAGAGCTATGGGAAGCATGTTTGCAGTATTTCGAATGGGTAGAAGATAACCCGCTGCAAGAACAAAAAGCCTATCATACAAACGGCATTGTAACGAAAGATACAGTCAATAAGATGCGAGCCATGACAATAGGCGGGCTTTGTATCTTTCTAGATATATGTCAAGAAACATGGACCAACTACAGAAATAAAAATGATTTTTTAGGAGTCACAAAGAAAGTAGAAGAAATAATCAAGCATCAAAAGTTCTCAGGAGCGGCAGCAGACCTGCTTAATCCTAATATTATAGCTAGAGATTTAGGCTTAAAAGAAAAGACAGAGCAAGAGCTAACCGGCAAGGGTGGTGGACCTGTTCATGTTATCGGCACTGAGATGTCAGCACAAGAAGCCACAGACCTGTACAAGTCATTGATCGATGATTGACTATGCCAAACCAGACTATACCCAGATATTAAAAGCTCGTGCTGAGAAGCTGGCAGCTATTCGCGCAGATAAAAAACTATTACAAGCCTGTAAGATTCATTATAAAAACAATCCTTGGGATTTTATCAATGATTGGGGAATGACTTTTGAGCCTCGGAATATTGAGAGAGGCTTGCCCGCTGTTATTCCGTTTGTGTTATTCCCTCGGCAGATTGAATTCTTAAAGTGGATTCATCAACAATGGAAATCTGGGGAGAGGGGATTGGCTGAAAAGTCGCGTGATTTCGGTTTAACATGGCTATCAGGTGCTTATTCTGCTGTTATGTGGTTACTTAATCCGGGCTTCACGGCTGGGTTTGGGTCTAGGAAAGAGGCGCTTGTTGATAAGAAGGGAGACCCCAAGTGCATATTCGAGAAAATCCGATTCTTTATTGATTATCTACCTAAAGAATTCAGACCTAATGGTTATGATGCAAAACAACATGCCACCTTTATGAAAATTACTAACCCTGAGAATCAATCGACCATAACAGGTGAAGCTGGTTATGATATTGGTCGTGGTGCGCGTATGTCGATTTACTTTGTTGATGAAGCGGCATTTTTAGAGCGGCAGGAATCAGTTGATGCGGCATTGTCACAGACTACAAACTGTCAGATAGATATATCTACACCAAATGGTAACGGCAATCAGTTTTATAAGAAGCGCCATAATAACAAGATTAGCGTATTCACTGCTCACTGGCGCGATGATCCTAGAAAAGACCAATTATGGTATGACAAGCAAGTAAAAGAGCAGGACGAGGTAACAGTAGCACAAGAGATTGATATTGATTACAACGCCTCAGTTGAGAATATCTTTATACCTGCTAAATGGATACAGGCATGTATTGATGCTCATAAAAAACTTGGCTTTGAGCCTTTAGGTGCCGATATTGTGTCATTCGACCCGGCTGACACTGGAGACGCAAGAGCTAGGGGATACCGTAAAGGCGTTGTTACATTGGAAGCAGATCAGAGAAAAGATGGTGATATCACTGATGCTATGCCGTGGGCTTTTGAGTTAGCAGATCAGAGAAAGGCTGATGTATTTGTCTATGATGCTGATGGTATGGGTGCGCCTTCAATGAAGTTGTATCTAAAACATGCCGGACAAGGTAAGAAAATGTCTATTATCTCTTATCACGGCAATGGCTCGAAATATAACCCTAACGCACTGTATAAAGACAATAAATCGAATAAGGATACGTTTGTTAATCGCAGGGCGCAATCTTGGATGAACGTCAGAGACAGAGCAGAAAATACTTATCTAGCGGTTGTAAAAGGCGAGTATCACGACCCGGATACATTGATGAGTATCGACTCAGGGTGTAAGGATTTAACGCAGCTATGCGCCGAATTATCAAGACCTATGCGTATATATGACGGTGCTGGTAGAATAGGTGTTGAATCTAAAGAGCAAATGAAAAAGCGCGGTGTTGATTCGCCTAACTTGGCTGATCAATTAATCTATTCTTATGACCCAGAGTGTGTTCCATCGATTAAGAAAAAACCAGTGCCGCTTCAATTCACGAGTGAGTTTTAGTTATGGAAATGACAGACGAATTACAGAAAATACATGATGAGGCTATAGAAGCCTTTGCATTAGCTGAGGAAGAAGAGCGAGAGGAGCGAGAGCTTGCCGTAGAGGATATGCTCTTTGTTGATTCGCCTGATGGTCAATGGGATGACAACGCGAGAACGGTGCGTAAAGGCCGCCCGATGTACACAATTGATTTGGTCAGTGAGGTATTGCGGCAGATCATCGGTGATCAACGTCAAAGCCGGACCCGCATCAAGGTTGACCCTGATGGTGACGGAGCAGAGAAAGAAACCGCTAATATCTTTGATGGATTGATTCGAAGAATCGAAAAGGACGGTGGTGAAGAATCTTATGATAATGCGTTTAAAGAACAGCTAAAAGGCGGCTACGGTGGCTGGCGTATTCTGACTAAATACAAAGATGATTCTTTTGAGCAGGATATATGCTTTGAGCCTATTTATTCAGCCGCGACCTCGTTGTATTTTGAAGCTAATGCAAATAGATATGATAAAAGCGACGCATCCAAAGCATGGGTAGTTACTGAGGTTACGCTTGAAAAATTCAAGGAAATGTACCCAGATGCGGCTATTACTACCTTTAATGAGCCAACATACAAAACTGGCAATTATCGTTGTTGGTTCAATGCTAATAACAAGATCAGAATCGCTGAATACTGGCAGAAAATACCTTGCGTTAAGAATCTAGGATTGTTATCTGATGGTCGCACGATTGATCTTGATGAAGAGGCTAATGTATTAGATGAGCTGAAAAAGAAAGGTATTGAGGTTGTAAAAGAAAGGAAAGTTAAATCTCATAAAGTCGTCATGTACAAAATGAATGGAGCGGAGATATTAGAGGGTCCATTTGATTGGGCTGGCAAATATATACCGCTTATTCCTGTATATGGTGAAATCAGTCATGTAAACGGCAAAACCTTCGTGCATGGTAAGGTGCGTAAATCTAAAGATGCGGCCCGTATTTATAATTACACTACGTCTGCCAAGATAGAAGCTACGGCGCTATCACCTAAAGACCCTGTATTTGCTACCGAGGCAATGGTTGAGGGGCATGACGAAGAATTTAGGACCATGAACACGGCTAATGCGCCTGTGGTTAAATTTGAATTAGACCCTGATAACCCTAATCTTGTACCGTTCCGTTTAGGTGCACCACAATTACAGCAAGCCTTAATTGAGCAAACCCAGCAGGCTAGTCGAGATGTCCATTCTGCTATGGGTATGCATGACCCAGCGTTAGGCAATGGTCCTCAGTTACTGTCTGAAAAGTCGTTAATGTCACAGTCTGAAATGGGTGATCGAGGCGCTTATGAATATCGCGATAATCTGGATAAGTCGAAAGAGCATACAGGCCGAGTTTTAGCTGATCTTATCCCTCGTATTTACGACACAGCAAGAATCATTCAGGTATTAAATATAGATGGCTCGATTGAAGAGCATCGCATCAATCAGGAATCATTTAATGAATTTAACCAGACGGTTATCGATGAACAAACAAATGAGCCTGTATTGGTGAATGATTTAGCAAAAGGTCATTATTCTGTTTCAATCGAAACAGGTCCGGCTTATGCGACATTGCGCGATGAAACTGTTAAACAATTAACTGACCTCTCTGCGGCTAATCCTACCTTTGCTAATATCAGCTCAGACCTCATAGCTAAGAATATGAACATCACCGAGGCCGACGAGCTTAATAAGCGCTTACGCAAGATAATGATTCCACAAGGCATTGTTGAGCCGACTGATGAAGAGATACAGGAAATGGGGTTAAATCAACCTCAACAACCATCAGAGCAGGATAGAGCGCTGATTGACAATGTTGACATGCAGACAGCACAGATGCAGGCAGACATAGAGAATACCGATGCGAAAACACAAGAGACACTGGTTAAGACTCAAAGCGAGACCGTGGCAGCGTATAAGGAATTGTTTGAGGCATTCGAGAAACAGATCAATATAGGCGTTCCATTATCAGCACAACAACGAGCCTTATTAGTAAAACAAGGTGACATTGTGGCAGATGCTCAGGATATTACGCAGGAAGGTGAACCGAACTCTGAACAAGCTGCTGATTTAGCGGTGCAGCTACAACAAGGAACAATTAGACCTGAAGATATACAGTAATTGAATTAACCTATCGATAGTTTTATAATGATAGACAAGGTTTACGAGAGCCTTAACTCTCGGCTAAATACTCTTTAAGAGGCGAAATATGCAAGAAGAACAGCAGGCTGCACTTGATGATGTGCAAGAAACCGATAGTCTAGATAGCCAACAGGCAGAGACTTTAGAAACTACGGATGAAGGCGCACAAGCGGAATCAGCACCCGCAGAAGGTACGGAAAAGGACAATGTCCAGAAACGTATCGATAAATTAACAGCAGAGAAATACGCGGAAAAACGCAAACGTGAGGAGCTACAGGCAAAGCTGGATAATCTGGGAACAGAGCCTAAACCAGTAGAGCCACAAGGAAAGCCAACGCTTGAACAATTCGAATATGATCAGGATGCTTATAGTGAAGCACTGGTTAGCTGGAATGTACAAGAGCAGTTGGCAAAAAGGGAAGCGCAACAACAGCAAGCGGAGACAGAGAGGGCAGCTAACCAACGTGAAGCCGCTTTTGACCGTCAAGAGATTGATTATGTAACGAACAACCCTGACTATGTTCAGGATATCGGTGCATTACCAAGATTCCCGCCTGCGACACTGGATGTTATTAAAGGTCAGGAAAATGCACCTGCATTGGTTCATTATCTGGCTAAGAATCCAGAGCTTGCGGAAAACATAGCTACTTTAGACACGATGAGTGCTGCGGTGCAAATCGGCGTGATTACAGCGAATAACTCTGCACAAGGTAAACAAACTAAACAACCAAGTGCAGCTCCGGACCCAATCGAGCCAATAACGCCGAAAGGTTCTACAATGAGCGATAATGATTCGCCATTTATTAAAGGGGCTACTTTTGAATAGAGGAATTCAAAGATGGCTAACACATTTGAAAGTAATTTCACGCGAACGGTAGCAAAGAAGGTATTAGATCGATTTGAAGCTAACCGCGTACTATCTAAAAACGTAGACACACAACTTGTTAAGGGTGCGTTTAACCCGGACTCAGGAACACAGGTAGACGTTAAACGACCAACAGACCACACTGTAATTAGTTCGTCTGATGGTGATATTTCAACCACTCGAAGCGACATCATCACTGGTAAGGCAACTGCCACGGTACAGAATTATATTACTGTAGCGGTTGATTATAACGAGGTTGATGAGTCTCTTAAAATGGGTACTGATGCCGACCGTTTTTGGGATGATATCGCTAATCGTGTTGTCGTTGATCTGGAGCTTAAATTTGCAGACTTTGCAATGAAGAATCTTGGTCTTAACTACGGCGATCCAGATCAGGGCGTAAACTCATGGGCTGAAGTTGCTGGCGCAGGAGCGCTTATGCAGGCATCTGGCGTACCCATGAATAAAAAATGGTGCTACTTCCTTAACCCCCATGCACAAGTTGCTTTGGCTACTGAACAACGATCTTTGGGTGTTAATCCAGAGGCTGGTAGCGCTAACGCAATGGCGACGATTAACAGCAACTTTGCTGGTTTTGACGTTAAAACAGCAACTACATTGCCTACTTACACATTGCCGACAACTGGTGATTTAGTTGGCGCGGTTACTGCTACAGCGGTTGACGCAACTTATGCCACAGCTAAAGACACTATGACCCAGTCAATCGGTGTTGATGGTATTGGCACGTTTACCGGTACAATTCCGGCTGGTACGGTTGTTAAGGTAACAGGTGTTAATCGCTTGAATCTGTCAACCCGCAATCCGATTGTTGATGCAACAGGCGCAAACATTGTCTACATGGCAACTGTAACGGCTGATGCTGCATTTACTTCGGGTGCTGGTACTATTGTTGTTACTGGCCCTGCTATCTATGAAGCTTCAGGTGCTTACAATACAGTTGACGCGGCTATTGCTGAAAATGATGTCATTACATTCATGGGTACGGATGCAACAACATTCCAGCCTAACTTGTTCTGGCATCCTGACGCATTAACCATTGCTTCTGTACCAATTAAGAAGCTTCATTCAACTGATACTGTAGCGACTACAGCAGATGGCTTACAGATGAGAATCAGTAAGTTCTCGGATGGCGCAGCGAACAAGCAAACCGTTCGTTTCGACCTTCATCCAGCATTTGGTGTGATGAATCCATTCTTTGGTGGACACGGGTATGGTGTCGCTTAAAGTGTGACTTGATGGGGAGGGCGCTTGCTCTCCCTTTCTTTAATCTAGGAGACATCATGGCTATTTGGATAAAACCTAACGGCAACGAAATTGAAATTAATGATAAGCCTGCAAATATTCAATATGCAGAATCATTAAAATGGAAGCGAAAAGGCAGCGGAAAACAGAAGCCAAAGAAAGATAAAGCGAAGGCCGAATAATCATGGCAACCGCTCTGTATTTCGTTAAGCGTGCATTCTCTATTATTGGTGAGAAGGCGGACGAAACCGACATTGAAGCAAGCGAGGCGAATGATGCGCTTGATATATTCAATGACATGATGACGGAGTGGGAGCTGTCAGGCGCTAACTTAGGTTTTGCGCCGGTCAAGGATTTAGCTGATAAGGTGCGCATTCCTCGTGGTGCGTATAAGTCTGCCAAATACAATCTAGCCGTATTGATTGGGGCTGAGTTTGAAATACCAGTATCTGGTTCTATTGTCGCTATTGCCAATAAATCAAGGTCTCGAATGATGTCCATTTATAGACGGCCTATGCAAGTTTCATATCCCGGCACACTACCACAAGGTTCTGGTAGCGAATGCGGCTTATATGACGATGATCGATTCTATCCGAAGGTTGAAAAAGAGAATTTCTGATGCAGGAATTACCCATAGCAACCGGATTTTATGAAGACCCTAAAAAGCCGATAGCTGCTCAAGAATGTACTAACTTCATACCACAAGTGCCACAGACTCAGGCATGGTCGAGCGCTCAATTAATTAGCACGCCGGGTATTGATAGTTTTGCGAATGTTAGTGATAGTTCCTGCCGCGGCTTTCACGAGATGGAAGATATTGCTTATTCAGTGAATGGAACAACCTTATATCGAATCAATGAAGACGGCTCAACAACCAGTTTAGGTACAATTACCGGAACGGGTCGCGTATCGATGGATGATAATGGCGTAGAGCTTTGTATTATTGTGCCTTCATCAGTAGGTTATATCTATTCTGTTGCTGGCGGGCTGGTAACAATTACGGACACAGACTTTAATACAACGCTTGGACCGTCTGAGCATGTTGTCGAAAAAGACGGCTATTTTGTTCATTACAACAACAACTCTGCCGCTTCGTTAAGACCTGTTTTCTTTATATCAAATCTGAATAACGGACTAGCTTATGATGCGTTAGACTTCGACGACGGTCATGGGTTTGATGAAATAACAGGCATACATGATAATCGTAATCTGCTGTATGTGTCTGGTAAAAAATCAATGTCTCCTTATCAGAATGTAGGCGGTGATGGATTTCCGTTTTTATATGTTTCGGGTAGTGTGATTCAAAAAGGCAATCGCGCTAAACACTCGATGACAGATTTCGACAATACATTTGTATCTGTTGCTGGTGGCAAGAATGAACGCCCCGCTATCTGGCGTTTTTCTGGTGCATCATCACAAAAGATTTCGACTTCTGCGATTGATTACGCTATGCAGAATTTAACGGACAATGAAACCAAAGAGATATTTACAACGGTTTATGCGGAAGATGGTAATTACTTTGTCTCTTTTCATATGAAAGGCCGTGTATTTACTTATGATGCAACCAGCTCTGCATTGAGAGGCTCTCCAACATGGCACGAAAGAAAGTCTAAGGATTCAGAAGGTCGTGCAGTGGCATGGCGTGTGAATGCGATTGTTACTGCTTATGGTAAAACCTTAGTATCTGACAGTCAGGATGGGCGTATAGGCGCTTTAAATAAAGATACTTATACAGAGTATGGTGAATATGTGACACGCGTTGTTACTACTATTCCATTTCATAACCAGAATGAGCGCGTTAAAGTATCAACTATCGAATTAACTTGTCTATCTGGTGTTGGTCTTGAGGAAAAACAAAAAAGCGCGTTCCCTTTGCAGTTCCCTTATGTATTTGGTGATGATGATCTGATTGATGGTGTTGATCCTGTTGTATTAATGCAGTTTTCTGATGATGGAGGCTATAATTTTAGTAATGGCACGGCACGAAAATTAGGAAGACAAGGCGAATACAAGAAAAGACAACGCTGGCGCAGGCAAGGTCAGTTTTCAAACAGCCGTATTTACAAGTTTATTTTTTCCGAGCCGGTTGACGCAGGCATTATCAAATTAGCGGCAGATTTTAGATGACTATCATTGCGCCAGATCGTTTTGAGTCGATGTCAGAGGGTGCAGGAGAACCAACACAGCGACAAGCTGAATGGATGGAGGCCATGACGCGGCAAATGAATTTAAGTACGATACTGAGAGGCACAGGTACGCCAGAGGGTGGTGTTTCTGCTAATCCAACACAGCTTTATATGGACGACACAGGAAGCGCTGGGAATATTTTGTATATTAAGCAAACTGGAACGGGTAACACCGGCTGGACTTTGGTGTGACGTTTTTCGTACTTGGTCTGCCTCGCTCTCGTACTGCTTGGTTGGCTAATTTTCTAACCTACGATGATTTGTTTTGTTATCACGAAGGTATTAATGGTTGTCATAGTATGGATGAATATAAGCAGAAAATAGAAAACTGTGGCGATAGTTGCACAGGGCTTTCTTTCATCGATTTTGAGCCGTATTTTCCTGATGCAAAAAAGGTTATAATTGACACCAGTATTGATAAAGCGGTTAAATTTGGGCTTGATGCCTACGGTGTTGATATGACGGATATATTGAAACAAGCAAA
>Ga0316207_10002269_pt1 | contig 20304 bp, 14 predicted proteins | sample 6weekpyrite_MG_FD_204943 | JGI IMG/M metagenome (GOLD analysis project Ga0316207, IMG submission 204943) | Microbial mat bacterial communities from mineral coupon in-situ incubated in ocean water Damariscotta River, Maine, United States -... | ecosystem: Environmental > Aquatic > Marine >...
TTAACGTTACGTTAATACAGATTAACGTCGGGGACCATCGCCGATGCGGCGCGGGCCTTCATTTGCGGGGTTTTGTCACCAAAACACCACATCTTCCCCGCGAGCCGCGCGTGGGCGGCCCGCGCAGGTCAGGAATGTCGGGTATCGGTGCCTGTTGGTGTGTGATCAGGCGAGCCGTTCGGCCAGCCCGTCCAGCGCCACCCGGTCCTCGTCGCTCCAGCTGGCCATGCGCGATTTGAACAGCACGGCCTGGCTGCGGTGGATCAAGCCGTCGGGCAGGATCTTGAGGTGGTTGGCGCGCAGCGTTTCGCCGGTCGAGGTGATGTCGGCCACGGCCTCGGCGGTCAGGTTTTTCACCGTTCCTTCGGTCGCGCCCTGGCTGTCGACCAACTGGTAATCGGCGACGCCCGCATCGCGCAGAAACTCCCGCACCAGCCGGTGATATTTGGTGGCGATCCGCAACCGGTGGCCATGGGCGCGGCGGAAATCGGCGGCCGCAGCATCCAGATCCTCCAGCGTGTTCACATCGACCCAAAAGGCGGGCACTGCGAGGATCAGATCGGCAAAGCCAAAGCCCATCGGCTGCATCTCCTTGACGACATCCTGCCAGGCCGGGATGCGTTCGCGCACCAGATCGCTGCCCGTCACCCCCAGATGGATACGCCCCGCCTGCAATTCGCGCGGAATCTCTCCGGCGCTCAGCAGCACCAGATCCAGATCCGCCCCCTCGACCGCGGCGGCATATTCCCGGTCCGACCCGCTGCGCCGCATCGTGACACCACGATCCGCGAACCAGTCAAAGGTCTTGTCCATCAACCGCCCCTTGGAGGGCACGCCAAGCTTTAGCGTCATGTCGCCTCCTCGCGCAACGCCTGCACCAGTTCGGGCCGGATCACGCCACCCACGGCCGGGATCTCCTGCCCACGGCCCAGAACGCGGGTCAGCGCATCATACCGCCCGCCGGTGGCAACAGGCGGCAGATCGGCGCGCCCTTCGGCCAGAAAGCCAAAGACGAACCCGTCATAGTATTCCATCGTGGTGCGCCCGAAACTGGCCTCGAATGGCAGGCTGTCGACATTGACCCCCGCCGCCGCCAGCGCGGTCATGCGCCGGTCCATCCGGTCGACGGCCCCGGTCAGGCCGGGCAGATCGACGGCAATATCGCGCAGCTGCTGATGCGCATTGGGCAGCGTTTCGCGCAGGCCAAGGATGGTGTCCAGCACCGCCGCCTCGTTGCGCCCGATCAAAGGCTCGCCCGCGTCGCGCAGCAGCGCCTCGATGCGCCCGATCACCTCATCCCGGCTGCGCAGCCCGATCTCCGGGCCCGCCGCCTCCAACAGGGCGCTCGCACCCGAACCGCCCGCGCTTTCCAGCAGGGCCGCCCGGCTCTGATGCGGGTCCGTGCGCCCGGTGAACCGATCCAACAGCGCCCGAAACCGGCGCGGCCGCCAGATATGGCGCATCAATGCCGCCTTGCGCCGGTCGGTCGTCGCCAGACAGCCCACGGCGGCCTTGAGGATACCGATATCGCCGGTCGCGGGCCTGAGCCGCAGCGGGGCCAGAGCCCCGGCAAACAGCGCGAACACCTCGGCATCGGCGGCCTCGGGGGCCTCGCGGTCAAACACCTCATACCCCACCTGCAGATATTCCCGCGCCCGGGCCGACCCGCTTTCCTGCTTGCGAAACACATCGCCCAGATAGGTATAGCGCGCGGGCTCGCCGCCTTCGCGCATATGGGTTTGCACAACCGGCACGGTGAAATCGGGGCGCAGCATCATCTCGCCCTGATCGGGGTCCTGCGTGACATAGGCGCGCGCCCGGATATCCTCGCCGTAAAGGTCCAGTAGCGTGCCCGCCGGCTGCAGCAGATCGGCATCGACCGGCTGCGCCCCCGCCGCCTTGAACAGCTCGAAAATACGCTCGGCCTCGGCCCGCGCCGCGACTTTTCCGGTCATGCCAGGCGGTCCAGAATGGCGCGCACTTCGGCCACCAGATCGGCCAGAGCCACCTCACGCTGCGCCGGTTGGCTTTTCCATTCCTCCAGGCTGGCGCTCGCTGCGATCTCGGCCCCCAGCACCAGATCCTTGATCTGCACCACGCCGCGCGCGGCCTCGTCCGAGCCCTGGATGATCGCCACCGGGCTTTCGCGTCTGTCGGCATATTTAAGCTGGTTGCCGAAATTTTTCGGATTGCCCAGATAGACCTCTGCCCGGATGCCCGCATTGCGCAGGGTCGCGACCATAGCCTGGTAATCGGCCATCCGGTCACGATCCATCACGGTCACCACCACCGGGCCCTGCATCACGGCCCCGGCCCGGCCCTTGGCGCGCAGCGCGGCCAGCAACCGGTCCACCCCGATGGACACGCCCGTCGCCGGTACGGCCTGGCCGGTGAACCGTTTCACGAGGTCATCATAGCGCCCACCGCCCGCCACGCTGCCAAACTGGCGCGGGCGGCCCTTGTCATCGAACACCTCAAAGGTCAGCTCGGCCTCATAGACAGGGCCGGTGTAGTAGCCGAGGCCGCGCACGACGGAAGGGTCAATGATAATGCGGTCGGGGCCGTAGCCTTGTGCCGCCAACAAAGCCGCAATCTCCTCAAGTTCGTCAACGCCCTCGGTGCCGATGGCCGACCCACCAACCGCCGCGCGCAGATTGGCCACGGTCGCAGCCCCATCCGCCCCTTTCGAGGTCAGAAATGCCAACACGGGCCCGGCTTGATCATCGCTCAGCCCGACCCCGTCGATATAGGCCCCCGATGCATCCAGGCGCCCCTTGCCCAGCAGCTCGCGCACACCGGCCTCGCCGACCTTGTCGAACTTGTCGATGGTGCGCAGCACGGCGTCACGCGTGCCCTCATCATCGCCCAACCCCATGCTCTCCAGCACCCCATTCAACACCTTGCGGTTATTCACCCGCACCACATAATCGCCACGCGGAATGCCCACTGCCTCCAGCGTATCGGCCAGCATCGCGCAGATCTCTGCATCGGCGGCCATCGAGGCCGACCCGACCGTATCCGCGTCGCATTGGTAAAACTGCCGATACCGCCCCGGCCCCGGCTTCTCATTGCGCCACACAGGCCCCATCGTATAGCGCCGGTAAGGCGCGGGCAGCTCGTTCCGAAACTGCGCCGCGACACGCGCCAGTGGGGCGGTCATGTCATAGCGCAGCGCCAGCCATTTCTCATCCTCATCCTGCCAGGCAAAAACACCGTCATTGGGGCGGTCAACATCGGGCAGGAACTTGCCCAGAGCCTCGACCGTCTCGATGGCGGGCGTTTCCAGCGGGTCAAAGCCATAGCGGTGGTAAACCGCACCGATCGCGTCCAGCATCGCGCCCCGCTCGCGCACATCCGAGCCGAAATAATCGACGAAACCCTTGGGCGCTTCCGCCTTGGGGCGCGGCTGTTTCTTCACTTTGGCCATACCATCCATCCGCATGGAAATTCGGGATCGCCCGCCAATTAGCTCAGGGGGGCCGTGGGGGCAAGGTGGCGGGGCTGGCCTTTCGCGCGCCGCCCGCCTAGAACGCCGCCATGACCAACGCTACGAATATCGAGGAAATGCTGGCCCACCTCACGCGCCAGGTCGAGGAATTGTCGGATGTGATCGCCCGTCAGGACCGCGAGATTGCCCTTTTGACGGCCCGTGTCGCGATGCTGATGAGCCGCGAGGCCGAACGTGAGGCCGATGCTGGCGGGTCCATCGCCTTGGCCGATCAGAAGCCACCGCACTGGTAGCAGCCCGCGCGCACCTCTTCTTCTTTGCAAAAATACTCATGCCTAGCGCCCGGCAAGCGGCGCGATCACCGCTCAAAGCGGTCGCGTTTTCGCCCACCGCGATCCTTGCGCCGCGTGTGCATGGCGCGGGTATGCAGTGCCTGTCCACTGGATCAGGCTTAGGAAATATCACGCAAACCCATCCCCGCGCCCATGGCAATACGGGCGGCGGAGGGCTCCCGAAGGGGGCCTGACGCTGCCCGTTCACCCCATCGACCGGGACCCGTCAGGTCCCGGTCGACACACCGGGCTGGCGACGCCCTTTGTGGGGCGGAAACGCCACCAGCCGCCCCGCCTCCTCATCCCACAGCTTTAGCGTGAAACTGCGCAAGGCTTCGGGCCAGTTGATGATCGCCAATCCAAACTCATCGCGGATCGCGCGGTGGCACTTGCGCAGACGATAAGAGGGGATATTGGCGTTGAAATGATGGATGTCGTGATAGGCGATATTGCCGGTCGCCAGATCGAACCACCACCCCAGATCCAGCGCCGAAGATCCCTGCAGCGCCGCCAGATCATGGCGCAGGTCGGGGCGGCGGTCCCAATATGTATCCTCGAAATTATGCTGCAGATAGACCAGGAACACGCCGGTGCAGGCGGCAACAAAGACCGTGATGGCATAAACGATCAAACCCGGCGGCCCGGCCATCAGCCACAGTGCCCCGATCCAGACCAGCAGCGCCGCATCATGGGCCAGAACGCCCCAGACCCCGACCGTCCATGTATTCTTCGGGCAGCGATAGCGCAGCGCATAAACAAAGATGCCGCCGAACGGGATCAGAAACACCGGGTTGCGATAGAGCCGATAGGCCAGCCGCTGCCAAAACCCGGCCACGTTCCACTCGCTGAGCGTCATGGTGTGGATCTCGCCTGCCCGGCGTTCCTCCAGATCGCCCAGAAACCGGTGATGCTCGTTATGGTTGAACTGCATCACCCGGTAAGGCGTCAGAGTGAAGGTCGACGCCCCATAGCCCGCCAGATCATTCATCCAGCGCCTCGAGAACAACGAATGATGCCCGCAATCATGCTGCAAGACATAGAGCCGCACCCCCGCCAGCGCATTGACCACCGCCAAAGCGATCATCAGCGCCGTCTGCTCGAACACCGCGATTGCAGCGGCCAGCGTCAGGAAATAGAATCCGAATGTGCCGAAATAGCTGAGCGATGCCAGCACGTCGTTCCGGTCGCAATAAGCGCGTGTCACGTCTCTGATCGTCATCCAAATAGACCCCCGTTTGGCACCACATGGCCGGGCGGGCCCCCGGCCGCACAAATGAATGGGGCGCAGGTCTTTTGTTTCATATATCAAAGAATTGCCGCGTTTATTAGGGGCTTAGAAAGAGAGACTGCTCTTTTCCCCGAAAATAGGCCGATTCACGCCTGAGCGGCGCCTATCGTTCGGGGCACGCGCGGCGCGTGCCCGATGGCCTCACATTTCCTCGACCATCACCACACCCTCAAGGCTTTTAAGCGCGCCCTTGATCTGCGGATTGACCGGGTAATCCTCGCCCAGAAGCACATCAACCTCGCCCGGCAGGTCCGGATCCAGCAGGCAAAGCTGCACCGGCCCGCGCCCCTTCAGCCGGCTCTCGCCCCGGGCCCGGTCCAGCAAGCCGGCGATGCCGCTGACGGGGCCGGCATCCTCGATGAACACGCGCAATCCGGCCCCACCCGCATCGGCCACCGCGCCATCGATGGGCTGCACGCCACGCGCCAACAGCTTCAGCTGATCACCCTCAAGCGTCGCCTCGACTGTCAGCACCACGTTCGATCCGCTCTCCAGATATTCGCGCGACGCCTCCAACACATCCGAAAACATCGTGACCTCATAGAGCCCCGAGGGGTCGGACAATTGCACAAAGGCAAACCGGTTGCCGCGCTGGCTTTTGCGTTCCTGGCGCGACGACACCGACCCGGCCATCCGGCCGACAAAGGCCCCGGCCTCGGCGCGCAGCTGCACCTCCTCAAGCGTCAGGCATTTCTTGCGCCGCAGCGCCGGCATGTAATCATCCAGCGGATGACCCGACAGGTAGAACCCGACGGCCTTGTGTTCCTCGGCCAGGCGTTCATTGGGCAGCCAATCATTGGGGCTGGCCAGGCGCGGCTCGGGCAGATCATCGCCCGCCTCGCCAAAAAGGCTGACCTGGCTGGAATTGCGCTGGGCGTGGATCGCGGCCGAATAGGCCACCAGCGGATCGAGGCTGGCAAAGACCCGGGCGCGGTTGCGGTCCAGCTGATCGAACGCACCGGCGCGCGCCAACATCTCCAGCGGTCGCTTGCCGACCCGTTTCAGATCGACCCGGCGGGCCACGTCAAAAAGTGTCGCAAAGGCGGTGTCGCCGCGCCCCTCCTCAAAAAGCCGCATGGCATCGGCACCGACGTTTTTCAGACCGGCCAGCGCATAGACCACCTTGCCGTCACGGACCGTGAACATCGCCGCCGAGCGGTTGACACAAGGCGGGATCACTTCGATCTCCAGCCGGTCGACCTCTTGTTTATAAACGCTCAACTTGTCGGTCAGATGAATATCGCAATTCATCACCGCGGCCATGAATTCGACAGGGTAATTCGCCTTCAGCCAGGCGGTCTGATAGCTGACCACGGCATAGGCTGCGGCGTGCGATTTGTTGAACCCGTAATTGGCGAATTTCTCCAACAGGTCGAAAACCTCGGTGGCTTTCCTCTTGTCGACCCCATTGGCCATCGCGCCCTTTTCGAATTTCGGGCGCTCCTTGGCCATTTCCTCGGCGATCTTCTTGCCCATGGCGCGGCGCAGCAGATCGGCCCCGCCCAGGCTGTAGCCCGCCATCACCTGTGCGATCTGCATCACCTGTTCCTGATAGACGATGATGCCTTGGGTTTCCTCAAGGATATGGTCAATCGAAGGATGGACCGATTGGCGATCCTTCAACCCGTTCTTGACCTCGCAATAGGTGGGGATGTTTTCCATCGGGCCGGGGCGGTAGAGCGCCACCAGCGCCACGATATCCTCGATGCAGGTCGGTTTCATGCGCCTCAGCGCATCCATCATGCCCGAGCTTTCAACCTGGAACACCGCCACCGTCTTGGCGCTGGCATAGAGATCATAGGTTTTTTGATCGTCCAGAGGGATCAGACCAATATCGATCTCGACCCCGCGCGGGCGCAACAGATCCAGCGCGTTCTGGATCACGGTCAGGGTTTTCAGGCCCAGGAAGTCGAACTTGACCAGCCCCGCGGGCTCGACCCATTTCATGTTGAACTGGGTCGCGGGCATGTCCGATCGCGGATCCTGATAAAGCGGCACCAGCTCATCGAGCGGCCGGTCGCCGATCACCACGCCCGCGGCATGGGTCGAGGCGTTTCTCAGCAAGCCCTCGACCTGCTGGCCATAGGTCAGCAGCCGGTCAACCACCTCCTCCTCCTTGGCCATCTCCCGCAGGCGCGGCTCATCGGCCAGCGCCTTTTCGATGCTGACCGGCTTCACGCCTTCGACCGGGATCATCTTGGACAGGCGATCGACCTGGCCAAACGGCATCTGCAACACGCGGCCAACATCGCGCACCGCCGCCTTGGACAACAGCGCGCCAAAGGTGATGATCTGGCCCACTTTCTCGCGGCCATATTTTTCCTGCACATAGCGGATCACCTCCTCACGGCGATCCATGCAGAAATCGATGTCGAAATCGGGCATCGAGACCCGTTCGGGGTTGAGAAAGCGTTCAAAGAGCAGCTGGTAGCGCAGCGGATCCAGATCGGTGATGGTCAGCGCATAGGCCACCAGGCTGCCTGCCCCCGAGCCCCGGCCTGGCCCCACCGGAATGTCGTGATCCTTGGCCCATTTGATGAAATCGGCCACAATCAGGAAATACCCGGGAAAACCCATGCCCTCGATGATGCCCAGCTCAAATTCCAGCCGTTCCTTATACGCCTCGACCGGGGCCGCGTGCGGGATGACGCCAAGCCGCTTATCCAGACCCTCGCGGGCCTGTCTGCGCAGCTCTTCGACCTCATCATCGGCGAATTTCGGCAGGATCGGCGGATGCGTGCGGGCGCGAAAGGCACAGCGGCGCGCGATCTCGACGGTGTTGTCCAGCGCCTCGGGCAGATCGGCGAAAAGGGCGGCCATTTCCTCAGGGCTTTTGAAATAATGCTGCGGCGTCAATCGGCGGCGCGGGCCGGACTGATCGACATAGGCACCCTCGGCAATGCAGATCAGCGCGTCATGCGCCTCATACATCTCGGTTTTTGGGAAATAGACATCGTTGGTGGCCACCAAGGGCAGGTCCATCGCATAGGCCATCTCGATATGGCCCCGCTCTGACAGACGCTCAGCCTCGGGCAAGCCGCCCTCGGACGGGTGCCGCTGCAATTCGACATAAAGCCGGTCGCCATAGATCGCCGCCAGCCGTGCCATCAGCGCCTCGGCCTTGGCGCGCTGGCCATTGCGCAGAAACCGCCCGACGGGGCCATCCGGGCCGCCCGTGAGACAAATCAGCCCCGCGCCATGCGTCTCAAGCTCTGCCATTGTTACATGCGGCAGGCTGCCATCGCCCCGCAGATAGAGGCACGAGTTCAGCTTCATCAGGTTGTGATACCCGGCTTCGTCCTGCGCCAGCAGAACCACCGGCGCGGGCAGGCGCGGTTTTTCACCCGGCGCGGGCGGGTCATAGTCCAGATCCAGCTGACAACCGACAATGGGTTGCACGCCCGCGCGGGCGGCGGTTTCGGAAAACTCCAACGCCGCGAACATGTTATTGCTGTCGGTGACGGCCACCGCGGGCTGCCCCGTCCCAGCACAGAGCGCGGGCAGCTTTTTGACCCGCATCGCGCCTTCCAGCAATGAATACTCGGTGTGGGTGCGCAGGTGGATGAATCGGGGGAGGCTGGTCATGGCCGCCACGCTACCCCAACCCGCGCCAGCCCGCTACGCGATTATGCGCGGGATCAGGCGAGGAGCGCCCCGGCCAAGGGGGGCGAGGAGCCGCGCAAATCGCGACCCCATTATCGCCCGAGCGTTGAAAGTCTTTCCCCATTCTTTCCCGCATCCACCCTTGCCACAGCGACGAAAAGCCGCTTTCCTGACGCTCAGACAGGGAATTCGGCGCCGCGCCTTCCGTCGCATCGGGCCGCGCAATTGAGGGCAACGACCCTCCGACCAGACCGCGAAAGAGACCCGCGATGCAAGACACGGTGCACGACACGGTGCGTTTCCACCTGAATGGCCGGCCTGTTGAGGTGACAGGCCTGCCTCTAACCACGACGCTGCTGGATTGGCTGCGCGAGGATCAGGGGCTGACCGGCACCAAGGAAGGCTGCAACGAGGGCGATTGCGGGGCCTGCACGGTGCTGGTCACCGATGCCAAAGGCAGCCGCGCGATGAATGGCTGCATCCTCTTTCTGCCGCAGCTGGAGGGCAAGGCCGTGCGCACGGTCGAGGGGATTACCGGCCCCGACGGCACCCTGCACCCGGTGCAGCAGGCGATGGTCGATCATCACGGCTCGCAATGCGGGTTCTGTACGCCCGGCATCATCGCCTCGCTGGCTGCCGCGCATATGGCCGGGGCCAGCGATTTCGACGACCGGCTGGCGGGCAATCTGTGCCGCTGCACCGGCTATGCCCCGATCATTCGCGCCGCAGAGGCGGCCGCGGCCGAACCGGTGCCCGACTGGATGCGGCGCGATGCCTTCGCGGTGGCAGAACCGCAAAGCGCCACCCCCTATAATCCAACCAGCTCCGATGATCTGGCAGCCTGGTATGCGGCCCATCCTGACGCCACGCTGATTGCCGGGGCGACCGATGTCGGGCTCTGGGTCACCAAATCATTGCGCGATCTGGATCCGGTGGCGTTTCTGGGCGGCTGCGCGGATCTGCGCGAGATCTCGGAAACCGAAGATGAGATCCGCCTGGGCGCGATGGTCACGCTTACCGACATGGCTCCGGTTGTCGCCCCGCATCACCCGTCGCTGGCCGAACTCCTGCGCCGGTTCTCCTCGGTTCAGGTGCGCAATGCGGCCACCATCGGCGGCAATATCGCCAATGGCTCGCCCATCGGCGACAGCCCGCCGGCGCTGATCGCGCTCAATGCCACGCTGCATCTGCGCAAGGGCGACGCGCGGCGCAGCCTGCCGGTCGAGGATTTCTTTCTCGATTACGGCAAGCAGGACCGCGCGCCCGGTGAATTTGTCGAGGCCGTTTCGATCCCACGCCAAGCCGACCGGCTGCGCTGCTACAAGCTCAGCAAGCGGTTCGATCAGGATATCTCGGCCGTCTGCGGCTGTCTCAGCATCACGGTCGCTGAGGGCACCGTTACGGATGCGCGCATCGCCTATGGCGGCATGGCAGGCATCCCGAAACGCAGCCCCCATGTCGAGGCGGCGCTGGTGGGTCAGCCCTGGAACGAGGCAACGATCCGCGCCGCGATGGCAGAATTCAGCAAGGATTTCACCCCGATGACCGATATGCGCGCCACGGCCGCCTACCGGCAGGAAACGGCAGCCAATATGCTGTTGCGCTATTTTCATGAGGATCAGGGCGTCGCCGCCAATGTGCTGGAGGTCAGCGCATGAGCGTGCATAAACCCCTGCCCCATGACGCGGCCCCCCTGCATGTGACGGGACAGGCGCGCTATGTCGATGACATCCCCGTGCCGGCCAATTGCCTGCATCTGGCCTTTGGTCTCAGCGCGATTGCGCATGGCCGGATCCCGGCGATGGATCTGGCCGCAGTGCGCGCAGCCCCCGGCGTGGTGGCGGTGATCGCGGGCGATGATCTGGCCGAGATCCCCGATTGCTCGCCCTCCAATAATGATGAGCCGCTTCTCTCGGATGGCAGCATCCACTATCTTGGGCAGCCGCTTTTTCTGGTTGCCGCGACCAGCCATCTGGCGGCGCGCAAGGCGGCGCGGCGGGCCGATATCAGCTATGACGAGGCCCCGGCGATCTTGACTATCGACGCCGCGATGGCGGCAGATAGCCGGTTCGAGGACGCCCCACGCATCTATGAAAAGGGCGATGTCGATCAGGCGCTGGCCGGAGCCGCCCATATCATCGAGGGCCGCATCGAGATGGGCGGCCAGGAGCATTTCTATCTCGAAGGTCAGGCCGCGATGGTGCTGCCGCAGGAAGGCGGCGACATGCTGGTGCACAGCTCCACCCAGCACCCGACCGAGATCCAGCACAAGGTGGCCCACGCGCTGCACCTGCCGATGCACGGCGTGCGGGTGGAAACCCGGCGCATGGGCGGCGGCTTTGGCGGCAAGGAAAGCCAGGGCAACCACCTGGCGATTGCCTGCGCGCTGATGGCGCGCGCCACCGGGCGGCCCGCCAAGATGCGCTATGACCGCGACGATGATTTCATGATCACCGGCAAGCGCCATGATTTCCGCATCGATTACCGGGTCGGCGTCGCCGATGACGGGCGCATCGCGGGCGTCGAATTTACCCAGGCCACACGTTGCGGTTGGGCGATGGATCTGTCACTGCCGGTGGCCGACCGCGCCATGCTGCATTCCGATAACGCCTATCACCTGCCCGCCGCGCGCATCACCAGCCACCGGCTGCGCACCCATACCCAAAGCGCCACCGCCTATCGCGGCTTTGGCGGGCCGCAGGGCGTGGTGGGGATCGAACGGGTGATGGACCATATCGCGCATGATCTGGGGCTGGATCCGCTGGCCGTGCGGCAACGCAATTATTACGACGATGCTTTCGTGGCGGATCGCGCGCAAGGGAGCGCAGAGGATATATCCGGCGCGAATGAGGCCGGAACGGCGCATCAGATCTCCAGCGGAACCGGCGCGTCCCGGCGCTTTGGCGGGGCCCATTCGCCTGAACCGATGCCGGACGGGCAGCAAACCACGCCCTATCACATGCCGGTCACCGATTTTGTGCTGAACGGTCTGACCGATAAACTGGCGCAAGATTGCGATTATGCCGCCCGCCGGGCCGCGATTGCCGATTGGAACGCAGACCAGCCGGTGTTGAAGAAGGGCATCGCGCTGACGCCGGTGAAATTCGGCATTTCCTTTACGCTGACCCATCTCAACCAGGCCGGCGCGCTGGTGCATGTCTATCAGGACGGTTCGGTGCATCTCAATCATGGCGGCACCGAAATGGGCCAGGGCCTGTTTCAGAAAGTGGCGCAGGTGGCGGCGGATCGCTTTGGCATTTCGCCCGCGATGGTCCGGATCACCGCGACCGATACCGCCAAGGTGCCCAACACCTCGGCCACCGCCGCCTCTTCGGGCAGCGACCTGAACGGCATGGCCGTCAAGGCCGCCTGTGACACGATCCGTGACCGGATGGCGGAATTTCTGGCCGCCGAGCGTCAGGTCAAGCCCGCCCAGGTGCGTTTTTCGGGTGGCATGGTGCATGTCGGGGCCGAAGCGATCCCCTTTGCCGAGGCCGCGGCCCGCGTCTATATGGGCCGCGTCAGCCTCAGCGCCACCGGGTTCTACAAGACCCCCGATATTGAATGGGACCGCATCGCCGGGCGCGGGCGGCCGTTTTTCTACTTTGCCCAAGGGGCCGCCTGCTCCGAGGTGGTGATCGACACGCTGACCGGCGAAAACCGCATCCTGCGCACCGATATCCTGCATGATGCCGGGTCCTCGCTGAACCCGGCGCTCGATATTGGCCAGGTCGAGGGCGGCTTCGTGCAGGGCGCGGGCTGGCTGACGACCGAGGAACTGGTCTGGGACGAGACCGGCCATCTGCGCACGCATGCGCCCTCGACCTACAAGATCCCGGCTTGTTCCGACCGGCCCGATATTTTCAACGTGGCACTCTGGGATGCGCCCAATCCGGTCGACACGATTTACCGGTCCAAGGCCGTGGGCGAGCCGCCCTTCATGCACGGGATCTCGGTGCTGATGGCGCTCGGGCACGCCGTCGCCGCCTGTGGCCCGGCCTATCCCGACCTTCAGGCCCCCGCCACCGCCGAGGCCGTGTTGGCCGCCATCGCACGAGCCCGGTCATGAGCCTCGATCTGGAAAATCTGCGCGCGGCCATCGCGGCGCATGGCCCGGTGATGCGGGTCGTCATCGTCTCCAGTGCGGGATCGGTGCCGCGCGGGGCCGGCACATCCATGCTGGTCTGGCAGACAGGCCAAAGCGGCACCATCGGCGGCGGTGCGCTGGAATTTGAGGCAGTGGCCCAGGCGCGGGCCAGCTATGCCAGCGGCGACCGGCTGGACAAGGTCGCGCTTGGCCCGGCCCGCGGCCAATGCTGCGGCGGGGCTGTGACTTTGCTGACCGAGCTGTGGGATGCGGCGCGGCTGGCAACGGTCACCGGCACGATCTATGCGCGGCCAGCGCCCGGCGCGACCAGCCCCGAGATGCCCCTGAAATTGCAGGGCAAATTGCGGCAGGCCCGGGCAGGCGCACGCCCCTTGGCTTGCGAGATGGTGCAGGGATGGGTGGCCGAGCCTTTGGCCCGACCGAGCCGCGACATCTGGATTTACGGCGCGGGCCATGTCGGGCGCGCATTGGTTGATGTGCTGTCGCCGCTGCCCGATCTGGCGCTGACCTGGGTCGATACCGGACCCGAGCGGTTTCCCGAGACGGATGCCGCCCGCATTCTGCCCGCCGCGTCACCGGCCACCGCCACCCGGCTGGCCCCCGATCACGCAGAACACCTCATTCTAACCTATAGCCACGAGATCGACCTCGAGATCTGTCACCATCTGCTGGCCCGCCCGTTCGGCTTTGCCGGTCTGATCGGTTCGGCCACCAAATGGGCCCGGTTTCGCACGCGTCTGACACAACTGGGCCACGCGCCCGATCAAATTTCACGCATCACATGCCCGATCGGCGATCCGACCCTGGGCAAACATCCGCAGGCCATTGCCGTCGGCGTCGCCGCCAGCCTGCTGGCACAGGCACCGGGCATCGCATTCACTCGGCCGCTGGCTGAGCATCACGTTTCGGGAGGGGAACGGACATGAACAGAACAACCGCGCGGGGGACCGGACCATGACCGAGACCCCATTGCTGGAAATCAGCGGCCTGACCAAGGCCTATCCCGGCGTCATCGCCAATGACGATGTCTCGTTCCGAATCATGCCGGGCGAGGTGCATTCGCTGCTTGGTGAAAACGGCGCTGGCAAATCCACGCTGGTCAAGATGATCTACGGGCTGGTGCGCCCCGATAGCGGGTCCATGACCTTCATGGGCGAGGCCTATGCCCCACCCGAACCGCGCGCCGCGCGGGCCGCCGGTGTCGCCATGGTGTTTCAGCATTTCAGCCTGTTCGAGGCGCTCAATGTCGCCGAAAACGTCGCCCTCGGGATGGAGGATCCGCCAAAGCAGCACGCGCTTGCCGCCCGTATCCGCGACGTGAGCGAAGCCTATGGCCTGCCGCTCGATCCTGACCGGCTGGTGGGTGATCTGAGCGCCGGCGAACGCCAGCGGGTCGAGATCATCCGTTGCCTGCTGCAGGATCCCAAACTGCTGATCATGGATGAGCCGACCTCGGTTCTGACCCCGCAGGAGGTCGAGATCCTGTTTCACACCCTGCGCAAGCTCAGCGCCGAGGGCACCGCGATCCTTTATATCAGCCACAAGCTGGAGGAGATCCGGTCGCTCTGTGACGCGGCCACCATTTTGCGCCTGGGCAAGGTCGTGGGCGAATGCACCCCGCGCGAAACATCGGCGGCTGAGATGGCCGAGCTGATGGTGGGCAAATCTCTGGCCACACCGGCGCGCATCAATGCCGATCTGGGCGAGGTCCTCTTCAAGGTCTCGGGCCTGTCGGTCGACCCCGCCACGCCCTTTGGCACGCCCTTGCGCCATATCGGGATCGAGCTGCATGCAGGCGAGGTTCTGGGTATTGGCGGGGTTGCCGGCAACGGCCAGGAGGAATTGCTGGCCGCGCTTTCCGGCGAGGCCATGACCGCGCCGGGTTCGGTGACTCTGAACCATGAAAATGTGGGCCATCTGGGCCCCAATGATCGCCGCGCGCTTGGTATTCTCTGCGCGCCCGAGGAACGGCTGGGCCATGCCGCTGCGCCCGATATGAGCCTGACGGAAAACGCGCTGTTGACCGCGCGCCGCCGCAAGAGCCTGGACAAGGGCGGCTTTATCGATTGGGCGGCGACCCGTGCTTTTGCCGAGGATGTCATCAAGACCTTTGACGTGCGCACGCCGGGGCCCGACAACGCGGCGCGCTCGCTTTCAGGCGGGAATTTGCAGAAATTCGTGGTCGGGCGCGAGGTGATGCAGAACCCGACGGTTCTGGTCGTCAATCAACCGACCTGGGGCGTCGATGCCTCGGCCGCGGCCGATATTCGGCAATCCATCCTGGATCTTGCCGGTCAGGGCGCAGGCATCATCGTGATCAGTCAGGATCTGGATGAGCTGCTTGAAATATCAGACAATTTCGCCGCCTTGAACGAGGGACGCCTGTCCAATGTTCGGGCCACATCGGGCCTGACGATGGAAACCATCGGGCTGATGCTGGGTGGGGCGCATGACATGCACGAGTTGAAAGAGGAGGCGCGCCATGCTGATGCTTGAAAAACGGCCACAGCCATCGCGGGCTTGGATTGCCGCCACACCGGTGTTGGCCGTGGTGCTGACAATGGTCGCCGGCGGACTGATGTTCGCCGTCCTGGGCAAGAACCCGGTCGAGGCCATTCGCATCATATTCTGGGATCCACTCTTTAACACGCAGTTTGCCTCCTATGCGCGGCCGCAGCTGCTGGTGAAGGCGGCACCGCTCATCCTGATCGCCATCGGTCTTGCGCTCGGGTTTCGCGCGGGCGTCTGGAATATCGGGGCCGAGGGGCAATATATCATGGGCGCGATTGCCGGGGCCACGTTTGGCCTGGCGTTTTATCCCACCGACAGCGTGCTGGTCTATCCCGGGATGGTGATCGCCGGCGGGCTTGGCGGATGGGCCTGGGCGATGATCCCGGCGCTTCTGAAAACCCGGTTCCGCACCAATGAGATCCTGGTCTCGCTGCTTTTGGTCTATGTGGCCGAGAAATTCCTCGCCTCGGCAGCCGTCGGGTTTCTGCGCAACCCCGAGGGCCGCGGCTTTCCGGGGTCGCGCAATCTCAGCCAGATCGAGGCCATGAACAACCCTGAACTGATCGCTGGCAGCGGCATGCATTGGGGCGTCGTGACCGCCTTTATCGTGGTCATTGCGGCCTATGTGATGTTGAACAAGCATTTGATGGGCTACCAGATCAAGCTGGCCGGTCAGGCCCCGCGCGCGGCGCGCTTTGCGGGCGTCAACCCGGCCCGTCTGATCGTGCTCTGCCTTGGCATTTCGGGCGCTCTGGCAGGGCTTGCCGGGATCTTCGAGGTCTCAGGCCCCGCCGGTCAGATCAGCATTGATTTCAACGTCGGCTACGGCTTTACCGCGATCATCGTGGCCTTTCTGGGCCGGTTGCATCCGGTGGGTATCCTGCTGGCGGGGCTGTTGATGGCGCTGACCTATATCGGCGGCGAGTTGGCGCAGTTGATGCTGACCATCCCGGCCTCGGCCATTCAGGCCTTTCAGGGGATGCTGCTGTTTTTCCTGCTCGCGGTCGATGTGCTGTCGAATTACCGGATCAAACTCAAGCGTGAGGGGATCGCATAATGGGCATTGATCCAGTTACCCTGATTGCCGCGCTTATCGTGGCCTCCACCCCCATCCTGCTGGCCGCCATCGGCGAGCTGGTGGTCGAAAAGGCGGGCGTTCTGAACCTCGGCGTCGAGGGCATGATGATCGTGGGGGCGATCAGCGGCTTTGCCATGGCCGTCAATAGCGGATCGGCGGCACTGGGCTTTGTCGCCGCGGCAGCCGGTGGTGCGATCCTGTCGCTCATCTTTGCCTTCATCACGCAATACCTGTTGGCCAATCAGGTCGCCACCGGGCTGGCGCTGACGCTCTTTGGGCTCGGCCTGTCGGCCCTGATGGGAGAAAGCTATTCCGGCATCAACCCGCCGCCGACGCCCAGCCTCGACATCCCCGGCCTCAGCGATATGCCGGTGCTGGGGCCGATCCTCTTTGCCCATGACGCCATCGTCTATCTGTCGATTGTGATCGTAGCGGGGGTCTGGGCGATGTTGAAATACAGCCGGCTTGGGCTGATCATCCGCGCCGTGGGCGAAAGCCATGATGCCGCCCATGCGCTTGGCTACAAGGTGATCCGCATCCGGGTGCTGGCGATCATGTTTGGCGGGGCCTGTGCCGGGCTCGGCGGGGCCTATCTCAGCCTGGTGCGGGTGCCGCAATGGACCGAGGGCATGACCGCGGGGGCGGGCTGGATCGCATTGGCCATCGTGGTCTTCGCCAGCTGGAAACCGTGGCGGGCGCTACTTGGGGCCTATCTCTTTGGCGGCATCACCGCGTTGCAGCTGCGGCTTCAGGCAGCAGGCATCGATATCCCGGTGGAGATCCTTGCCATGAGCCCGTATCTGATTACCATTCTGGTTCTGGTGATCATGTCATCGGATAAAAACCGCGCCGCGCTGAATGCGCCTGCCGCATTGGGTAAGGTGTTTCATGCCACAGGCTAGGAGAGGCCATGACCCGCAGCGATGTCCTGCACGTCCTCGATGGCACCGACCCGCGCCACGGTCGGCACGTGGCGCTGGCGCTAAATGCGCTGATCCTGCTGTCGGCGGTGGCCATCGCCATCGAGACCATGCCCGGCCTCTCGCCGGGCCTGCACCGCGCCCTAAGGGTGGTCGAAGGGGCGGTCCTGCTGGTGTTTCTGGCCGAATACCTGACCCGCGTCATCTGTGCGCCGCGCCCGTTGCGCTATGTCTTCAGCTTCTGGGGGCTGGTCGATCTGCTGGCGGTGCTGCCCGCGCTGGTGCTTTTGCAACCGCAATGGGCCACGATCCGCGTCCTGCGCCTGATCCGGCTGGTGCGGCTCTTGAAACTGGTGCGCAGTTCGCGGGCGCTGGACCGGATGGGGCGCGCGATGCGGTCTGTTCGGGGCGAGCTGACGGTTCTGGGCGTGATGGCCGCGATGGTGCTCTATGTCGCGGCCGTGGGCATCTATATCTTCGAAAACCCGGTGCAGCCGGAGGTCTTTTCCTCAATCCCGAAATCGCTGTGGTGGGCGGTGGCCTCCTTGACCACTGTGGGCTATGGCGACATGGTTCCGCTGACGGTTGGCGGACGCGTGTTTACGACATTGGTGCTTTTTGTCGGCCTGGGCATCGTGGCGGGCCCGGCGGCGATCATCACAACGGCGCTGCTCGAATCCGAACTCGAAGAGGCCGGCCTCGAATTTCCTGAGACTACAAAACAAAACAACGACAACAACACGGAGGATATCACATGAAACGAACAACAACCTTACTGGCCGGTGCGGCCCTTGCGCTTGGTCTGGCGGGCGCTGCCTGGGCGGACGAAGATCCGCTTCAGGTGGGCTTTGTCTATGTCGGCTCGATCGGCGATCTGGGCTGGACCTATGAACATGACCAATCGCGCCTCGCGGTCGAGGAATATTTCGGCGACGCGGTGGAAACCAGCTATGTCGAAAACGTCCCCGAAGGGGCCGATGCCGAACGCGTGATGACGCAGATGGCGCTCTCCGGGGCCGATGTTATCTTCGCGACCTCCTTTGGCTATATGGACCCCATCAACAACGTGGCGGCCCGGTTCCCGAATGTGGTGTTCGAACATGCCACCGGCTATCGCCGCGATACGCCCAATGTCTCGACCTATTCGGCTCGCTTCTATGAAGGACGCGCCGTGATCGGCCAGATCGCCGGTGAAATGACGGAATCGAACATCGTCGGCTATATCGCTTCCTATCCGATCCCCGAAGTGATCCGCGGCATCAACTCCGCCTTCCTGCACGCCCGCGCGGTGAACCCCGATGTCGAGTTCCGCGTGGTCTGGGCCTATACCTGGTTCGACCCTGCGGTCGAAGCCGAGGCCGCCCAGGCGCTGATCGATCAGGGTGCCGATGTGATCATGCAACACACCGATTCCACCGCGCCGATGACGGTGATGGCCGAGGCCGGCGTGCTCGGATTTGGTCAGGCGTCGGATATGGCGCAGTTTGCACCTGCGCCGCGCGTAACCTCGATCATCGACAACTGGGGCCCCTACTACATCTCTCGCGTTCAGGCGGTGATGGATGGCACTTGGGAAAGCACCGACACCTGGGACGGCATCGGGGCCGGCATGGTCGGCATCGGTGAGATGTCCGAAGCGCTGCCCGAAGATGTCCGCGCCCGTGCACAGGCGCTGGCCGACAGCATTGCCGATGGCAGCTACCAGCCCTTCACGGGCCCGATCAACCGCCAGGATGGCTCGGTCTGGCTGGCCGAAGGCGAAGTGGCCGATGACGGCACGCTTGCCGGCATGGATTTCTATGTCGAGGGCATCGTCGGCGACGTGCCGAACTGAGCTCACCCACCACAAAACCGCTGAAAGGCCCGCCCCCCGGCGGGCCTTTCTTCTTGGACGCGGCACACACCCTCCGCCTATCGCACGCCTCCCCTTCACCCCCCAACACAGCTTTCATCTTGGCAAAAATACCTCCGCCGGAGGCATCCGACCTCGCACACCCCGCCAAACGCCTAGAAAAAGAAACCAGCCGTCACCCCGCCCTTGGCAATGCGGCGCAACGAGGATCCCTGCAGGGGGGCTAACGCGCGCCGCGCTCGACCTTGCCCCGCACGCCCATCCATGCCACCACGCGCTCCATGATCCATGATTTCATCATTGTCGGCGGCGGGATTGCCGGTATCTCGACGGCGGCCCGGTTGGCGCATCTGGGCTCGGTGTTGTTGCTAGAAGCGGAACCCGCGCTGGCCTTTCACGCATCAGGCCGGTCGGCGGCGATGTTCGAGCCGAACTATGGCAATGCCGCCTCCGTGGCGCTGGCCCGGGCGTCGGCCGATCATCTGCATGACGCGCCCGATTTGCTCCGTCCGCGCGGGCTGATGTTTCTGGCGGGACCAGGCGAAGAGGCGGTGCTCGACGCCGATATGAAGGCGATGGCCCTCGCGCCGATGAGCGTGGCTGACGCCCGCTCCATGGTGCCGATTATCGACCCGGACCATGTCACCGGTGCCGCCTATCACGCGGCTGCCTGGGATATCGACACCGATCTTCTGGTCCAGAACGTCGCCCGCGAAGCGCGCGGCCTCGGGGCCGAGATCAGCATTGAGGCAAGCGTCACCGCCATCACCCGGCAGAAGGGCGTCTGGCATGTCACAACAGGCCGCGAAACCCATTGGGCCCGCACCCTCGTCAATGCCGCCGGGGCCTGGGCCGACCAGATCGCCCATATGGCGGGCGTCGCCACAATCGGGCTTACTCCGCTGCGCCGCTCAATGGCGCGCATTCCGGCCCCCGGGGGGCATGATGTCAGCGCCTGGCCGATGCTGATCGGCGCGGGCGAGACCTGGTATGCCAAGCCCGATGCGGGCAAATGGCTGATTTCGCCCGCCGAGGAGGACCCGGTCGACACCCCGCATGATGTCTGGGCCGATGACATCGTGCTGGCCGAGGGCATCGCGCGGTACCAGCCCTTTGTCACCGAGGATGTCACCCGGCTGGAAACGTCATGGGCGGGCCTGCGGA
>Ga0316207_10002270_pt1 | contig 20301 bp, 18 predicted proteins | sample 6weekpyrite_MG_FD_204943 | JGI IMG/M metagenome (GOLD analysis project Ga0316207, IMG submission 204943) | Microbial mat bacterial communities from mineral coupon in-situ incubated in ocean water Damariscotta River, Maine, United States -... | ecosystem: Environmental > Aquatic > Marine >...
AGTTTTTAAATACCATTCAACAACGCAGCACTATTGCCGGTGGCAACTGTGACTTTGATCTGCCGGCTTATCATCAATGGTTATTACTCCCTGCTGAAAATAGAGCACATGATATTTCACTATGGTTAAGTGATTACTTACCCGTTCGAGATTCAATTCGAATGATACTTAATTTAATTCGCGATGGTGCTACCACTTCCAGACAAACCGCAGAAGCCGGTTTTTATCAACAGTCACTGGATACAAGTGTTCCATTCCAATTAATTCGTGTTAGTTTACCCGTTGATCATATATGTTTTGCTGAAATCAGCGCCGGCAAACATCGCTTTACTATCCGTTTTATGCACAGCCCGGATAAAGCACAACGTCCGGTACAGTCGGAACATGATATTGAATTCCTACTGAGTTGTTGCCAATTGTAATGGCTGATTCAATGAAATGCCCTCAATGCGGTGAAATGTTTGATAAGGATGTGCCATCAAGCAGCAAACCTTTTTGTAGCGAACGTTGTAAGTTAATTGATCTTGGGGCGTGGGCAGATGGGAGTTACAGTATACCTGCTGAGGATACGCCCATGTCTGAACAGACGACTATAAACGAAGACTTTCCCGAGAATTAAGACCAGAGACTCCGAATTGCCGCAATACCCTGACCACCTGCATTCAATGCATCATCAATATCATCGACATGCATACCGCCTAAACCATAAACAGGTATTGCAACATCATTAACCAACTCAGCAAAACGTTGCCAACCTAGTGGTGTTGCGTCAGGGTGTGAGGCGGTAGCTTTAACCGGTGAAAGCACTACAAAGTCAGCATCAATACGCTGTGCTTGTTTTAAATCTTCCAAGGTATGACAGGAAGCAACCAGTAGACTATTTTTACTAACCGGTCGTTGGTCATAATCAAATAAACGCTGACTATTTAAATGCGCACCGTGTGCAGAAATAGACAAAGCATCTTCAATCGACATATTTGCAATACATTGTGCATTATATGTTTCACAAAGCTGAATCACTTCTTTGCCAACAGAAAGCAGTTGTTCTGATGATAATTTTTTAGCCCGATACTGAACTAAACGCACACCTGACTCTAATGCCTGTTTTAATTTCGATAGATACTCATCCAGATTTTCAGGATCAGGTTCCGGCGTCACCATATAACAATCAGGTAACCGAGCGGCACTAATAATAGGACGATTGGCAACAGGAAATTCATAGCCATCAAAGTCTTCTGGCAACACCCACTCAACAGCTTGCCCTTCTCGACCGTGCGCATCACCACTAAAATCATTGACGCGCCATACATCCAGCAACACAGTTTTATCAGGGTAATCGTAACGAAACTTAATCAGTGGTCGAGAATTTTTAACCGTAATACCCAGTTCTTCATTGAGCTCGCGCACTAGTCCTTGCTGAGGTGTTTCGGTTTCTTCTAACTTGCCACCAGGGAATTCCCACAGCCCCCCTTGATGTTTATCATCGGGGCGTTTCGCGATAAGCACTTCACCTTGCTGATTGCTAATCACTGCTGCAACAACATGTGTCACCGATGAGCTAACCATTATTAGCTTCGGTACTCGGCATTGATCCGCACATAGTCATAAGAAAGATCACTTGTTTGCACGCTGGTCGTCGCATTGCCTCTGGCTAAACTAATTTTGACAGTGATCATTTCCTGTTGCATCACCGCCTGACCTGCTTCTTCGGTATAAGAAGGATCACGACCACCTTGTTTCACGATACAAACATCGTCTAAATAAATATCGACCTTATCGACATCTAGCGAATCCAGACCAGCCCGCCCCACTGCCGCAAGAATTCTTCCCCAGTTTGGATCGCCGGCGAAAAATGCCGTTTTAACTAATGGTGAATGAGCCACCGTAAATGCCACCGCATCACACTCAGCTTCATTTCCGCCCTGCTCAACGGCAATCGTTATCAGCTTTGTCACACCCTCGGCATCCCGAATGATTGATTCGGATAGATGTTTGGCAACCTTTGCAACGGCAGCAAAAAGCTGTCTAGCTTGCTCGGAATCTGCATCGGTAATTTTTTCGTTACCGGCTTTACCCGTAGCCAATAATAAACAAGCATCATTAGTAGAGGTGTCACCATCGACCGTGATCCGGTTAAAAGAATCATTAACCGCCTGTTTCAAAGCTTGTTCAAGAAGCTCACCACTGACATTGGCATCCGTCGCAATATAAGCCAACATCGTTGCCATATCTGGCCGTATCATCCCCGAGCCTTTAGCCATACCAGTAATGTTTATGTTTTTGCCATCAATCGAAACCCGTTCGCTCATACCTTTGGCAATAGTGTCCGTCGTCATGATAGCTTCTGCAGCCGGCAACCAGTTATCGGCCAATAGCGATTCTTTCACCGCAGGTAAACCATCAATTAATGTTTGAGTCGGGAAGGTTTCACCGATGACACCGGTTGAAAAAGGCAAAACAGCCTCTGCATCACATGACATCAATTCAGCTACTGCCGCACAACTGTCTTTTGACGCAAGCATCCCTGCTTCGCCCAAACCGGCGTTCGCATTTCCGCTATTGATAATCAGATAACGAGGCGCTGACTTGGCAAGATGCTCCCGACACACAAGCACCGGCGCAGCACAAAACGCATTTTTTGTGAAAACCGCTGCGCACTGGGAGCCTTCTGCTATTTCAATCAACACCAGATCATTACGGTCAGGATAACGAATCCCAGCCGCAGCAACACCGAGGCGTATTCCCTCAATGGCGAGTAGATTTTGGGGTGTTGTTAGACCGATAGCCATATGTCACCTTCCTTAATAAAGAAGCGATTATAGACTATTTAATTGAAACCATTGCAAAACATTTTAACGACTATCTGAAATTTAGTGTCGAGTTCGCGCTGTCAGGTAAATGATTCCTCCTTAGGTTGCCCAAAGAATCTCTTCGAGCTTCATTATGAGTACCCTAACCTCTTCCAGAGGTTCAGGGCATTCGCTGCGCTGCATCAATGCGTCGGAATAATTCACCTGACAGCGCTTGTGCGAATATTACCTCAGAGTAGTCTGATGTCAGACATTACACGATGGCGAATTGAACCGAACGTAGTGAGATTCCCTGAGCCAGCGTGTAATGTCTGGCAGCAGACTACGGTGCATGACTCATCCCAACAACACTCTCGAAGAGTATTAACTCAACTTCCCATGACACTGCTTGTACTTCTTACCCGAACCACAAGGACAAGGTTCGTTACGACCCACCTTGCGTCCATCACGAACAAACGGTGCTTCAGCACTTTCAGGCACATCAGCTTCTGCTTCAAAACCGGCCGCACCTGAATCAGTTATCTCGGCCGCCGCATCATGCTCAAAAGTCATTGAACCCTGACGACGGCGCTGCTCTTCAACTGCCTCAACATCATCTTCATCACGAATCTGAACCTTGGACAACATAGAAATCACTTCATGTTTAATACGCTCAACCATGCTAGCAAACATTTGGAAGGCTTCGCGTTTGAATTCCTGTTTTGGGTTCTTTTGTGCGTAACCACGCAAACCAATACTGTTTCGCAAATAATCCATTGAAGATAAATGATCTTTCCAGAAAGAATCCAGCACTTGTAACATTATGGCTTTTTCAAAATGCCTGAGCACTTCAGTGCCTGCCAATTGTTCTTTTTCATTGTAAATACGTACCGCTTCATCAATGATTTTTTCGCGCAGCGTTTCTTCATGCAATGAGTCATCTGCTTTTAACCAGTATTTAATGTCCAGCTTGAGCATAAACTCTGCTTCGAGCGCATCTTCTAGCCCATCGATATCCCACTGATCTTCAATGCTACCTGGCATAATGTAGCCATCGATAACGGCATTCATTACATCGCCACGCATGCTCACAATACGCTCGGCAACGTTTTCTTCTGCCATCAACTCGTTACGCATGGTGTAAATTTCTTTACGTTGATCATTGGCCACATCATCGTATTCAAGCAATTGCTTACGAATATCGAAGTTATGACCTTCTACCTTACGTTGCGCATTCTCAATAGCCTTGTTAATCCAGGGATGCTCAATCGCCTCACCTTCTTCCATGCCAAGACGTTTCATCATTCCGGCAACACGATCTGAAGCAAAAATGCGCATCAAGTTATCATCAAGTGACACGAAGAATTGGCTCGCACCCGGATCACCTTGACGCCCTGCACGACCGCGTAACTGGTTATCAATACGACGTGACTCGTGTCGTTCCGTACCAATAATATGTAAGCCGCCCATCTCAAGCACTTTGGCGTGACGTTCATGCCACTCATGCTCATGTGCTTTACGTGCCGCTTCATCTACATCACCCAAGGCCTTGAGCTCTGCATCCAGATTACCGCCTAATACGATATCAGTACCACGACCGGCCATATTGGTTGCGATAGTCACCGCCCCTGGACGACCTGCCTCAACAATGATTTGGGCTTCTTTTTCATGGAACTTGGCATTCAAGACCTGATGTTTAATCTTGGCCTTTTCAAGCATCACCGACAGTTCTTCAGATGCTTCAATGGACGCCGTACCAACCAATACTGGCTGACCACGACTCTGACATTCTCGTATATCCTCAATCACGGCATTAAATTTCGCCTGTTTATTAAGGAAAATAAGATCACTGCGATCATCGCGTGCCATAGGGCGATTAGTTGGAATCACCACCACTTCCAGCCCATAAATTTGCTGGAACTCGAAGGCTTCAGTATCTGCCGTACCGGTCATACCCGAAAGTTTGTCGTAAAGACGGAAGAAATTCTGGAAGGTGATCGATGCTACCGTACGAGATTCGCTTTGGATCTTTACGCCTTCTTTCGCTTCAACAGCTTGATGCAAACCTTCTGACCAACGCCTACCCGGTGTTGTACGGCCGGTAAACTCATCAACGATAATAATTTCACCTTGTTGTACAACATAGTGAACATCGCGTTGATGCAGCGTGTGCGCCCGTAATGCAGAATCAACGTGCTGCATAATCATAATGTTGGCCGCGTCATAAAGACTTTCGCCTTCTTTAAGAAGACCTTCTGTTACCAGTAATTCTTCAACATGCTCATGACCGGCTTCGGTTAATAGGGCCTGACGTGCTTTTTCATCAAGGGAATAATCACCCGGACCATCTTCTTCTTTTTGTTCGGTCAGTTTGGGAATTAATTTATCAACTTTCGTGTAAAGCTCTGAACTGTCTTCTGCTTCACCTGAAATAATTAAAGGTGTACGCGCTTCATCAATTAAAATTGAGTCGACTTCATCGATCACGGCGAAATTTAATTCGCGCTGCATCTTGTCTTCGATGGCAAACGATAAATTATCCTGCAAGTAATCAAACCCGTATTGATTATTAGTGCCGTAAGTAATATCTGCTGCGTAACTGGCGCGTTTGGCATCCGCTTCCATGCCCGCAACAATAATACCGACGCTTAAACCCAAAAAGTTATAAAGCGGTTCCATCCATTTGGCATCACGCTCGGCAAGATAGTCATTCACCGTAACAACATGTACACCTTTACCTGACAGTGCGTTCAAATAAACCGGCAAGGTTGCAACCAGTGTTTTACCTTCACCGGTACGCATTTCAGAAATGTTGCCATTATGTAGCACCATGCCACCGACCATCTGCACATCATAGGGGCGCATATTCATGACGCGCTTACTGGCCTCACGTACAACGGCAAAAGCCTCTGGCAAAATGTCGTCGAGGGTTTCACCCGCATCGAGGCGTGAACGGAAATGTTCGGTCTTAGCCTGCAAATCTGTATCGGAGAGCGCCTCTAAATCGGGCTCAAAGGCGTTGATATGATTTACTTTGGCTAAATAACGCTTTACCAACCGATCGTTTCGGCTACCAAAGACTTTGCGTAGAAGCTTACGTACCATGATATTAGGGACTATCTGAAAATTCGTTATTGTGAACCTGACGCCTATATAAAGGGCATCAGAATGTTAATTCCGGAGCTACTTTAGGGGAGTTTGGAGCACAGTGCAACTAACAGATTTTATTGGCAAATCACTGTTTTTATCGGGCATTGACGTATTTAGTAGGATTCACATTACGACCGTTTTTTAGCACCTCAAAATGCACGTGAGGACCTGTTGAACGCCCCGTCGAACCCATTAGTGCCAATTTATCGCCTTTCGTGACTTTATCACCGATTTTTACCAGAATCTTCTTATTGTGTCCGTAACGCGTTGTATAGCCATTGCCGTGGTTTACTTCAACCAAATTACCATATCCTGAGCGTTCAGACGCCCAAGTCACTACACCTTCAGCGACAGCATTAACGCTACTACCTTCTTTCCCTGCAAAGTCGACGCCTTTATGGTGCTCGCGTTTACCGGAAAAAGGATCATTTCGCATACCGTAATAAGAAGACATCCAACCCTTGGTAATAGGACGACCCGCTGGAATAACCTTCTTTTGTAGTTTGTTGCTCATCATCATGCTTTCGAGCACGCTGAGCTGTTCACCGCGACTATCGAGTTGGCGAGATAAGCCTTCAAGTTGCTGTAAGAAATCGGGGACAGAGACTGATTGCAAGCTCTCGCTGCTCGCTGGGCCACCTTGTGCTGGCAGCTTATCAAAATTAAATTCACCCTTATCCAGTTTGGCTATTTTAGTCAGGCGACGGCCCAGTGCATCAAGTCGAATCACCCGCGCCTGCACTTTACCTAACTGCTTAGAGAGTGCATTCATGTGTCGATCTGCTTCAGAAACGACATGGTTTAATTCATCACGCTGCGCAGCAAGCTCAATCTGCATTGCCATGCTGGCTGGATCATTATTCTGTTGTGAGCTGTAGCCCCAGTGATAACTGGCATAGATCATTGCCGCAGGAACCATGAGCAAAATAATACCTAATACTATCAATCGCTTGCGATCGACATTAACACTACCAACATGTCCCTTGCTGTGTGACAAAAAAACTATGTTCATCGTCTACTAACACCGGTTATTATGTTTATATTCAATTAAGCCAAGATAAAAAATTTAACGTGACCAAATCCCAACAAAAATCATTTCGCTCAATTCAGACTATTTTGTCTGAGAGTCCTGTTAAAAGTTACCAAGTGCAGTTACTTAAACAGAACCAGGCTCACTCTGTATTACTATCAACGGTTCAGGAACTACTCCCTGATAACAGCAAGCTGCATTGTCTTAGTGCGCAACTCAAACATGATAATCTTATTATTCATGCCGACAGTTCTGGCTGGGCCGCTAAACTGCGTTTTCAGTTAACGACGCTCTTACCAACGCTTCGTCGTCAAGCCGGTTACCATTTGGCCACAAAAGTCACTGTTCGCGTACAACCTCAACAAACATCAAACGCGCCAGAACGCTCAAGCAAGCCTCGTATGGATCAGCAAACAGCCCAACAAATCCGTGAACTTGCTTCTTCCATCCGTGATGAAACCCTACGTCAAAGATGGCTCAATTTAGCCAACAACGTTGGTACTACGTCTCAAACAGAGTCGCCGTAACAATTTGTAACAAAAAGCTTGCTGTTTCCCAGTAAAATCAAGCAATTAGTCTTGATTCTAGCAGTAAGTTCAGCATTTTCCAGTTATTAGTTAGCCTGAACCGGCTTTGAGTATGCTATCGGCAGATTATCAGTGTCCTCAAATGTGACAATTTCCCACGCTGCTTCGTCTGCGATCAGTGCTCGCAATAAACGATTATTCAGCGCATGACCTGATTTATAGCCACTAAAGGCACCGATCAAGCTATGTCCTAGTAAATAGAGGTCACCTACTGCATCGAGAATCTTATGTTTAACAAATTCGTCCTCGTAGCGTAAGCCGTCTTCATTCAAAATACGGTAATCATCAACAACAATTGCGTTATCAAGACTACCGCCAAGTGCAAGATTTTTCTCGCGAAGCTGTTCAACGTCTTTCAATAAACCAAAGGTGCGCGCGCGGCTCACTTCTTTTACAAAAGAAGTCGTCGAAAAATCGAGTTCAGCAGTACGTGTGTGGGTTTGGAAGACAGGATGGTCAAAATCAATGCTAAAACTGACCTTAAAACCATCAAAAGGCTCGAATTTAACCCATTTATCGTCTTCTTCAACAACAACCGGTTGTTTAATTCGAACAAATTTTTTCGGTGCGTTTTGCTCTTCAATGCCAGCTGACTGAATCAGGAATACAAACGGGCCGGCGCTGCCATCCATAATCGGGACTTCAGCTGCACTCAAATCAATATAGGCATTATCAATGCCCAGGCCAGCCAGGGCAGATAACAAATGTTCTACCGTGGAAATGCGCGTACCATCACGGCAAACCGTAGTACAAAGTTGCGTATCACCAACGTATTCAGGGCGTGCAGGAATGTCTACCGGTACATCCATGTCAACGCGACGGAACACAATACCCGTGTCAACAGCGGCTGGACGCAGTGTCAGGTAAATTTTTTCACCTGTATGTAGCCCTACACCCGTTGCGCGAATAACGTTTTTGAGAGTACGCTGCCTTATCATTTTCTTATATTTCAATTGCTTAGTTCATCTGGCGGCTAAAATGAGTCAAAATTTGCTTAATCTGAACAGATAGTAGCACAGGGCTTAAACACATGCATAGTGACTTGGCTCACAAAATGAAGTTAACAGACTGATATTAAGGGAAAAGACACCATGCCCCGATCGGGGGCGAATCCATCGTGACACAGTGTCTTGTTCTTTAATAACTAGTCTGCCTGGCGACGCAAGAAAGCAGGAATGTCCAAATATTCTAGATCATTGCTGTCATCCATTGCCGTGGTATCACCAGAAACTTTATTACGTAGCACGGTTGGTCGTGATAGCTCTGCGTAATCAGGTTCATCAACTTCAGCTGTAGACTCCGCGTTATCAATTACTCGTAACGGTGCTTCGTCTCTTGGTAACTGTGCTTTTTGAGCTTGACCTAGACCGGTGGCAACAACGGTTACGCGTAACTCATCCGTCAATTCTGGATCAATCACTGTACCCACCACAACCGTGGCATTGTCTGAAGCAAACTGTCGAATAGTTTCACCAACTTCTTCAAATTCACCAATGGTTAAATCCATTCCGGCAGTAATGTTCACTAAAATGCCACGCGCACCTGAAAGATTAACGTCTTCCAATAGTGGGCTACCTACTGCTTGCTCTGCTGCAGCTTCGGCACGACCTTCACCGCGTGAACTTGCAGATCCCATCATGGCCATACCCATTTCAGACATCACTGTGCGAACATCTGCAAAGTCGACGTTGATTAAACCCGGACGAGTAATCAGTTCAGCAATACCCTGAACGGCGCCAAGTAAAACATTGTTCGCTGCTTTAAAGGCTTCAAGCAAACTGACGTTTTTACCTAATACTGAAAGCAGTTTTTCATTTGGAATTGTGATCAACGAATCCACATTAGCTTCCAGTTCTTTAATGCCTTCTGTTGCAATCAGGCTACGTTTATTACCTTCAAAAGAGAATGGTCGGGTAATGACTGCAACTGTCAGAATACCCATTTCTTTTGCAATCTCAGCAATCACAGGTGCTGCACCAGTACCAGTACCGCCACCCATGCCAGCAGTAATAAACAACATGTCAGCACCGTCGATCACTTCACGAATACGTTCGCGATCTTCCATTGCTGATTCACGACCAATATCAGGATTAGCCCCTGCACCAAGACCTTTAGTAATTGAAGTTCCCAGTTGTAACATGGTTTTTGCTGAAGAATTCTTCAACGCCTGTGCATCAGTATTTGCGCAAACAAAATCTACGCCTTCAATATCAGTACACACCATGTGTTCGACAGCATTACCACCACCGCCACCAACACCTATTACTTTTATTACTGCGTTTTGACTATACGCATCCATTAATTCAAACATAATCGCCCCTCCAGTTAAGAACTACTTTTAGTAAAACAACTTTTATTAATAACAACTTCTAAAATGATATTTGAAAAGATCATCTTAGAAATTTCCTTGAAACCAACTTTTCATACGCTGCCATAGCGCATTAACATTTCCCGCAGACAATGCTTCGATACTGCCTGTCTTGCGTTGCTCATGACCAAATAACAACAAACCAACACCGGTTGCATGAATCGGGTTTTTAACCACATCAACAAGACCGGTGACACTGTGTGGTACGCCTAAGCGCACGGGCATATGAAATATCTCTTCTGCTAATTCGACGACACCTTCCATTTTTGATGTACCGCCGGTTAACACAATTCCTGCAGCAACCAGATCTTCAAAACCACTACGACGTAACTCAGCCTGAACCAGACTAATTAATTCTTCATATCTTGGTTCCACAACTTCTGCCAGAGTTTGGCGTGTTAAGCGGCGCGATGGCCTATCACCGACACTGGGCACTTCAATCGTTTCTTCTGCACCGGCAAGTTGAGTTAATGCACAAGCGTATTTAATTTTTATTTCTTCGGCATATTGAGTCGGTGTACGAAGCGCAACAGCAATATCATTCGTTACCTGATCACCTGCAATTGGGATCACTGCCGTATGACGTATAGCACCTTCGGTAAACACGGCGATATCTGTCGTACCACCACCAATATCAACCAGACAAACGCCTAACTCCATTTCATCTTCAGTGAGAACGGAATGACTTGAAGCAAGTTGTTCTAAAATAATATCGTCAACTTCCAGGCCACAGCGACGAACACATTTAAGAATATTTTGTGCCGCACTCATTGCCCCACTAATTAAATGTACCTTGGCCTCAAGTCGAACCCCTGACATGCCAACCGGCTCTTTGATTCCTTCCTGGTTATCAATAATAAATTCCTGCGGTAGTACATGTAGCACACGTTGATCAGCAGGAATCGCCACTGCCCTTGCGGCATCAATCACTCGATCAACATCGTTTGGGGTCACCTCTTTATCCTTAATGGCCACAATACCGTGTGAGTTCATACTACGAATATGACTACCGGCAATACCGGTGTAGACAGAATTGATCTGACAACCTGCCATTAACTCTGCTTCTTCAACTGCTCGCTGAATTGATTGCACGGTAGATTCGATATTAACCACTACACCTTTTTTAAGGCCACGCGATACATGTGAACCGATACCGATTATCTCGATGGTATTGTCATCAGTGATCTCACCAACAATGGCAACAATCTTCGATGTACCAATATCGAGCCCAACAATCAGATTCTTTTCAGTTTTTCTGGACATGTCTCATTATCCCAACTGCGCCTTAGTGGCTACTTTTTTTAATGTTTTCTTCCAACGAACTGCAAAACCATTTGTATAACGCAGATCAACCACATCAATATTATCTTTCTGCGTCACAATGTGATCAGCATAAATACTGATAAAACGTTGCAGTCGACTATTAATTTTCTTGCGCCCTAAATCCAAAACCGTTCCATCATCTAACCCCGCGATCCAGGCTCTGCGAGTATCAAGTTCCAGCTCATTGATATTCAAATTCAACGCTTTCAAATCAGCATTCAGCGTTATGTAATTTTTCAGCACATTTTTTTCTGTTCCCACCGGCCCTGTGAGCTGTGGCAAACCCTTTGGGTAACTCTGTGCATCCGGGCTAAACACTGAACCATCAACCGTTAGCAGTGCATCTTTATTCCAGTAGGCAATCGCTTTTCTTTCTCTAATTTCCAGCTGTAATGTGTCTGGCCATACCCGACGCACGGTCACTGTTTCCAACCAAGGTAACTGACGCATACTTGCTGTAATCGAATCCACGTCTGTATCAAAGAAACCACCTAAATCATTTTGTGCCACAATGGCTTGAATCTGTTGTTCTGATATTCGAATAAATTCACTTTTTACTTCTACATTTTTAATCGGCAATGTTTGTGTGCTTTGGAACTCCAACACTCCCCAAATCACCATAGCCAACACAACTAAACCGCCCACGCCAGTCATAAGGAACCGAACCGCTGCACGATTCTCGGCCTGTCTGTCTTTGTGCAATTTATTTAGTTTCTTGCGTGCCATGTTATGCCGCCGTTGCCAAAATTTTCACAACCAAATCTGGAAACTCAATGCCTGCTGCTTGTGCTGCCATCGGTACCAGACTATGACTTGTCATACCCGGTACGGTGTTAACTTCTATCAACCACGCAACGCCTTGCTTATCCATCATTACGTCAACGCGACCCCAGCCACTTGCGCCGGCCACATTAAATGCTTTTAATGCCAACACCTGTATTTGTTGCTCATCTTTTTCTGATAAACCACATGGACACAGGTAGCGCGTTTGTTCTGATTGATACTTGGCATCAAAATCATAGAAATCGTTATCTGTTTCCAGTTTGATTACTGGTAATGCTTCACCATCCAATATCGCAACGGTATATTCATCACCATCTATAAATTGTTCGGCAATAACTGAATCGTCATATTGCTTAGCTTGTTGCCAAGCCTGTTTTACTTCACCTGCTTTCAACACCTTACTCATGCCAATGCTTGAACCTTCATGAGCGGGCTTCATCATGATTGGCAACTGCAAATCCTCAACGTTTTTTAGGTCAGTTTCACTCGCTAATACTTTCCATGGCGGTGTTGCTAAATTTTCTGCTTGCCATAATTGTTTGCAACGCAATTTGTCCATTGATAACGCTGAACCCAACACATCGCTACCGGTGTAAGGCATGCTCAATGTTTCAAGCACTCCCTGTATTTGTCCGTCTTCACCGCCACGACCATGCAATGCAATGAACACCCGGTCGTAATTTCCCTGACTTATTTTTTCAATCACATCTTTGCCTGCATCAATCGCTTCGGCATCAATGCCTTTTTCAAGCAACGCCGCTAGTACCGCCTTACCTGACAATAGGGAAATGTCACGTTCGGCAGAAAGACCGCCCATTAGTACTGCTACTTTTCCTAATTGTTGAGCAGTGCTTATCATTAAGCATTTACCTCTGCTTCACCAATAATGTGAACTTCTCGTTGCAACGCTACGCCATGTTGTTGCTGAACAGTTTCTGCCACCTTTTCAATCAAGGCTTCGATATCTGCTGCCCTTGCATCACCTGTATTAACAATGAAATTTGCATGTTTCTCCGATACACAAGCGCCACCAATACACGTCGCTTTTAAACCGGCTGTTTCGATTAAGCGCGCAGCATGATCACCCTCGGGATTACGGAAAACTGAGCCACAACTGGCTTGCTTGGTTGGCTGGGTTTCCGCACGCTTGGTGAGTAACTGCTTAATTCTTATTTGCCCTGCATCTACATCGCCGTGTGTTAACGATAAAACCGCAGAAACAAACCATTCACCTTCAGGTCCTTTAACGCTTCGGTAGCCAATTTGGTAATCATCGCGATCATGTGTCATACGCATGCCCGTGCGTGATAAAGTGGTGACTTGTTTCACATTGCTCCAGGTTTCTCCACCAAAGGCACCAGCATTCATTGCCAGAGCGCCACCCATTGTGCCGGGGATACCTGCCAGAAATTCCACACCTGTCAAATTTTGTCTTGCTGCAAAACGCGCCACCTTGGCGCAGCTAACACCTGCTTCAACATAAAGCTCAGTTTCATTTAGCAATGAAATATTATTTAACAAACCACTGGTACTGATCACCGTGCCTCGAATGCCGCCATCACGAACCAGTAAATTACTGCCAAGTCCCAGCCAGGTTAAAGGCTCGTCCATGGCTAACTGCTCAAGAAAGACACACAGATCATCCAGATCCAGTGGCTTATAGTAGCTATCCGCAGGACCACCCACACGCCAGCTAGTGTGCTTCGACATCATTTCATGATGAAGCAGTTCACCTTGCCAACTTGTTGGTTGTTGCGCCGTCATCATGATCCCCGACAGTGCCTCACTGGTTTGGTTTTCTTATTTGTAGTGTTTTTAGCACTACGACTTTCAGGCTGTCTTGTAGCAGGTTCACTACGACGATAAAACGTTGACAAGGATTCGCCACAACCAAGATGTAGTCGATTCATTTTGTAATGTGTCATGCGCCACTTCCTCCATTAACCATTGCCAATTGTTCTTCTAATTGCGCTGCAATCATGCCGATGTTGCCTGCACCCAAGGTCAGCAGCACATCACCTTCTTTAAGCACTGCATCCAGTGCCTTATGAAGTTCATCAACATTTTCAACATGAACCGGATCAACTAAACCACGTGCGCGAATAGCCCGGCAAAGGCTGCGCGAATCTGCACCTGCAATCGGTGTTTCACTAGCTGCGTACACTTCCAGCATCAGCAACACATCAACCTTCGATAACACGCGAGTAAAATCTTCAAACAAATCGCGTGTTCTGGTGTAACGATGCGGCTGGAATACAACCACCAAACGTCGTTCCGGCCAGGCTGCCTGAGCGGCTTCAATGGTCACTTCCAGTTCACGTGGGTGATGACCGTAATCATCTACATGTAAAACTGTTCCGGCACTGGTTGTAATGTCGCCATTAATCTGGAAACGGCGACCAATGCCTTCAAAGCTGCTTAAGGCATGACAAATATCTTCATCGCTTGCACCAAGCTCAAGCCCGATTGCTATTGCTGCCATCGCATTTTGAACATTGTGTTGCCCGGGAAGATTAAGACGAATATTAAGCGGTGGCTTTCCTTCGCGAATTAAATCAAAGCTTGTCGCTGCAACTTCCTGTACCAGATTCTCACAGCGCAAGTCTGCATCTTCGCTCAAACCATACGTCAACACAGGGCGGCTTAAATCAGGAATAATATCTCTAACTGATTCATCATCAATACAAAGCACCGCCATGCCGTAAAAAGGTAAATGATGTAGAAAATCAATAAAGGCCTGACGCAGTTGCGCAAAGTCGCCACCATAAGTTTGCATATGATCCGCATCAATATTGGTGACAATCGCTATCACTGGTTGCAAATAAAGGAATGAGGCATCGCTTTCATCTGCTTCGGCAACTAGATATTCACTTTCACCCAATCTCGCATGAACACCTGCACTGTTGAGTCGTCCTCCGATAACAAACGTTGGGTCAAGACCGGCTTCACCCATGATGCTGGCGACAAGGCTGGTGGTCGTCGTTTTGCCATGCGTACCTGCCACAGCGATGCCATAACGAAAACGCATTAATTCTGCGAGCATTTCTGCTCTTGGTACAACCGGAATACGTTTTTCATGTGCCGCAACAATTTCTGGATTTTCTGAGTCAACCGCTGTCGAAACAACTACCACATCTGCTGAAGCGATATTAGCTTGTTGATGACCAATATGAATGCTTGCGCCTAATTCTTTAAGTCGTGATGCCATTGCATTCATTTGTAAGTCAGAACCTGATACATCAAAACCAAGGTTTAGCATAACTTCCGCAATGCCGCCCATGCCCGCACCACCAATGCCGACAAAATGGATGTGTCGCATATGCTGCATACGACTATGCACGTGCGGTAAATCATCTTGCATAGGAACCTTGTTATTCATAACGCGCCCCTTATTGCTTGCATGCATATTTGTGCAACATCTTCGGTGGCACTGTTACGTGACTGACTTTTAGCAGCCTGTGCCATTGCCAACAAACGTTCACGCTGATCGATAAACTCAACCAGGCGCTCAGCTAACCAGCTTGCATTAAATCGATTTTGCTGAATTAACAAGGCAGCACCTGCATGCTCAAGAAAACGGGCATTCGCTGTTTGGTGATCATCAACAGCGTGAGGGAATGGAATCAGAATAGATGCAACACCGGCACTGGCTAATTCAGTAACGGTCAATGCACCTGCCCGACAAATAACGATATCCGCCCATTGATAAGCTTCTGACATATCATCAATAAATGCAGTGACTTTTGCTTTTACATTTAAAGAAGCATAACTCTGGGTAGTTGTTTCCAGTTCATGGCGACCGGTTTGATGCCAAACTTCGATCGCATCCGTGGCTATGTCTTTTATTGCTTGTGGTACGGTTTTATTTAAAACGGCTGCACCCAAACTTCCGCCAACGACCAGCACCCTTAAGGCTCCGTTTCGCTCAGCAAAACGTTTATCTGGTTCAGCGATAGAAATTATATCGGAACGCACCGGGTTACCTGTTTGTCTTGCACAGAATTTAGCAGCAAAAGCCCCCGGAAAAGCTTCCATCACCACACGCGCAAAACGAGCCAGGATACGATTTGTCATACCGGCAATGGCATTTTGTTCATGTATTAATACCGGCTTGCGTAATAACCAACCGGCAATCCCACCTGGACCCGTAACAAAGCCACCCATGCCTAACATTGCTTGCGGTCGCCATTTGCGTATCAAACGTATTGCCATAAAAATGGCATAACTAATACGCAGCGGCGCAAGTAACCAACCTAAAATACCCTTGCCACGTAAACCAGCAATTGGAATCGTTGCTAATTCAATCCCCGCATTTGGAATGACTCGCGATTCAATACCACGTTCGGTACCAAGCCAAATCACATCAATACCTGCACTACGCAAACGATCTGCAACCGCTAATGCAGGAAAAACATGTCCACCTGTACCGCCAGCCATAATCATAATGCGCTGTTGACCAGTAATCATTGCCGACCTCCCCGTTTCACACCAGAGAAGCTCAACCATGCCAGTCGTGTTTCAATATCAACACGCAATAACAGGGCAATCGCTAGACATGAAGCCAACATACTACTGCCGCCATAGCTCATTAATGGCAAAGTCAGACCTTTGGTTGGCAACACACCCATGTTGACACCAATGTTGATAAACGCCTGCATGGTCAGCCAAAGCGTAATACCGAAAGCAACATAGGCCGCAAAATGTAAACCAAGATATTGTGCTTTATTAGCTATTTTAAATGCACGCCATGCAATGAATGTAAACAACGACACCACAATGATGCTGCCAAACAAACCGGTTTCTTCTGCGAGAATCGCGAAGACAAAATCAGTATGTGCTTCAGGCAGATAAAATAATTTTTGAATACTGCCACCGAGACCGAGGCCAAACCATTCACCTCGACCAAAGGCAATCAATGACTGCGTCAACTGGAAACCACTATTAAACGGATCAGCCCATGGATTAAGAAATGCGGTCACACGTTCAAGTCGATACGGTGATGTAATCGTCAGAATTGCGATAGAAGATAACACCAGCATTAATAATACACCGAATTGCCAGAGCCGCACGCCACCTAAAAACATCATGCCCAGTGCTGTTGCAAAGATGACTGCCGCAGCACCCAAATCAGGTTCCATTAATAACAAGATGGCGATCACAATTAACAGCATCATCGGTTTTAAAAAGCCCCAGACTCGCGTGCGGACTTCTTCACCACGTCTCACTAAATAACCGGCAAGGTAAACCACGACAAATAATTTCATGAACTCGGATGGTTGAAGATTAATAACGCCTAATGACAACCAGCGTGTACTGCCGTTAACACTTTGACTGACACCGGGAATTAGTAGCACTACCAATAACATCATGCCTGCCAATAACAACAAGGCGCTAAAACGTTCCCAGACATAAAGAGGAATGAAGACCACCGCCGCCGCAATACCTAAACCCAGTCCAACATAAATGGCTTGGCGTATTAAATAGTAAAATGGCTGTCCCAGCTCTCGATCAGCAATGGCTATTGATGCAGACCCAACCATCACCAGACCAAATGCCATTATGGTTAAGACAGCGAGCAGTAGTGGCAAATCAAATTGCATCGCTGTCGCTGTATCAGCGCGGTTACTCTGACGCTGCGAGCTACGTAAGGTTGCTTGTGATGCAGCACTAGCCATGCATCACCTCCTGACGAACTGCCCTGGCGAAATCATCGCCGCGTTCCATGTAGTTGCTGTACATATCAAAGCTGGCGCAGGCTGGTGACAACAAAACAATGTCACCTGGATTGACTAAACTGTTTGCAATTTTTACCGCATCGTCCATATCCACGGCACGATGAACAGGCACAGCATTATCAATCACCTTCTCAATGCTTTCAGCATCGCGGCCCAACAAAATAACCTCGCGCGTCTGGCTAGCAATGACATCATGCAATTCTGAAAAATCGGCTGATTTACCATCTCCACCCGCAATCAAAATCAACGGGCCTGGCATACCTTGAAGTGCGGCAATGGTTGCGCCAACATTAGTTGCCTTGGAATCGTTAAACCAGCGCACACCATTTTTCTCTGCCACCCATTCACTGCGATGCGCAAGTCCTTTAAAACCACGCAAAGTTTGTATCATCGCTGACATATCCAAATTAATCGCATAACCCAATGCCAGCGCAGCAAGCGCATTAGATTGGTTATGCCGACCTGGAATTTTTAACTCGACTGTTGCAAGCAGTTTTTGCTGACCGAAAGCCAGATAGTCTTTTCCTGCTTCATTAATAAGACCAAATTCACCTTCTGCGGGGTGCGATAACCCAAAACGAATACTATTTCGTTGTGGGTTTGCCATCTTGGCAACCACGAGATCATCCGTATTAATGACCATCACACCATCGCCATTGTAAACAGCCGCCTTGGTCTGGCTGTACTGCTCAACGCTGTCATAACGATCCATGTGATCAGGGGTAATATTCAGCACAACAGCAGCGACAGCATTGAGGCTATGTGTTGTTTCTAATTGAAAACTGGACAACTCAAGAATAAATAAATCCGTCTCACTACTATCTAATAATTCCAGCGCAGGTAAGCCTAAATTGCCACCCGCGCCGACCTTTCGACCAGACGCTTTTGCCATATCAGCTAGCAAGGTTGTTACCGTGCTTTTACCATTTGTTCCGGTAATCGCCACAACCGGTGCTTTTACTGTGCGCGCAAACAATTCAATGTCACCCAGTACTTCAGCACCACGTTTAATTGCAGTACTAACATGCTTGTCACGCAAAGAAACACCCGGGCTTAATACAATTCGGCTTGCTGAAGAAAAGTCATCATCACGAAACCCTCCTACATGCACGGGCATATCAGGGTATTCATTTAACAGTTCATCCAAACCGGGTGGCTGCATCCGAGTATCTGTCACCACACATGATGCACCCTGTGCAGCGAGATAACGCGCACAAGACAAACCGGTTTTACCCAGCCCGACGATCAATGTTTGTGATGATTTTGTTTGCATATTTTAACGTATCTTTAACGATGCCAGTCCAATCAAAACCAGAATCACGGTGATAATCCAGAACCGAACAATCACTCGTGGCTCAGGCCAACCTTTTAATTCGTAATGATGATGCAGTGGTGCCATACGAAAAATGCGTTTTCCAGTTAACTTGAATGAAGCAACTTGTAAAATCACAGAGATCGTTTCAACAACAAACACGCCACCCATGATCACCAACACCAATTCTTGACGAACAACAACAGCAACAACACCGAGAGCAGCACCTAATGCCAGCGCTCCCACATCCCCCATAAATACCTGCGCTGGATATGTGTTGAACCAAAGGAATCCCAAGCCCGCACCAGCAATCGCACCTGCAAAGATCACTACTTCACCAACACCGGGGACATAAGGAATTAACAAATAGCTGGAAAGTTTGATGTTACCGGTTAAGAAAGCAAATAAGCCCAGTGCACCACCTACCAATACCGTTGGTAGAATCGCTAGACCATCAAGCCCGTCGGTTAAATTCACTGCGTTACTAGTACCAACAATGACGAAATAAGTGAGTGGTATAAACAACCAGCCTAATTGTATTTCCACCCCTTTAAAGAAAGGCACAATCAATGTTGTTTCAGAAGGAGTCACCGCTGTTTTGAACAAAAATATCGCCACAACAAGACCAACAACCGATTGCCAGAAATATTTATAACGTGCCTTTAAACCATTTGGATCACGGCGTACTAACTTAATGTAATCGTCATAAAAACCAATCACACCAAATGCAAAGGTCGTTACCAACACAACCCAAATATAACGATTTGAAAGATCTGCCCATAACAAAGTACTAATACATATCGCAACGATGATTAATGCACCACCCATTGTGGGCGTGCCCGCCTTACTAAAATGAGACTCTGGACCGTCATCACGAATATGTTGTCCAATTTGTTTTACGCTCAAACGACGAATCATGCTTGGGCCAATCACAAACGATATTAACAATGCTGTTAACACACCAAGAATGGCGCGCAAAGACAAATACTGGAATACATTAAAACCACTGTATGTTTCGGCCAGATACTGTGTTAATGCATATAACATTGCCTAGTGTTCCTCATGCATCGCGTTGACAATGCGTTCCATCTGCATTCGACGCGATCCCTTAATTAACACTACACTGTGCTCATCAAGCTCAGTCCGTAATGACGCTTCAAGTTCTTCATGGCTAGTAAAATGCTGACCACCATTACCAAATTTTTCTACTGCCGCGGCAGACTG
>Ga0316207_10002271_pt1 | contig 20299 bp, 17 predicted proteins | sample 6weekpyrite_MG_FD_204943 | JGI IMG/M metagenome (GOLD analysis project Ga0316207, IMG submission 204943) | Microbial mat bacterial communities from mineral coupon in-situ incubated in ocean water Damariscotta River, Maine, United States -... | ecosystem: Environmental > Aquatic > Marine >...
AGGGTCGCGGTGGTCAGGGTGTGATATCCATACAGTCATCCGAACGAAACGGTGCTGTTGTTGGTGCAATTCAGGTGACTGATCAGGATGAATTCATGATGATCTCCAATGCCGGTACGCTGATTCGTACCGGTGTGGAAGATGTGCGCGTCATGGGTCGAAATACTCAGGGTGTGCGTTTAATTCGACTGGTAGAAGGTGAAAAACTGGTTGAAGTTGAACGTATAGAATTGCTGGCCGATGCAGAAGCTGTAGCGGTCTTAGAAGAGTAAGTGTTTAATCTTTAATTTTATTTTTATAACAAGACAAATTACATATTGATAAGGTGGGGCAATGAGCAGAGTGTTTAACTTCAGTGCAGGACCAGCAATGCTTCCTGAAGCTGTTTTACTTAAAGCACAGCAGGAAATGCTGGACTGGCATGGCAGTGGCATGTCTGTAATGGAGATGTCTCACCGAGGTAAGGAATACATATCAATTGCCGAAAAAGCAGAAGCTGATTTGCGTGAAGTGATGAATATTCCTGCAAATTATAAAGTGTTATTTTTACAGGGTGGTGCCAGCTCACAGTTTGCGGCCATACCTATTAACCTCATGGGTGCCACACGTAAGGCCGATTATGTTCTGACGGGGCAATGGGGTAAAAAAGCCATTGATGAAGCGAAGCGTTTTGGTGATATCAATATTGCGGCGAGTTCTGCAGATAGCAATTTTACGACGGTGCCAGCACAATCTGAATGGCAATTAAGTGACGATGCAGCTTATTTGCACTACACCCCAAATGAAACCATTGTGGGTGTAGAGTTTCCGTTTATTCCAGATGTCAATGTACCTATTGTCGCTGACATGTCATCTACGATTCTTTCAAGAGCCATCGATGTTAGCAAGTTTGGCATTATCTATGCGGGTGCACAGAAGAATATTGGCCCGGCAGGTTTAACGATTGTTATCGTTCGCGAAGATCTAATTGGTAATCCTATGGAGGGGATGCCAGTAATGCTTGATTACAAAACCCATGCGGATAATGATTCGATGTACAACACACCGGCCACCTATAGCTGGTATCTGGCCGGTCTGGTTTTTGCATGGTTAAAAGAGCAGGGCGGCATGTCGGTAATGGAAGAAACAAACCGACGTAAAGCGGCAAAACTATACGCTGCTATTGATAATTCAGATTTCTATTCAAATCCAGTCGATGTTGAGTGTCGTTCATTAATGAATGTGCCATTCATTCTGGCTAATGCGGAACTCGACAGTCTATTTCTTAAACAGGCAGCAGACGCTGGTCTGCATACACTAAAGGGGCATCGTTCAGTGGGGGGTATGCGTGCCAGCATATACAACGCGATGCCTGAAGCAGGTGTAGATGCACTGGTAGACTTTATGAAAACCTTTGAGAAAAATAACGGCTAACATATGCGTTATTATTTTGCATTGCAGCTAGCAGTGATAAAACTCTCGTAACCTCAGAATAATAAATTTGCATCGTGTAATAACGGTGCAGAGTAATAGAGCGAAGCAAGTTGTCTGCTTGTATAAGCCGTAGGTCAGGAAAAATGTTCACAATAAAAACATACAATGCAATATCACCATTAGGGCTGGAGCGTTTAACCTCGGAAGGTTATCAGGTAGGGGAAGAAGTTAATGAGCCTGATGCTATTATGTTACGTTCATTTAAACTGCACGACGTACCGGTTGCTAACTCGGTAAAGGCAGTTGGTCGAGCCGGAGCCGGTGTGAATAATATTCCAGTCGACAAAATGTCTGAGCGTGGCGTCGTGGTTTTTAATGCGCCCGGTGCTAATGCCAACGCGGTAAAAGAACTGGTGATTGCAGGTATGTTAATGGCCTGTCGACATCTTGTGCCGGCCTGGCAATATACAACGCAGTTATCAGGCACGGATGAAGAAGTCTCCAAAGCAGTAGAAGCAGGCAAGAAAAAATTTGCAGGCTATGAACTGCCCGGTAAAACACTGGGTGTGATTGGTCTGGGTGCCATTGGTGCGCAGGTTGCAAATGCGGCTGACGCACTGGGTATGAAAGTGATTGGTTTTGATCCGGGTATTACGGTGCAACATGCATGGCAGCTTTCTGCAAATGTTAAAAAAATGGACACAGCGGAAGAACTGTTTAGTGAAGCCGATTTTGTGACTTTTCATGTGCCTTTAATCGAAGCCACTAAAAACATGTTAAATGCCGATAGTTTATCAAATATGAAAGACGGCGCAGTTATTCTCAATTTTGCCCGCGATGGTATTGTTAATGATACTGATGTACTTGCGGCTATCAATGCAAATAAAGTGAGTGCCTATGTCTGTGATTTTCCAACCGTTGAATTACAGGGCAATGACAGAGTGATTACATTGCCACATCTTGGTGCGTCAACGGTTGAAGCAGAAGATAATTGCGCGATTATGATTGCAGAACAGCTAAAGGATTTTTTACAGAATGGTAATATTTCAAATTCAGTGAATTTTCCGAATATTAAACTGGCACGGCGAGGTGAAAATCGCCTGGCTATTGCGAACAGAAACCAGCCAGATATGCTGGCTAAAATCTCTCATCAACTCGGCGAATCAGGCGTTAATATAAAGCATATGGCAAATGAATCACGCAAAAACCTGGCCTATACCCTGATTGATACCGATTCAAAACCTGATGATGAAACATTAAAGCAGATAGCCTCAATTGATGGCGTTTTAAACGTTAGATTGACTTAATATTAAAAACATTTCGGCTAAATTATGAGTGAACAAGACAAGTTGCTGGAAATACGAAAGCGGATTGATGAGATTGATCAACAAATCCAGGATCTGATAAATCAGCGTGCACAGTGTGCCCAGCAGGTAGCTGAAATAAAAATTAATGCAGGTGAAACTGAGCACTTTTATCGTCCTGAACGAGAAGCTCAGGTTTTAACTGAAATTAAGAAGCGCAATAAAGGACCATTGGGTAATGATGCCATGGCGCATCTGTTTCGTGAAATTATGTCCGCATGCCTGGCATTAGAAAAACCAATCAAGGTGTCTTTTCTGGGGCCAGCAGGTACTTATAATCATGCCGCTGCCTGCAAACACTTTGGTGCATCAATTGATCAAAATCCGGTCGATAATATCGAAGATATATTCCGTACTGTAGAAACAGGAGAAGCGCATTTTGGTGTAGCGCCAATCGAAAATTCAACGGAAGGTGTTATCTCCCATACCCTTGACTTGCTGATTAACTCATCTTTATTAATTTGCGGTGAAGTTGATCTACGAATTCATCATAATCTGATCAGTAATGAAGCAGACTTAAGCTCGGTGACAAAGATCTACTCACATCAGCAGTCTCTGGCACAGTGTCGTCGCTGGCTAGATGTCAATTTGCCGAATGCTGAACAGTATGCGGTACGCAGTAATGCAGAAGCTGTGCGTATGGCAAAAGCGGAAAAAGGCGCAGCCGCTATTGCGGGTGTTATGGCCGCGGAAATTTATCAGGTCGCTATTCTTAATGCAGAGATTGAGGATGAACCAAATAATACCACTCGGTTTATTATTATTGGACGAAACCAGGTGCCTGCAAGTGGTAATGATCGTACATCATTGCTAGTCACTACAAGCAACAAACCCGGTGCATTACATCATTTACTTAAACCGCTTGCCGAACGCGGTATTGGTATGAGCAAAATAGAATCCAGGCCATCTCGTCAGGGTGTATGGGAATATGTTTTCTTTATCGATATTGAAGGCCATAAGGATGATGTGAAACTGGCAGAAGCACTGGATGAAATAGCCCATGAAACGGTGATGATTCGTATCCTCGGTTCTTACCCTAAAGCCGTACTTAAGTGAATTAAAATGAGCGAAGATTCCAGTAATAAATTTATGCAACTTGCCGCACCCGGTGTGCAGCAGCTAAAGCCTTATTTGCCGGGTAAACCAGTGGAAGAACTGGAGCGCGAACTGGGTATCAGCAACTCGATAAAGCTGGCCTCTAATGAAAATCCCCTGGGCCCGAGCCCTAAAGCGGTTGCGGCTGCAAGCAAGGTGATTGATAAAGTACATTTCTATCCGGATGGTGCAGGCTTTAAATTATCTGAAGCACTGGCAGATAAACATGATGTACCGATTAAATCTATTACACTGGGAAATGGTTCGAATGATATTTTAGAGCTAATCGCGCGAGCCTTTTTAAGCCCAGATCATTCATCTGTTTTTTCTCAATATGCTTTTGCGGTTTATCCCATTGTGACACAGGCGATAGGTGCAACGGCGAATGTGGCTAAAGCTTATCCTGCAGATCATTATGGTATGCCCTATGGTCATAACCTGGATGCAATGCTGACAGCGATTGATCATTCAACGCGTGTCGTGTTTATCGCGAACCCGAATAATCCAACGGGCACCTGGCTTGAGGTTGATGCCTTAACCGAGTTTCTCAATAAAGTACCAGATGATGTTATCGTAGTTCTGGATGAAGCCTATTATGAATACATGCCTGAGCAGTTGAAGCCTGATAGTAACGTTTTGTTAAAACAGTTTGATAATCTGGTTGTTAGCAGAACGTTTTCAAAACTATATGGACTAGCGGGTTTAAGGATAGGTTATTCTGTTTCCCATCCGCATGTGGCTGATTTGCTGAACAGAGTCAGACAACCGTTTAATGCAAACCTTGTTGCGCAGGAGGCTGCTTTTGCAGCACTGTCTGATGAGGAGCATGTAACAAGAAGTATTCAGTTAAATACACAGGGGCTAGAGCAGCTAGCTGATGGGTTTACTCAACAGGGTTTAAGTTTTATTCCGTCCATCGGTAACTTTATTACGGTCAATGTGAAAGTCGATGCAGTGTCCGCTTATGAAGCGCTGTTACATGAAGGCGTGATTGTGCGTCCTGTTGCAAATTATCAGCTACCTCAACATTTGCGTATTACTGTAGGTACAGAAGAGCAGAATGTGCGTGTATTAAATGCACTTAAAAAAGTCCTCCAGAATTGAATGAGTTATCAGTATAGAAAAATGAGTTCAAACGATGATTAAACATTTATGTGTAATTGGTGTTGGTCTAATCGGTGGCTCATTATCGCTGGCCCTGAAAAAAGCAGGTTATGTCGAAAAGGTGACAGGGCTTGGTCGCAGTATTGAAAACCTGGAAACGGCCGTGCAGCTAGGTATTATTGATGAGTATGAGACAGATTATGCGAAAGCGGTCTCACATGCTGATCTAATCTTTATCTCTGTGCCCATTGGCGCAATGCAAGGTGTTTTCAAAAATATCTTTCCGCATCTACAGAAACATACCGTTGTAACAGATGGTGGCAGTGCCAAGCATACTATTATTGAAGCGGCTAAACATGAGCTTGGTGCAAAAATTAATCAGTTTGTTCCTGGGCATCCTATTGCCGGAACAGAGCAGTCCGGTGCTGCAGCCGCTTTTGATAGCCTGTATCAGCATCGCCGAGTTATTCTTACGCCACTGGAAGAAAATCAGCAGGATGATATAGAGGCTGTTTCCACTATGTGGAGAACGGCAGGTGCCGAGGTAGATAAAATGGGTTCACGACATCACGATCTGGTACTGGCTGGAACCAGTCACTTACCACATATTCTGGCATTTGCTCTGGTCGACTGTTTAAATAAAGTAGACGATGTCGATGAGATTTTTAAATACGCTGCTGGTGGCTTTCGTGACTTCACGCGTATCGCGTCAAGTGATCCGGTGATGTGGCGAGATATCTGCCTGAATAATTCAGAAGCGATTCTGGCAATGATGCACAAGTATCAGTTACAAATTGATGAACTGAAAGAGTCTATTGAAAAAGCGGATGGTGATTCAATTTTGACATTATTCGAACAGGCCAAAAAAGCACGCGATGACTTTTGTATGTAGCGCCTGGTTTGAGTTGGAGTGTTAAACACGACCTTTCCACGGTATCAACCAGCGTTCAGCTCTGCGCATAAGCAAATCAATACCATAGCCTATAATACCAATCAGTATAATACCCATAATTACAATATCGGTTTGTTGAAATTTTGATGCCGCGATTATCATTTTGCCTGCACCTTTCTCTGCGGCAACTAATTCAGCGGCAACCACTGTGCCCCAGCAAACACCCATAGCAACTCTGGCACCGGTAAATATTTCTGCGAGCGAGTTTGGGATAATCACGTGAACCAGTACCTGGAATTTACTCGCGCCTAAAGAGTATGCAGCATGTACTTTAGAAAGGCTGGTGCCAGAAACGCCAGAGCGTGCGGCAATTGTCATAATCCACAGAGCGGCTAAAAATAATAAACTGATTTTTCCTGTCTCCCATATACCAAACCAGATAATAATAAGGGGTATAAGTGCAAGTGGAGGAACAGGCCGCATAAATTCAACAATAGGGTCGAACCAGCCTCTGAACCAGCTACTCAAACCCATCGCATAACCGAGTGGAATACCAATTAAACATCCGAGCAGTAACCCGGCTATAACGCGTAATAACGACCAGCCAATATTTTCGAACAGGCCGACGTTCTGATAGCCGTCCGTTGCAATTTCTATAAGCCTGTGAAAAACGGCTTCTGGTGACGGTAGCCAGATCGGTTCCATTTGCCAGCCTTTATCGGGCGTAAACGAGAGACTGCCTTTACTCGTCATGGTGACTACTCCATGCTCAACGATAACCGACTGTTCAGCTTCAATAGGCTGGTTATTGATGGCGATAATTTTATAGGTTTTATCTTTTCCACCCAGATCATTTTTATGTGCACGAATGAGTGTGCTTCGCCATGCCTGAACACTGGCGCCATCATCATGCGCAAAACCGCTGGCTTTAGTATCACTCGTTTGTGGCTTGTCAACTTGTTCTCCCGGTTTCGACACGTTTATAAAAACAGTCGCAGTCGCTTTTTCCATATCAGCATTAGTTGCTGTGTAGTTAAAGGAAGTGTTACCGATAAAAGGCCCCGGTACATGTATCGGAGTGAGCGTTGAACCTGTAAATGCAGCCCAGAGTAGAAACAGCGTGGCGATGGAAAGAGCAGAGGCGAGTCTGTTGGGTTTAATCGATTTTTCATCGCCAAACGTCACGGTTTGTGTAGCAGCTGTTTTGTTTGGGCCTTTACACAGCTGTCGCTGGAGTATGTAGGCGAAAACAAAAAGTACAATATATATAATCAGTAAACGCATTTAGTTGCTGCTACCCATTATTTCTTCTTCCATGTCCCAGATCATGGAAAGTATCTGTTCTCGGTAATCTACAAAGTCTGTCTGTTTTTTCAAATTTCGTAAACTGTGCTGTCTGGAATGATGCGCAAAAGGCGGCGTAAACTCCCTGAAGATTCGCCCCGGGCGTGGAGCCATTACAATCAGTCGTTGTCCTAGTAATAAAGCCTCTTCAACAGAATGCGTGATCAATATGATAGTGGTATTTGTTTTATGCCATATTTGCAGTATGAGTTCCTGCATCTTTTCGCGTGTCAGTGCATCTAGTGCTCCAAGGGGTTCATCCATTAGAATAATATCTGGGTTATTTGCCAGGCAACGCGCTAGAGCGACTCGTTGTTGCATACCACCTGATAGTTCATAAATATGCTTGTTTCCAAAACCCTGTAAACCGACCATATCAAGTAATGCTTCAACACGTTGTTGAATTTTCGGCTTATCCACATGCTGCATTTTCAGACCAAAGCCAATGTTATTTGCAACATTCATCCACTCAAATAAGGCGCCTTGTTGAAACACCATGCCACGATCAGCGCCAGGTGAGCTAATCGCCCGCTGATTGAGTAGGATCTGACCCTGTGAAGGTTGCAGGAAGCCAGCAATAATATTTAGCAGTGTGGTTTTTCCGCAGCCTGAAGGGCCGAGAACGCTGATCAGTTCGCCATGGTTAATTGAAAGTGAAACATCTTTAATGGCTTCAACTAATCCTTTGCCGGGTAATTCAAAACTCATGGAGATATTTTTAATGGATAGCTGCGTTTCTGATTCTGCCAAAGCGATATCCTGTGTAGACGGTTGGTGAAATTTTTACTGGCAATATACGAGTTTATAAATCTGCGGCTGCTTTAAGGTAACTCGTATCAATGGTGTTTTCATAACTGTCGAGTGCCTTTGGTATGGTTCCCTGAGACACAAAAAAATCACCGACAGATTTTAAAAATTTCTGTGTATTACCTCCCAGCCATGTGTAGCTCAATTGTGTCTGTATGTCAGGAAATACGAATTTTTCCAGAGCAGCTGAGGTTGCCTCGATACTCATACCCGCAGCTTTAGCAATATCTGGAAGCATATCTGATCCCTGTGGGCTTAGAAAACGTGCATTCATATCGGCAGTCAGTTTAAGAAAATGCGAGAGTAATTCCGGGTTTTCCTGAGCCCATTGAGCATTCACTGTTGTTGCATCAAAAACATGTATGCCGATTTTTTCTTTTTCACGACCCGTAAACAGCACATTGCCATACTGTTTCATTCTATTGAGTGCGCCGCCCCAGCCGCAGACCATATCCAGGTTGCCGTTTGCAAAAGCCGCCGCTGCATCGGGTGGCGTCATATCGACTATGCGCATTGTTGTCGTATCAACATTCAGATGTTCCATTTGTTTGAGAAAACTAAAGTGAGCGGCGGTACCAAAAGGTACGGCAATATGTTTTCCTTCCAGTTCATCTGCGCTGTTCTTATCTATTTCCAGGTCCGCTTTAATGACACAGTTTTCATTATCTGCATAGGAGACGGCAATATCAACAATCTTGATGTCCTGACCAGCCGAGGCGGCCACTACAAAAGGTGGAATGCCCTGTGAAAAAGAAATTTGCACATCGCCAGATGCCATAGCGGCTGACATGGCTGTGCCTGATTCAAAAGCGACCCAGTTAACATCAACTTCGAGCGCTTTGTCGTATAGCTTATGAATTTGTGCATACTGGTTGGGTGTGGGCCATTCAAGAAAATAGCCAACAGTAATTTCATCTGCCTGTGTGGTGTGGCTCATCAATACTGTGCTGGTTAGTATGATAATACTGAGCGTGGTAGGTAATTTAAATAAAAGGCAGGTGCACATGCTGGAAGCTCATGAGGTTAGTTTTTTGAGGAGTGGCGATGTATATCATGCAGGCGTGAGTATATACATCGCTGAACATACATTATTATCTCAGCTGTTAACTTGCTGATTTAATGTTATTAATGACATTAAGATTAATCATTTCATCTATAACTTCATGAATAATGCCGCTTAATAATTCTATGTCTTCCATGGTGAAGGTAATGGGTAATCTCAGGTCACATGCACAGGAAATAATTTCAGCGGTATTATGCATTGCAGGTGTTTTTTCATAGGAGTATTTCCAGTTACGAAAATCACGTGCATTATCATTCATACCAAAAATCTGAATCTTTACGCCTTTATCTGCACAGCGAGATACAAATTCATCAACATGTTGTTGATTAAAATCGATGAGATTAAATTGCAGGCTATCACCAATGTTTTCTGCCGCATCAACTGGTTCAGGTATGTTGATGCACTCAATGTCTGATAATAATTTAATGAGAAGATGGTGCTTCTTCTTGTATGATGCAATACGTTCATCAATAAGTTCTATCTGTGGTCGAAGAATAGCCGCCGTTAAACTGTTCATACGCAGGCTGAAGTTAGGGACTTCCAGCTTAATGTTTTCAAAAAGGCTATCATCCATCGGGCGTGACAGATGTTTTTTGTATAAGTTTTCATATGATCCGGCAGCAAGAATGCAGTATGCTGCGAGCTCGTCATTATCTGTCGCAATAAAACCGCCTTCACCGGAGTTAAGCATTTTATGACTTTGCGCACTGTAGCAGGCTATTTCACAATGATGGCCGACAAAACTGTTTGCATCCGAGCCTTCAGGGTTCCAGCGTTTGCCCAGCCCATGTGCACAGTCTTCAATTAGCCGAATATTGTACTGATCGCATAAAGCCTTAATTTTATCAAGCTCGGCAACGTGGCCGCGCATATGGGAAAGAATGAAGTATTTAACATCCGGGTTGTGCTTAATCTGCTCAGCGAAATGTTCTATATCGATTACATACTGGTCATTGCATTCAACATAAACTGGTACGGCGTTGGCATGTACGATGCTGCTAGGAACGGCAGTAAAGGTAAATGCATTTGTGAATACCTTTTCTTCGGCTTTAATGCCCATTGCTTTTAAGGCAATAAACATGGCGCTGCCACAGGAGTTTACCGCGATAACATATTTATGTCCGGTGTACTTGCTGAATGCGAGTTCTAATTTTGAGACTTCACTGTGATCGGCGTGAGGTGAGTCTTCGCCGTCAAAGTTAATGTCACTGTTGATATGGCCGTATCGATACAGCATGCCATTTTTTAACAGGTTTACTGCATTTTCAATAGCGCGGGTGGGAATGGGATTCGGGGCGTCAAAACTTTTGGTGAACTTCATTCTGCAACCTGTTTTTATTAAGTTGCAGGACATTCTAACACGTTGCTATGAGGATATCTGTGTTGAGTTTTATTTTGTTTTATATTAAGCGATTCATTCTTACTCATAAATTACTAATAAAATTAGTAGGTACTAATATTTGTATTATCAAATGTTATTTTGCAGGGCGTCTTTAACGCGTGCATATTCTGCGGTGATGAGTTTTATTTTTTCATCCAGCAGGGCGCTGCTCTCTTTATGATGACTCATGTCTTCCAGCGCTTTAGCGATGTCGGATAGATGATCGGCACCGATATTCAGGCTGCTAGATTTCATGCTATGAGCGTGGCGTTCCAGTATATCCAGCTCACCATTTGAAAGTCGCTCGGGCATGTCTGCAATCATTTCATCAGACTGTTCAATATATGCCGGTATAAGTTGATTAAAAACCTCGCCCATAATGCTCTTCATTTCATTTAGCTTGTCGAAGTTAACTGGCATCTCGCTCATCGTGGTTACCTGTGTGTTATTTGCTGTAGATAATCGGCTTTCTTCATCTTATCTACATATTTATTCGATAGGATGAGAATAGAATATCAACAGTGTGCCTTTATAATGGCTAATTCACATGCCGCAATCGGCAGCGTTATCTGGCGGTTAATTGCTGTTTAGTATGTCTAGTGTAAGTTATTGTATAGTCGAATTATATTGGCATGGCCAGTATTCCAGCCATGTAATTACGGGTCGATTTCTGATGCGCAAAAGCCGTTTTAAAAGATTGTCATATTCTGTAACATTTCTGTAATACATGAAGGCTAGAATCCCGCCCATGAAAGATAATATGCTCCAGTCACAGTATAACCAGCGTGCGTTGAAAGACCGCCTGGCACGGTATTTCGTCTCATTGGGTGGTATCAGTGTCATTATCGCCATTCTGTTGATCTTCTTCTATCTATTGAGCGTGGTTATTCCCATGTTCGAATCTGCAGATATCAGGCAGAGTCATAGTTATCAGGCACCCGGCAAGGGCAAAACCATTATGCTGGGTATGGAGGAGCAGGGCGGCATGGCTGTTCGCTTTACCAGTGACGGTGAAGCCATATTCTTCGATACCAGCACTGGCACAGTCACTCTGCAGCAGAAACTGCCAGTATCTTCCCCGATAAGCAGTGTCGCAAGTAATCTGGATCGAATTGTGATTGGCCTGGAAGATGGCACGGCGCTGATCGTGAAGTATGTGTTTGAAGTGAGTTATCCCGGTGATGTGCGCACGGTTACGCCCGCGCTGGAGTTTCCGCTGGGTACGGAGCCACTGGTGCTGGATGAGTCAAAGCAGCCGGTCGAAAAAATCGCATTTCAAATCACCTCTGATAGTGTCGGTCTGGCCGGCTTCACACCTGATAAACGTCTGATTTTTGTGCGATATACGCGTGAAGTATCGTTTATTAGTGATGAGGTGACGATAGAGCTCGATACACGTAGCGAGCAGCAAATTACCTCTTCTGTCTCTGATATCGCATTAACACCTGATTTAAGTCATTTATACGCCGCATCTAATGCGGGCATGCTACTCAGCTATACCATTACATCGGATGGCTTTGATAGCACCCCGGTAGAAATACAGTTTGAACAGAATATTACACGCCTGCAGCTCTTGCTCGGCGGGTCTTCATTACTGGTTGGGCTGGAGAACGGTGAAGTTCAACAGTGGATGTCAGTTAGAACAGATCGGGGCCGGGAGCTAACCTACATTCGTAACTTTCATGAAGAACTCAGTTCAGTTGAAGATATTGCGACAGAGCAGCGTCGTAAGGGCTTTGCAGTTACAGATAAGCAGGGTGGAATTACATTATATTATTCAACATCACAGCGCACTCTGGGTCACGTTAACACGGCAAATAAACGCATCCATGAAATGGCCTGGTCTGCAAGAGCGGAGCATTTGTTAGCGGTTGATGATGCGAATACTATTTATCTCTATGAAGTCGATAACGAATACCCTGAAATATCCTGGGATGTGCTGTGGGGTAAGGTCTGGTATGAAGGTTACGATGAGCCTGACTACATCTGGCAATCTTCAGCGTCAACCAATGAGTTTGAACCTAAATTCAGCCTGATTCCGCTTTCATTTGGTACCTTGAAAGCCGCTTTCTACGCCATGCTATTTGCAGTTCCCATCGCCATTCTCGGTGCCATGTTTACCGCACAGTTCATGGCCCCGAAGATGCGCCAGACCGTAAAGCCCTCTATCGAGATTATGGAAGCGCTACCCACGGTTATTCTGGGTTTTCTGGCCGGGCTCTGGTTGGCGCCCTACGTCGAAAATCATCTGGCCGGAGTATTTACACTGCTTCTATTGCTGCCATTTGCGTTTATTCTGTCAGCTGCTCTGTGGATGCTGGTGCCAAATAAATCCATATTTGAAGGATGGGAAGCGGCTTTATTGATTCCCGTTGTATTGCTGCTTATCTGGTTGACCACATTGCTTAGTGTGCCGCTTGAACACCTGTTTTTTAATGGGGATATGCGTGGCTATATGAGTAATGAATGGGGTATCTCCTATGATCAGCGTAACTCCCTGGTGGTTGGCCTGATAATGGGGTTTGCGGTTATTCCAACCATTTTCTCCATTGCCGAAGATGCGTTATTCAGTGTGCCACAGCATCTGATTCGTGGCTCCCTTGCACTGGGTGCGAGCCGTTGGCAAACCATGATGTGGGTGGTCTTACCGGCAGCCAGTCCAGCCCTGTTCTCAGCTGTTATGATGGGTTTTGGTCGAGCGGTCGGTGAAACGATGATCGTATTGATGGCAACGGGTAATACACCGCTTATGGATATGAGTATTTTCCAGGGCATGCGTACGCTTTCGGCTAATCTCGCGGTTGAAGTGCCAGAAGCTGAAGTAGCCAGTACGCACTATCGAGTGCTGTTCCTGGCTGCGTTAATTCTATTTTTATTTACCTTCATCTTTAACACTCTTGCAGAAGTGATTCGTCATCGTCTGCGTAAAAGGTATAGCGGTTTATGATTCGCCAATGGTTTAAAAGCGGTACCCCCTGGATCTGGATGAATGCCGGTGCAGTGAGCATCGCGCTTGTAGCTGTATTCGGCCTGTTATTCCTCATTATGTTTCGTGGTATGAGTCATTTCTGGCCAGCCGATGTTCATGCGTTTCATTTTGAAAATGATACGCAATCCATGACCGTGATTGCTGAAATGGTAGAAGCTGAAACCCTGCCTGCAGAAGCTGTGCCGAATATTAAACAGAAAGAAGGTGATGTTACTCGTTATCTGGTTAAAACGGGTAATCGTGATATTTTGGGTAGTGATTTTAAATGGATTTACGATACCGATTTAAAAGACCGTACGCTGCCTGAAGAGGTCATGGTACTTGAGCGACTTGAATGGGGGAATTTTTACGGTTATCTAACAGCGGTTTATGAGCAGGGGGAGCTGGTAACAGACGGAGAAAATATCTGGCCTGAATTTAAGCAGCGGTTACAGCGTGTACTGGATATCCGTGAACAGTTACTGCATCTGGAGCGAAGTGAAATTGGTGCGGTTAATTATCAGTTAGAAAGATTACGCCTTAAAGAAAGGGGACTTCAGTTAGATGATGAGCTTACGGAGCAGGCACAGTTAGATATTGATCAGCAGCGTGAACAGCTAAAAAATCAGTATAATGAGCTATTAAAACAAACGGACAAGCTATACACAGAGATTCATCGTGACAGTATTCGTGCCACTGTGATGGATGGTCGTGAAGTGACTGTACCGATCGAAAAAATTGTAAAAGCCTGGCAGCCGAATAAAATGACGGTGTCAGAAAAAATTGGCTTTTATTTCGGAACACTAGCTGCTTTCATTACAGAAGATCCACGCGAAGCAAATACTGAAGGCGGCATCTTTCCGGCGATTTTTGGTACAGTCATGATGGTGTTACTGATGGCGGTAATAGTAACGCCATTTGGAGTGATTGCGGCAGTCTACCTGCGTGAATATGCCACGCAGGGTGTATTAATCCGAACCATACGTATTGCTGTAAACAACCTGGCAGGTGTGCCCTCTATTGTATATGGTGTATTTGGCCTGGGTTTCTTTGTGTATTTTCTGGGTGGCAATATTGACCAGCTATTTTATCCAGAAGCTTTGCCAGGCCCTACCTTCGGTACACCGGGTCTGCTCTGGTCTTCCCTAACGCTGGCCTTACTGACGTTACCTGTTGTCATAGTGGCAACAGAAGAAGGTTTATCACGTATTCCCAGGGCGTTGCGTGAAGGTAGTCTTGCACTGGGTGCAACGAAAATTGAAACCTTATGGAGAGTCGTTTTGCCCATGGCGAGCCCGGCTATCATGACCGGTTTGATTCTAGCGGTCGCGCGTGCAGCGGGTGAGGTTGCACCATTAATGCTGGTAGGTGTGGTTAAGCTGGCACCCAGCTTACCACTCGATGGCAATATGCCTTTTTTACATCTGGATCGTAAGTTTATGCATCTGGGTTTTCATATATATGATGTCGGATTTCAAAGTCCGAATGTTGAAGCCGCAAGGCCATTGGTTTATGCCACTGCATTTTTACTGGTAGTGGTGATCGTTGCGCTTAATCTGAGTGCGATTAATTTAAGAAATCGATTACGCGAAAAGTATCGTGCGCTTGATAACTAGGGGCATGGCGAGGATTTAGGATTATGACGAAAAATGCAGGTGCTGCGCTTAGTATGAATGAGCATAAGCATGAAAAATCGAAAAAAGCAGAAGTATCTCTAAGTGTTAAAGATCTAAATCTGTTTTACGGTGAATCACAGGCTTTATATAATGTTACCTGTAACATGAAAAAAAATCATGTGACGGCTTTTATTGGGCCTAGTGGCTGTGGTAAATCAACTTTGCTACGTTGTTTTAATCGGATGAATGACCTGATTGATGACGTGCGAGTTGAAGGTGAAATTGTTCTAGATGAAAAAAACATTCTTCGTCCGGAAGTTGATGTTACTTCATTACGTCAACGTGTTGGAATGGTGTTTCAAAAGCCTAATCCCTTCCCCATGAGTATTTTTGAAAACGTCGCTTATGGATTGCGTCTGCAGGGGGTTACTAAACGTCGTATCCTTGAAGAAAAAGTAGAGTGGGCGCTGAAAGGTGCAGCACTCTGGGATGAGGTGAAGGATCGACTTGATCAAAGTGCGTTGGGTATTTCCGGTGGTCAGCAGCAACGTCTGGTTATAGCACGAGCGATTGCCATTGAGCCAGAAATTCTTTTACTGGACGAACCAGCGTCTGCACTTGATCCCATTTCTACTCTGAAAATAGAAGAGCTCATTTATGAACTAAAATCACAGTATACCATCCTCATTGTGACACATAATATGCAGCAGGCTGCCCGTGTGTCTGATGACACGGCATTTATGTACATGGGTGAAATGGTGGAGTTTGGTGATACCGATACAATTTTCACTAATCCAGTAAAGAAACAGACAGAAGATTATATTACAGGTCGTTACGGCTAAGCGTATTTGAGGCATTCATATGGAAACAAGCAATACAAATCAGCACATATCACAACGATTTGACGAAGAGATGGAAGGCCTCAGAAATAAGGTTCTGAAAATGGGGGGTCTTGTAGAGAAGCAGATTGACGCTGCAGTTGATGCTTTACAGAATATGGATGCTGCTGCTGCAGACAAAGTTATTCTTCGGGATCATAAAGTTAATGCACTGGAAGTCAGTATTGATGAAGAGTGCACTCGTATATTAGCTAAACGTCAACCGGCAGCATCTGATCTGCGAATGGTGGTCGCCGTTATTAAGACCATAACCGATCTTGAACGAATTGGTGATGAAGCTGAAAAAATTGCCAAGATGGCCGTACATATCTCTGAGCAGGATGGACATTTTCGTTCAAAATATTCAGGTATTCGACACTTGGCAGATCATGTGAAGCAAATGGTTCACGATGTGCTAGATGCTTATGCGCGCCTTGATGTTGATGCGGCCTTACGTGTTGTACGAGAAGATGCCGAAGCAGATGAAGATTATCAGAGTATTATTCGTACTTTAATAACCTTTATGATGGAAGACCCACGAACCATTTCCGAAGTACTTGATGTGGTATGGGCAGCTCGTTCACTGGAGCGTATTGGTGACCATGCAAAAAATATTGGTGAGTATGTTATTTACCTTGTTAAAGGCAAAGATGTGCGTCATCTTGATTTAAATGCAATAGAGAATGATATTTTGTCATAATCCTTCATATGTTTGTCATATAGTTATCGTTTAATATCATTATGAAACATGCAACTATTTTAATCGTCGAAGACGATCCTGATATTCAGGACATGCTCAACTTTTCATTGCTGCCAGATGGGTACACTTTGTATTCAGCATTAACAGTTAAAGATGGTTGGGAAATTATAGAGAAAAAATCTATTGATCTTGTTTTGCTTGACTGGATGCTACCTGATAACAGTGGGATAGATCTACTGCACCGGATTCGTAAATACCATTCAGCTTTACCAGTGATTATGATTACGGCAAAAACAGAAGAGGAAGACCGTGTTCTTGGCCTGGATGTGGGTGCAGATGATTATATAACCAAACCATTCTCTGTACGTGAACTCAAATCACGCATTCAAGCTGTGCTTAGACGCTCGATGCCTGACGAACAGCCTCTACAAATTGGTGAGTTGTTCCTGGATCCAGTTAGCCAGCGAGTAAAAGTAGGTGAAACTGCCATTGTGCTTTCGCCAACTGAATTCAAGTTACTGCATTATTTTATGGGGCATACAGATAGAGTGTTTTCGCGCAGTCAGCTACTTGATCAGGTGTGGGGTACAGATGTATACGTAGAAGAACGTACGGTTGACGTACATATTCGTCGCCTGCGTAAACAACTTGAACCCTATCAACTGGCAAGTCTCTTACAGACAGTTCATGGCAGCGGGTATCGTTTTTCGAGACTGTAATGACACCCTGTTTAAGGAGAGAGATTGAATTATTAGTAGCCTGGCTAGTATTGCTATTGTTGTTTGGCGGCGTTATCGATCATATTGTGGTCGTGCTATTATCAGGTCTGTCTGTATATCTTATATGGATGCTTTACAATTTAAATCGTCTCACCCAGTGGTTGAGTAAACCTTCTAAACATACGCCTGAAACGGTCGGTGTCTGGGATGACATATTTTACCAGCTTTATCATCTTTATCAGCGCCAGCGTAGGGCGCGTCGTAGGCTTTCCTCGATACTCAATCGCTTTCAAAAATCAACGCAGGCATTGCCTTATCCGACAATAGTATTGAATGACTCTAATGAAATAGAATGGTTTAATCCGGCTGCAAAACAGATGTTTGGCTTACATTCACGTGTTGATATAGGGCAGCGTATAGATAACCTGATACGTCAGCCTGAATTTGTGCGTTATATCTCCAGACGTAAATTTGATAAGCCACTTGAGTTTAAATTAAATTTACTGAGTATTATTCTTAATGTAACGCCCTATGGAACAGGTCAGTTCCTGTTAAGCGCAAGTGATGTCACTCAACGTAATCAGCTGGATGAAATGCGCCGTGACTTTATATCCAATGCGTCTCATGAGCTACGCACACCACTTACCGTTATGTCGGGCTATATCGAAAGTTTATTAGATACACATGATGAAACATTGGTCATGCCGTTAACAAAAATCCAGCAACAAACGCAGCGCATGGAAAATATTGTGACGGAGTTAATTGGCCTGGCAAAGCTTGAATCTTCTCCGCTTGCAGAAAAACCAGAGTTAATCAATGTGCAAAGACTGCTTAATGATATCTACAATGAAGCACAGGCCCTGTCTAATGGGCATCATGAAGTCACACTGTTATACCAGCCAGTGAAGATCCTTGGCAGTTATGATGAATTGCGCATGGCAATTTCAAATCTTATAACTAATGCCATACGTTATACACCTGAAGGTGGCGAGATTATCATCTCCAGTATTAACGATTACTCAGGTACCTGTATCTGCGTAAAAGACAATGGTATAGGTATCGATTACGAACACATTCCAAGATTAACTGAACGTTTTTATAGAGTTGATGAGGGAAGGTCGCGTCAGCAGGGTGGTACAGGTCTTGGCCTGGCTATCGTAAAACAGGTGCTTGAACGACATGGTGGTAATTTGCGTATCGATACCAGAATAGATCAGGGTAGTACATTTTGCTGCTGCTTTCCTGATGTTACGTAATATGTCATCAAATTGTAATAATCGTGTCACTGTGTTGTCACATTTACGGAACAAAATAGTCACACTTAACACAAATCTGGAGTAATACAGAATGAAACTTAACAGAATCGCATCTATGATTTCTGCGACAGTATTAGGAGCATCATTATTCGCTTCTAGTGCAATGGCTGCTGTAAGCGTCGATAAAGAAATCCCTGAATACAAAGCCACCAGTGGTATCTCAGGTAACTTATCTAGTGTAGGTTCTGACACACTGGCTAACTTGATGACATTGTGGGCAGAATCTTTTAAGCGTTCATATCCTAATGTAAATATTCAGATTCAGGCAGCAGGCTCTTCAACTGCTCCACCGGCACTGACTGAAGCAACTTCAAATATCGGTCCTATGAGTCGCAAAATGAAAGATAAAGAAATTGCCGCTTTTGAAGATCGCTATGGATATAAGCCAATGGCTATTCCAGTGGCTATTGATGCGCTAGCCGTTTACGTAAATAAAGATAACCCGGTTAAAGGTATGAGCATTGCTGAAGTCGATGCTGTTTTCTCTTCTACACGTAAATGTGGTGGAACTACAGACATCACCAAATGGGGTGATATTGGTCTGTCAGGAAGCTGGAAATCGCGCGATATACAGATCTTTGGACGTAACTCGGTTTCCGGTACATATGGTTATTTCAAAAAGAAAGCACTGTGTAAAGGCGACTATAAAAACAGCGTGAATGAACAGCCAGGTTCAGCGTCTGTTGTTCAGGCAGTTACTAGCTCAATGAACGGTATTGGTTATTCTGGTATTGGTTATAAGACATCCGGTGTACGTGCAGTGCCATTAACCAAGAAAGCGGGCGGTACCTATATTGAAGCATCCGCTGAAAATGCAGTAACTGGTAAATACCCACTGTCTCGATTCCTTTACGTATATGTAAACAAGCACCCAAATAAGCCACTGGCGCCATTAGAAAAAGAATTCATTAAACTGGTTCTTTCTCAGCAAGGTCAGAATGTTGTTATCAAAGACGGTTATATCCCTTTACCTGCTAAGGTTGTGAATAAGTACCTGTCTGAAATCTAAATCAATTCTCGGTTGACTAGATAGAAAGAGCCGCATTATGCGGCTCTTTTTTTATGTCCGGGTATAAAAACTGGAAGTTCTTCGCATAGATCGCTAATATCTGCACACTTCAAAATGACGGCTTTAAGGGCAGGTCATTAAACAGGTTAGAATAAAACAGGCTAGAATAGCCCGCGAATAACAATGATGGTAACTCATGTCTCAGATTGACTATATTGTAAAACCCGGTGGACAACTTGCAGGCGCTTTTCGGGTGCCTGGAGATAAATCCATCTCGCATCGCTCTATTATGTTTGGCTCTATTGCCGACGGAGTTACCCATGTAACCGGTTTTTTACAGGGCGAAGACAGCCTGAATACGCTACGTGCCTTTCGTGCTATGGGTGTTACGATTGATGGGCCAAATGAACAAGGTGAAGTCACTATTCGGGGTGTCGGCATTGATGGACTTAAGCAGCCCGAAGCGCCCATTGATCTGGGTAATTCAGGTACGTCTATCCGCCTGATGTCAGGTTTACTCGCAGGTCAGGCTTTTAATGTCGAATTAAGCGGTGATCGCTCCTTATCAAAACGCCCAATGAAGCGTGTGACTGATCCTCTGGCGCTGATGGGCGCCCGGATCGACACGGC
>Ga0316207_10002272_pt1 | contig 20297 bp, 26 predicted proteins | sample 6weekpyrite_MG_FD_204943 | JGI IMG/M metagenome (GOLD analysis project Ga0316207, IMG submission 204943) | Microbial mat bacterial communities from mineral coupon in-situ incubated in ocean water Damariscotta River, Maine, United States -... | ecosystem: Environmental > Aquatic > Marine >...
GTTCCTGCGCACTCATTCGTTCATCATTTTGTTTTTGTAATGCAATAAGACCTTCTTTAAGCTCTATAATTGCCTGAGTACTCATATCCTTTTTTGGTTTAGCCGGAGCTTTTTTTTCTGTTGAGTTGTCGTTCTTGTTCGTCATCGTATATCTCCGTCTTTAACTTCTTCTATAACACTATTGCTTGCCACTATTTGCAAATCGAATACCATCAACCTTTCAATCTACCCGATCATACACATCAAAACCGAGAGCTATATACAATTTATGAGCATTTTGAAGAAGATAAAAAGAACTATGATCCAGATCAATTATTAGTAAAATAGACATAATCTTCTGAAATGCCTAACGTTGATGATATCAGTACCTTATTTGCCATTTTATTAAAAAAATAACCTATAATAATAACCATGAAATTTTTACGTCTCATATTGTTAATATATTCACCCATTATTTTTGCCAAGCCGAACTCGGTGGATGCACCGCCAAAACTTTCTGCAGATAGTGCCCCGCAGAATCAGGTTGAAAAACAAATTGAACCCCAATTTTCCCGCGCTCAATTATTATATGAAAACCATTGCACGACATGTCATGCAAGCAAAGTTCATATTCGCAACAATCGAAAAGCACGTTCAGTTGACGATGTTCGTCGTTGGGTTATTCACTGGCAAGGTGAACTCAAATTAAAGTGGAATAATCAGGATGTGGAGGACGTAAGTAATTTTATTACAGAGCGTTTTTATAACTTTTAGTATCGCATATAGTACTAAGGGTGTGGAACCACATAAGATTCATCTGTCATCCTATCCATGCCACATTCAAGTTTTTCAAACCAGTCTAAAAATTTATTAACCATTTCTTTACCTTCAAAACGTCTGCCATGTTGAGGAACAATCATCTCAACATCCAGCTGTCGTACCATATTCACCCACATTCGACATATAAAGTTTGCACCCATATAACGTTGATGAAAAGCCTGCATACTATCACTATGACGAAAAAAATCGTCCACAGGTTCATCATCATTCGCATTGTCCATTGATGCACCTATATCACCAGAAAAAAGAATCTTACTGGTTTCATCATAAAAATTAAAATTGCCAACCGAATGTAAGAAATGTGCAGGTAAAGCCGTAATAAAACTGTTACCGAGTTTAATGACGGCACCTCTATCGGGTATAGGTATAATTCTGTCCTGATAGTCATGCGCCCTGATAGAAGGAACAAGATGAGGTAGAAATCGTTGCCACAACTCAGAAATTACAATTTTTGTATGTGAATAGATTAGCCACTTATCCATCGAAGAAATGATATCTGGGTCCTGATGCGTAGCTACTACAAACTCAAGCTGGTCAAGTTTATAGTGCTTTGAGATTTCCATATATAAAGGTTCGTAAGTCAGTTCACCTCCGGGATCAAACAATGCTATCTGACCATTATCTTCGATTAGTAACTGGTTAGATTGAACACCATCACCCTCCACAAGACCAGTAAACAGAATTACCTTATGTCCATTTTTTTCATAAAGAGTACGCAACATAGATACCCCCCCTTTTTTATACCCAATGAATAAACGTATTATTCAATTTTCGACCAGGCAATAGAAGTATAATAAACTTCTTCCATTCCAGTTAAAAGAAAATCTTAGAGGGGCTGACAACAAATTTAAAACAACACCTTAAATCATCGCCCCTCTTTATATTGAATGCCACGCACTTGATGCGGAATTCAGTAGTTTGTAGTAACAGCTTTTTATCTACGACATACGCTGGGCACGCTTTTCTAGTGCATCAATTCTAGCTTCAATCGGTGGGTGCGAAGAAAATAATGCCATTATGCCACCTTTATCATTAATGCCAAACGCGGCCATTTGTTCTGGCAATGCTTCAGGCTCTACCTGCCCAAGGCGTTTAAGTGCGTTAATCATATTTTGATGCCCTGCCAGGTCAGCTCCACCGGTGTCGGCGATGAATTCACGCTGTCTTGAAAAGTACATCACGATAATCGATGCAAGAATAGATAAGACAACTTGTGCAATCATCACAGTTACAAAGTAGCCAATTCCATGGCCCTGGTTATTTTTAAGAATCGCACGGTCAACAACATGACCAACCAAACGGGATAAAAACACAACAAAGGTATTCACCACACCCTGGATCAACGTCAACGTTACCATATCGCCATTAGCAACATGACTCATTTCATGACCTACCACGGCTTCAATTTCACCCTGTGTCATATTGTTTAACAGGCCTTGAGAAACAGCTACTAATGCATTATTTTTGCTCGCGCCTGTGGCAAAGGCATTCATATCTTGCGAAGGGAAAATAGCAACTTCGGGCATTTTAATACTCACAATTTTCGCCTGCTTTTCAACGGTACTCATCAACCACTTCTCCACGTTGGTACGTGGCTGAGTGATAACAACCGCACCGGTCATGCGTTTGGCCATCCACTTGGAGATTAATAAAGAGATAAATGCTCCACCAAAACCTATCACACCGGAAAGGATAACCAATGCCTGTATATTTAAGTCCGAGCCATTTTCGGCGAGAATACTATCCACACCTAATAATCTTAATGTAATACTCAATACAACCATGATGGCGATATTGGTCATAATAAATAAAAATATTCGTTTCATTGTTTTACCTGTTTCAATGGGTTTTGCCTGCTTTAAGCAAACAGTTAATATCTCACCCTTTTATGGCGGCCAGAGTTGTCTTATTCAAGGGGATGTACAGCATAAAAAGTCTGAAAATCTGCTTGTTTTTTTCAATACACTGTGGCTGTATTTAAGGTATTCTGGCTTTTTCTCTTTTTTGCAATGGCACATCGAGTATTATGGAACAGCTTAATCAAATCGAACAACTTAACCAGCAATATGCAATTGATGAATATGTGAAATTTATAAAGGGCAAGGGTGACTTACCCTTTATCACAGTGACCACGCAAAATGCGGTGGCTACTATTTCTTTGCTTGGTGGACAGGTGCTTTCCTATCAGCCGGCTAACACTAAGCACGACCTGCTGTTTGTTAGTAACAACGCCTACTTTCAAACCGGCAAAGCAACAAAAGGTGGTACGCCTGTTTGCTGGCCCTGGTTTGCTGCCCACCCCGAAGATGACACCTTACCGTTTCATGGTCTGGTGCGTAACCAGTTATGGCAAGTTGCTTCTACTGAGTACAAAAAAAACGGTGATGCTGTCGTTACATTAATATTTAAAGATACTGAACAAACCCGCAAGGTCTGGCCGCATACCTTTGAGTTAAATGAAGTTATTACAATTAGTGATACTCTCGGTATTGAGCTAATCACAACCAATACTGGTAACGAAAGTTTTAACATTACTCAGGCAATTCATACCTATTTTAATATTGGTGAAATAACCCAGGTACAGGTCACCGGCCTGGAAAACAAAACCTATCTGGATGAAGTAGAACAATTTAAACAAAAAAAACAAAACGATTCTATTACAGTTAATGAAGAAATCGATCGCATTTATCAACAAACCGACAAACCTCTATGCATTAGAGATAAAAGCCGGAACCGACAAATACACATAACTCATTCAGGTAGTGCTACAACAGTTGTATGGAACCCATGGATTGAAATTTCACGTAACAGTAAAGACTTGCAGGACGATGACTACCAACGGTTTATTTGTGTCGAAACAGCCAATGCGGCTAACGATGTTATTAACGTTGAATCTAAAGAGAGTTATACGCTCAGCGTGGTATATCGTATTGATGAAAGTATAAAAAGTTAATATTAGAAAAGCTATATTACCCTATACTGTTCACTCTTACTTTCAATTCTAATTGCAGTAAACTATATTAAAAGTTATGGATATAAAGCTAACTGCAATTAAATTCAAAATATTTTCAGGATTTTTGACTGCAATTTTTTGTTTGCTACTGTCAGGGTGTTTTATGGAATCAACCACACCGATTAGTCCGGTTAAGCAGTCGAGTTACCCAGATGACATAATTGACACATGGAGTATGCTCAGTAATAAAAACGTCATTTATTTAATTGAAGCAAAAACAAAAAACCAGCTAAAAGTTACCTTTAAGGGACGTGGTAATAATAAAAATGGTCAAGTGTCCGATGTGCATTTTAGCCACCTTGATGGTGCAACATTCATTAATAATAAACCCATGTATGCAAAACACTATGAATTTTATAAAATAAGTCGACCCTGCCCGGATCTCATTTTAATTCACCTTCCAAATCCGGAACAAATAGATAAAGATATTAATTCAGGCCGGCTTAAAGGGAGAATTGTACAGGACTTTTTTACCAAACGAATAATTGAAGAACCACAAATCAAGCTCGTTAAATATTTAAAAAAGTATCAAAAAGAATTATTTATCCCTTTCCGTTATATGATTCGTCATTCAAAGCAAGGTAAGTTATCTAAAGAATGTAAAGCAAGTGTAAAACCAATACCGGGAGACCCGGAAAATAAACATAGCTTACAACGTATTTAAGCTCGCTAACATTATTTACTCTTCCTTCGATTACGCCTTTTTCTGGGCTCGGGCGCACAAAGGCATTCAATTAATCGTTCAACCTGTTGAACACAACAACCACTGCCCATCGTGGCATAAGTCTGCTTTTTTACTTCTTCCACCGTTGTTGCGCCATTAAAAATAGCATTGATAACATCCATCTTTGGAACGTCCATACAGGTGCATAGATTCTTATCTAAATTCTGCTTGAGAACATCAGGAAGTTTGTCGAGTGGGTTTTTAACAGGGTTCGGTTTCAAAACAACAATACGCTTTTAAGAAAAATTTATATTTCTATCACTGCTTTCTTTTTTAATTCTCAACAATATCTGCCAGTAATTTACCATCAACCGGATATAATCTATGCATCGCTACTGTTGAATACACTTTCACGCGTCCGCGCAAAGTTTGTACCTGGTTCATATCCTGACTTTGTGCTGGCACCATCTCATCATGGCCAGTATGTATAATAGAATGATATTGAATATCTGGATGAGGCTGTTGGTTAAGCCAATCTAACAATGAGCCTTTTCCAACCGGTGCCATATCAATCATTGCACTACGTGAATCTTTCAAGTATTGATATTGTCCACCACCAAACACGTTTTTAAGAAAATCAATTCCCGGTCCTGGACAGAAAAAGGGTTTGCTATCCACCACATTAAGTCCATCAAATGCACGCGGTGTACCAAGGTGCGGTGACGCAATAGTAATTAGTGATTTAATACGAACATACTCAGGTCGAATAACTACTAACCGTGCTACAACACCGCCAGCTGAATGTCCTGCAACGATTATTTTTTCTGAAGAATGTAACCCTTGAATAAAGACCAGTTCGGAAGTTAGATGCGAAGCCTGTAATAACAACGGCGCTGCAGCAGGTAGTTGAACACGATAAAAAACATTTGTCGTGACGCCTGATTTTCTCCCAGACTGACTCCCTGAGTTAATTGTGGGAAAATGCCTTACCCCAGCAGGTGTAGTAGTAACAACACCTGCATCCTGCCATCCGCGGCTAATAAGTTCTGAAGCAACGCCACTATGCAACCAGGTGTCTGCATTAGCGGCCCAGCCATGAACCAACACCAACACGTCAGCACGCACCGAACCCGAAAATAAGTTAAGAAGTAATAACAATATAACCAAACGACAACGAACCACACTCATTAGATAATGCCCATCATTAATTTTTAATCATGCTGTAAATGGTAACAAAATTGAATAAACATATCTGTCATCTATTCTTATTTCCTTAAACGCAAAAAAGCCAGCACAAGGCTGGCTTTTTAAGCGAGTTGGTAGACTGAAAATCAGGCCATACCAAGACGTGAGCTTTCCAGCACTATGACAAAGCCAAAAGTAACGGCACTTACCACTAGTGAAAAAATCATAACTGTTACTCTATGATTCAAAAACTTCATTGTATTCTCCATAAAACAATCTAATCGACAATATTCTTTCCCTAAACCTAATCAGGGCTGCACATAAGCAGCAACCAAGTGATCTACTCAGGTATTAAGGAGGCAGAATTGTAGAGATTTTCTGGTCAGAGATCAACCACATAATATGAAGATCTTATTAAATAAGGAGCCAGACTCTAAAAACACCTGCTATTTTCACTAAATTTTATGAGAAATCAGACTCAAATCCCATTTATGGTAAGTAGTTCCGAGCATAAACTTAACCTATGTCAATTACACAGCCACTTCATTTTTATAATCTAGCCGATGAGAATTTGCATACATACAACAGCTACTGATTGGATTTTATGTACTAAGCAAGTAAATTGATTCCAGGTTCAACTATATCGAATCATAAATTTAGTTATAACCAGGTTTGCTGGTATGTTTTAGATAGAAAATATTAAAAATAAAACAATTAAGTTTAAGGAGATATAAAAATGACTTTAGTTGAAGAATTAAGAAATGAAAATGATGAAATTCAGGAACTGAGCGATGTTTTATCTATCCTGGTTTCTAGTCAGTCAATTCGTACAAATCGTATTTTTTGTGAACTGTTAAATCGGTTTCAGGATAAGCTTGATAATCATTTAAAACATGAAGCAAGATCTATTTATCCTGAACTCCTGAATCATTCAGATAATAATGTGAAAAATATGGCTAAAGACTTTATGAGTAATACACATGAACTTGAGCGAATCAGAACAAAATATATTAAACGCTGGTGCAATCAGATCAATACTGATAATCATGAGGAATTTGAGAAAGAAACTAAAATGATTTTTAAATTGATTAACGATCGCTTTCAGATGGAAGAGTCACATTTATTCAATCTTATATAAGGTTAGAAATACAGTGGGCATGGAACAGTCCATTTTACTTAATGATAGAATAGAACCGCACTCTTTAAATTGTAACGTACATATATTTTATAAAAAATATATATTACATAACTCTATTATTTATTTGGGCACATTAACAGAAGTAACAAAACTGTTATCTTCAACACTTATAGACTTAATTCCAAATGTAGAAAGATCAGGATCGTAACCATCTTCAGCGCCACCACGAGATTGAGGTGTTGGCGCATAACCTTGAATATATGCATTACCTTTAGACGGTGCTGTTTTTGTCTTAAAAGTAAAACAACAAAGCGTTGTTCCAGGCTTAATATTATATGGGCTTCGTATTACAATCCCTCCATTTGGAAGTGTAATAACATGTTCTTCTGTTATTCCTTCAGTTGAAGAAAACTCAAAAATATTTTTATACGAATATCGGCCAAATGACCAACCTACTGGTGCAGTTGCATCAATAATTTTTGTCTTTTCACCAATTTCAAAAGCAAAGTTATCGACACTCTGTTCACTTTTTAAATCATTTGTTAAAGTATAGCTATATGTATAGAGATGGGTGGATTTATTTAGTGCAATATCAACGGATACCGTCGCTTTCAACTTATTAGAAGGTTGAAAGGGCACCAATACTTCTGCTTGCACATTAAGCAAAAAACCATACAGAAAAATTACGATAATTTTTTTCATTATCACTATACTAATAATTAGTGTTAAAGATATTCAACTCTTTTTTTATTATTCCATAACTTTAAGTATAAAATATGTATTTTTTATCTCGACACCAATTATTGTTTATCCTTTTTACAGCCGCACTCCTGTCCTCAACAATACGTGCAGCAGAGACCGGTTCCAGCCATAACCTGTTTTACCTTGATAAATTGAGTGACGACTCATTCTTTGTTGGTCGTGCCAACCTGGTCACACGGGATGGTTTTTCAGATACTTTCTTTGGCTACGTCGATGCGAACTACCGTTATAAAATAAATAAACCCTGGGCAGTCGAAGTGGGTTACCGTCATGCATTTCTTAAGCTAAATAGTGGCTGGCGAGAAGAATACCGACCCATGCTATCTTTATACTGGCGTGGCAAACTGGCTGATGGTAAGTTTTCTAACCGGCACCGTATAGAGTGGCGTTATTTTGAAGGTAATGCAAAAGATCGGGTACGTTACCGTAATGAATCAGTATGGACATCACTACACACTATTACTGACTACCAACTCACACCGTTTATAGAAGAAGAATTTTTTCATGACATTACCAACAGCGAACTTAATATAAACTGGCTTACTTTCGGCATATCAAAATACTGGAGCAAAAGTAAAAAAGGCGGGATTAAGTGGAAGTTGGGCTACAGACTGCAGTCACAAAAATTTAACGGCAAATGGGAAAACCGACATACACTGGTAACCGGTATTAGTATTTTATCTTTCGATTAAATTTAAGAGCGTAAACTCTACTAATCCCCCAAAGAAATCAACCACACCGGTTTCCAGCGAATATTCTGCACCAACAATCATCAGGCCATCGGTATCCTGCAGATTTTCGATTATCGCCGAGCAATGACTTAACTGATTGACCGAGGCACGCACATTGGCATGCACTACTTCCTGCTCAAGCGCATCCCTGTCATTGACGAGATCGGTCGACATTAAGCTTTGAATAGAAGGTTTAACCCTTTCAACAATAGCACGGATGTTTTCTGAGCTGGTTTTATTCTCACAGGTTAATTCATCAATGGTGGCACACACTGCACCACATCTTGAATGCCCCATTACTACAACCAGTCTTGTTCCAAACTGGGAAACCGCGAACTCAACACTACCAATTTGTGAAGGCGCCACGATATTGCCCGCCACACGTATCACAAATAAATCGCCCAGCCCCTGATCAAACACAATTTCTGCAGGTACGCGCGAGTCTGAACAACCCAGAATAATAGCGAAAGGTTCCTATCCGCTTACTACTTTACCATGACGTTTTACGTACTTTAATAATAAAAAAACCTGGCGATGTATCGCGGGACTAAACTATCAATATTACAAGATTCAATCACACTTATTTACAATAATATTAATAATATGCACTTTAATTAAACTATTTAGACTTTTATTGCCTAATATAAGTGAATATAAAGACATTACGTCAGCTTATTACTGTTATACTTAAGCATATACAGTTTTTACACGACTCACTTTGAGCGTTGTCTTTCTCTACAGCCTCCCCTCTCGGTAAGCCACAAGTGCGGTTTTAATTGCTCTCATTAAATAAGTCAATTTAGAGATAAAACCAGTAAAAATTATGAGCACGGTACTAGCAGGAGCAAACTCAATGCAAGGCATTAGTGATATTAACATTATTGGGATCGATGCAACGCGCCCACCATTCATCAGGAAGCAACCTTATATTGATATTTTTTTTGAACTATCACATCAAGCTCCAATAGATTGGTGTAAAGATCTAAATAACTTATTTTCTCTTAACCCAATTACTAGCAATACTAAAATAACAGCAAAAGAAGGTTTGTTTATTGAAACATGGGTAAGGGATCCTGAAGAAATTTCTTCACTACTTGAGGAAATCAAAGAAACCATATCTGAATGTACTCGTCAGTACATTGAACGCATCCAGATCGCTGCTCAACAATCCAGCAATTCAGATAAAACACAAATTGATGAGTCAAGTCCACAAGCAATACTCAATAAAATTATTGCTTCACTTAATTTTAATTAGGGAATTTTAAATAATCACTTATGTCTTCTTTGCGTTTCCGTTATAGGACTATTGAGTTTGGTGACACAGACATCCACTTACGTACATTACGTGACAGACAGCAATATGCTGATGATGATAACGTAGCATCGAAGTTAGGCATATCATCTGCTAATTGGCCCTTATTCGGTGTTATCTGGGACTCAAGCAAAGTCCTCGCCAACCTGATGTTTGAGTATGAAATTAAAGATAAACGTATTTTAGAAGTTGGTTGCGGCATAGCTTTATCAAGTCTTATTCTAAACCAACGTAATGCAGATATCACTGCAACGGACTATCACCCAGAAGTTGAAAATTTTCTCCATATTAATGTCTTACTAAATAAAGGAAAAGAAATCCCGTTTACTCGAACAGGATGGGGTGATGAAGACAGTGGCTTAGGAAAGTTTGATATCATCATAGGTAGCGACCTTTTATATGAAAGCGAACAAGTCGATTTACTTTCAAACTTTATACATAACCACGCTCAAACCCATTGCGAAATTATCATTGTTGATCCAGGGCGTGGTAATCATGCCCGCTTCAGTAAAAAAATGGTCAACCTGGGTTATTCGCACAGCCAAAATAAACCTGAAAATGTACGTTACCTAACAAAACCCTTTAAAGGGCAAATTTTACAGTATCAGCGTTAATTTAAATAAAACAGAATACAAAAAAAACTTTAACATGGGAAAACTGTAATATATGAATTTTACAGAAACAGAATTTCTTAAAGTCATTAGCTTTATTGGAATCCCTCATTTAATTTTAGTTGTATTATCAGTAATGGAATTAAAAATTATACCTTTCTACTCTCTTTCAATAAAAAGACGCTGGTTTATCATAATATGCATGTTGCCATTAATTGGTCCACTATTATTTCATTTGAGAGCAAGAATAGGTTGGGGAAAAATAGATTTATAATTGAGTCAACCAAGATGCAGCCGGTCGAATTTCTCCAACAATAGTATCTCTTGAGTTAACTATCATTGGCTTAATGTGGGATTTAAGCTGCCGTTTTTCTTCTTTGGATAAGACATTTAAGTAATCAAGAATTGCCAGTAATGCAACAGAGCGAGCACGTTCACCACCATCCGCTATTTTCAACGCGATACCTAACCCTTGCTCAGGTAAGGCCACAGTTATGATACCCTCCGCTCCGGTTTTAGCCAGCACAGTGCCATGGGTAACATCATTCAATTCAGTCACTATCGTTCCATGCCTTGTAACATAGAGAGGTTAATTTATAATCACATAGTGTAGGCAGTAAATTTTTTGTTCTTGCGCATTAAATTTCTAAAAAAAGATCAATGACAAATTTATATTATTTTCATTTAACTAATACTTTTATTGCTTTCTCACAATATATGTAAATTCTTTTTTTTCTTTACCAAAACGCTCCTTAGCTACAAGGATAAATCCTGCCTTATCCAGCGCCAACTCAATTTGTCTGTTAGTTAATAGATTTATTAATGGCAACAAATCCATCTTTCCAAAAAACCGAAATATCGCGCCTGATATCTTACTATCATCACCCATACAGATGGTTTCAGATTTGTCATTGCACCTTTTTATTGACTGGATAGCCCGGCATCATTTCTATATTTGATTTATACTCTGTGGATAACTTACCTTCCTATATATAAGTAGCAGTGAGTATTGATCATGACTATCAACAAAATCATTATTTCTTACTTTCTAAAGTGTATACTTTTCTTTTCCTCTGTCAGTGCTGTTCTAGCAGAAGAACAAGCAGATTCACTGCCAATTTTCGATGCGCATATTCACTACAGTCATGACGTATGGGATGCTATCGCACCAGCCGAGGCTATTCGCCGACTGCGTGCGCTAGGCATTAAACGTGCGATGGTTTCGAGTTCGAGTGATGAAGGAACACAACGACTTTATCAGGCAGACCCCACATTTGTGATCCCCGTATTACGTCCTTATCGAAAACGCGGAACGATTGAAACCTGGATGTATGACGAAACTCTCATTCCTTATCTAAACGGACGTCTTAAAAAATATCGCTATGCAGGTATTGGTGAATTACATATTGATGGTGAACAGGCGTACGCCCCTGTGATGAAGGAAATTATTCGTTTAGCTAAAAAACACAACCTCTTGCTGCATGTACACAGCGATGCCAGGGCAATTGAATTTATTTTCAAACAATATCCCAATGCGCGTATTCTTTGGGCGCATGCCGGCTTTGAATATGCCGTTATCGTTGGCAAGCTCCTGGATAAGTATGACAACTTATGGGCAGACCTTTCTTTTCGCGGTGAAATCAGTATTGAAGGTCGCATAATGAAAGCGTGGCGTGTTTTATTAGAACGACACGCCGATCGTTTTTTATTAGGGATTGATACCTACGAACCTCAACGCTGGTTATATATTAAACCGGCTATGCAGTGGCAGCGAGAGTTGCTTAATGCTTTACATCATAATGTAGCAAAAAAAATTGCCTATGAAAATGGAGATAAATTAATTCGGTTATATGATGGTAGTAAGTAATTAAAAGGGCTATAGAGAGGTTTATTCAAATCCTAGATATCGTTATTTTTTAAATACAAATGCTTATCAGTTGTCACCGACCCTTTTATTTTTAATTTTATAAGAGAAAATAGTGTTCTGCACCTGCTTATTCCAGTTAGAATGGAAACATTATGCACAAGATTATTAAACAAATCTTTAATCTAATATGTTTTCTGATTATTACATCTGAATTAACATATGCACACGATATACTCCCTGTTACCGATCCCAATATAAATAAAACTGATCCAGCAAAGCTAAATCAAATCATCCAGAAAAAAATAGATTACTACAACAAGACCTACCCTGAAATACGTTTTATGCAAATTGATGGTGGCGATGACTGGCATGGTGATATGGTTGCTCTCATAACAATGCTAGGCACTAATCCTACTGCATTGGATTATCAACACCCTCCTCAATTACGTGAGATGTTGATGGAAGCTACGCTACAACGACTCAAGTTAATGTTGGAAAGTGATACTGTCTCGGCAACGCTATTTCGTGTTGGTAAGGATAGCGTGGTAGGAAGAGCTAACCTATGTGTTATCACACTCAATCCAAAAGAATTTGTTGCTAATGATTATACCGCAACACGGTACATGCTTGACCTATCCGATGAAGAAATGAAAAAGGTACATACTTCACGTTATCTTGATCATATTCATCATCTTGAATTCACAATGGATCATGAAGCCTTTCACTGTATGGATTCCTATTTTAACGGTGGCGCACCACAAACACATAAGCAATTAGGTGGCGAATATAATCTATTCAAACGAGAAAGTATATCCGATGCTTATGCCATGATAATACATATCCGTGAACACGGAGACTTAACAAACTATGCCAGAAATATTGTGCATGCCCGTGCACTATGGTTATTTTCAGACAGTCCAAACCGATGTACCTTTGAAACAATTCGGGAAGTTCTTAGCTATGATTTTGAAGCACTACGTTCAACATCGATCCAACAATTAATTGGCCTGGTTGCTCATATTAGAAATAAAACAGTTGGTGACTATGATTCCTATGTTATTCAACGTATTGCCGCAGTAAACGCAGCTAAGAAGCTGGGCATGGATTTAAAATATTATGGAGATCAATGGGAAGTGCTCAGTAAAAATCCTACAAACCCGGCACTTGTAGAACACCTAGTCAATCGTTATCAATATTATTATGCGAAATTATTCACCGATGATCCGGTATTAATGGAAGCCCCTCACAAACATGATTGGATAAAATAAATTCAAGGACGAAGTAAAATATAACCTTGCTCTACCAACTCAAGAATACGTGCTGCACCACCATCTGTTTCTTTAGCATATTCGTTTAATTTTAGATCTTTACCCAATGCTTTTTCCATTTTTTTATAAGTATTACGGCAAGCTGAAAATTTTACACCTCGCTTTGCCAACTTACTTATACGCTGATTATGTTCACTTTCATTAAATAAAAGTTGTAACCCTGGACCAAAAGCTACTACTTCCAGCTCTATATTCTTATCGTATTGTTTTAACAGATTATTCGCTACATTGAGAATTAGAATCTGCTTTTGTTGAGAGTTATCAGTAAGCTGCAACACAACCTTTTTTTGCTGTGTATTCACAGCTAATAACTGTGTTGAATAAAAAAATAAAACAACCACACATATTATTGCATGTAATGAGAAAAAAATATTACGGAACGTGTATAACATAGTATTATTGTTCCTTTACTTAATTTGACATCTTAGTATATTTCAAACAGGTGGAATTTAAAAAATGACAAAATTTCCACCTACGCGGGAATAGCATCAAACTTCTTTGTATATCTCACTGCCTTGTTTTTTAAATTCTGCGGCTTTAGCTTTCATTCCTTCTTCCATTACAACCTCGACACCAATTCCTTCCTTCTCTGCATAATCTCGTACATCTTGCGAAATTTTCATGGAACAGAAGTTTGGCCCACACATTGAACAGAAGTGCGCGACTTTATGTGCTTGCTTGGGCATGGTTTCATCATGATATTCACGTGCACGATCTGGATCTAAACCAATATTAAACTGGTCTTCCCAGCGGAATTCGAAACGCGCTTTACTCATTGCGTTATCACGTATTTGTGCGCCGGGATGGCCTTTTGCTAAATCCGCTGCATGCGCAGAAATTTTATAAGTAATGATGCCTTCTTTAACATCGTCGCGGTTTGGTAATCCTAAATGTTCTTTTGGTGTTACATAACAAAGCATGGCACAACCAAACCAACCTATCATGGCGGCACCAATACCAGAGGTGATATGGTCGTAACCGGGTGCAATATCAGTCGTTAGTGGCCCAAGTGTATAAAAAGGTGCTTCGTCGCATTCTTCCAACTGTTTCGTCATATTTTCCTGGATCATGTGCATCGGTACATGGCCGGGGCCTTCTATCATTGTTTGTACGTCGTGCTTCCAGGCAATTTTTGTTAGCTCGCCAAGTGCTTCGAGCTCGCCAAACTGTGCTTCGTCGTTTGCGTCTGCAACCGAACCTGGGCGTAAGCCATCGCCTAATGAAAAGCTTACGTCATACGCTTTCATAATTTCACAAATTTCTTCGAAGTGAGTGTATAGGAAGTTTTCTTTGTGATGTGCTAAACACCACTTGGCCATAATAGAACCACCGCGCGATACGATACCGGTGGTACGTTTTGCGGTGAGTGGTACATGGCGTAATAGTACACCGGCATGAATGGTAAAATAATCGACACCTTGTTCGGCTTGTTCGATTAAGGTATCGCGGAACATTTCCCAGGTTAGGTCTTCGGCTTTACCGTTTACTTTTTCGAGTGCTTGATAAATTGGTACGGTACCGATTGGCACAGGTGAGTTACGAATAATCCACTCACGAGTTTCGTGTATGTTTTTACCGGTGGATAAATCCATAATGGTATCGGAACCCCAGCGGATGCCCCATGTCATTTTATCCACTTCTTCTTCGATGCTAGATGTAACCGCCGAGTTACCGAGGTTGCCGTTTATTTTTACCAAAAAGTTACGGCCGATAATCATTGGCTCAACTTCGGTGTGATTTATGTTGGCCGGAATAATGGCGCGGCCACGTGCAATTTCGTCGCGCACAAACTCGGGGGTGATTTTTTCTGGAATGCTGGCGCCCCAACTTTTACCAGGGTGCTGGTCTTTGGTGGCCTGCTTGTATTCTTCTAGTTTTAAGTTTTCGCGGATGGCAACGTATTCCATCTCGGGGGTAATAATGCCCTGTTTAGCATAATGCATTTGGCTTACGTTTTTGCCTGGTAATGCTTTTCGCGGATTACGTTTATGATGCTCAAAACGCATATGGTCGAGTTCTTTATCTGCAGCACTGTCCTTACCGTATTGAGAACTTAAACCATCAAGTACTTCGGTGTCGTTTCGCTCTTCTATCCACGCAGTGCGAATATCGGCAAGGCCTTTACGAATATCAATGGTTACATTTGGGTCTGTGTAAGGGCCAGAAGTATCATAGATGGTTAAAGGTGCATTTTTTTCGACACCTGCATCGGTAATGGTGTCCGACAGAGTGATTTCACGCATCGGTACCTGGATGTCCGGACGACTACCCTGCACGTAAATTTTCTTAGAATTGGGAAATGGCTGGATTGAGGCGTCGTTTAGTTTGGCGGTTTTGCTTAAAAATTCATCTGGTACGGCACTCATAGAAACTTCCTCGAAATATTTTCAATTTAGTGAACGACAGCCGATAAATAGAACAGGAAGGTAAGGTGGATATAGCTGCAATTAGCACAGAATAACTAATAAAAACCGCAACTTACGCTTTCCTACGCCGGTACTGACCGTTCAGGTTCAAAGGGTAATACTCTCAGCTCTGTTATATAAGAGATACCTTAATATATAACAGCGCTCCCCTAGCGATATCTAGCCATTATCGCTGCTGGGTAGGTGGGATTGCAAGTATATAGCCGTGATTTGTCTTAAAGAGACATACCTTTGTCATTCCCGCGTAGGCGGGAATGACAGTATAACGAGGAATCTTGCTAAGCATTTAGACTTTTAGCCGCCTACGTGGGAATGACGAATTAATAAAGAACTCTGTTAAACAAAACTATTCGTAATGCTTTTCGATAACCTTAATCGATTTTTCCAGATGCTTGGTGGTAATAAAAACAATCAAAGGTAAGTCCTGTTTTTTCACCCCAAGATAAAACTTGCTTGCCTGTGGCCAGAACTGTGAAATGCGCTTCACTTCTTTTGAGACACTCTTAGGATAAGTTTTACCTCTTACGAATTTAATATTTTTCTCAAATTCGGTAATGGCATTTTGTAATTGTTTAACGTTGTTTTCGTCGTTAAAGTTGTCACGAAAAGCTATATAGTATTTTGTAGCACGCTCTAATAAAAACGACATACGTTTGGCGGCTATCAACATTTGTTCTTTGCTATTATTTTTATGCGTATGTTTTGCCACAATGGTTTCGGCGCCTTCTAATAGCACCTCACCGTAGTCAATCATGATTGCACCACGTTCTTTTGTATATGATTTTTTTACCAGCAACTTCATTTCGTTATAGATATGTGTCATAAAAGCAACCAGATTTTTTTGTTCAGCGTCTTTCGTTATACGCAATACATCTAAACTGCTCTTTAATAACGCCATGCCATTACTCATATCACCTTTTGCCTGTTCAATACGAATATCCTGGTGCAAGTAAAAAAATGCTTTGGGAATTTGCTGGCTGACAATTTCTATATCTTCTGCCGCTTTTAATTGCGCCAAACTTTTGGTACCGGCAGCATTCGCTGCGCCGATATAAAAGACAACTAACAACACTGTTAAGTACTTTGCTATAGAAACGATACTACGATTACTCATTCAACTAACTCCTCTTCAAGTTTTAGTATTTCTCGAAGTTCATAAAAAATTTCACTTGATGTTTTTTCTGCCAGTGTCGGTATAAAGCGACCTGACTTGCTTGCTGCCATAAATTTAAAAGCTAAAAATCTGGACTCGGCTTTCTTTAAACGAATTTTAATTTCTTTAGAAACCAGTTTGTTGTCAGCTTTTTGCAATTCGTGGTAGATGTCTTCGTATTCATTCAAGATTTCATCTACATGTTTATAGTAATCCGGGTCGCTTACTCCCCAGGCTTTCATCATGTACAGTGCGGAAAGTCGTTGTACTTCCATTCCCAGTTGTGCAATCAGTACTACTTCATGCTCACCTTTTATTTTCGTGTCTTCAGCCAGATGGTCGGCGACTTCTTCGCAACGCTTTGTAAATTTTTCGACTGCTTCGCGTAAGGCCAGCATTTTATTTTTTTCGGGTTTGTGTAAAAGCTGCGGTTTAATTTTGTCCCATAGGGCATGGATTTCGCGCACTTCGGCGTCGAGCTTTTTCTTAAGCTGATGGCTTTCTACATCGGCAAAATACCTGTCTATCATCTTGCTGTTTTTAGCCAGATCGGCTGCCGGGTTATGGTATGTCACGCCCATGCCAATCATCGCGTAATCTTTTAGCAGCCGCTGCGCATACATGCAGATATCGGCTATTTCATGTACATCCTGGGTAGAGGCGGTAGCGGCAGAAACATTGATTGCTGGGATAGTAATAAGTGCAAAAAATACTGTTTTTAGAAAACGACTGCGTAGTGGGTACTTCATTGGTGAAACTCGACCTTTCCTATAAATATTAGCAAATGCTAATATACTTCTTATTGTTTAGCCATATCCGTATGGGTTAACCCTCACTTTTTAACACACCAAAACAGGGGAGAATGTTCCCGAAATATACAATTTTTTATTTACAAATTAATGAATAAACCCGCTTAACGATACATCTGGTAAAAATAGTGAAATATTTCAATATATTTATTTTATTGGTGTAATAAAACTTAAAATGGTGATTTAACCCCGTATGGCTTGCCTGTACTCGCCAAAGGGCTTAATCTTGCTTTCCATATAATATAAACAGAATAATAATCACTACGGACACATCGATATGAACTTTGAAACAGCACGCCACAATATGATTGAACAACAAATCCGCCCATGGAATGTGCTGGATATGACGGTGCTCAACTTACTTAACGAAGTTCACCGCGAAGACTTTGTACCGGCTGAATACAAAACGTCTGCTTTGGTAGACGTAGAAATACCACTGGGTAATGGCGAATTGATGCTACCCCCGCGTATGGAAGCACGTTTCTTACAGGCATTAAACATTCACCCACATGAGACGGTTCTCGAAATTGGCACCGGCAGTGGTTATATGACAGCTTTACTTGCGCACCTTGCACTGCGTGTATTCAGCGTGGATATTGACCAGAACATGTCTCAGGAAGCTGGCCGAAAACTGGCGGCGCACGATATTAGCAATGTTACCCTCGAAGTTGGTGATGGCTCTAACGGCTGGAGCGACCATGCCCCATATGACGTTATTCTGGTAACGGGCTCTACCCCGGAGCTTTCCAGCAAATTTGAGCAAAGCCTGAATATCAACGGCCGTTTACTTGCGGTTGTGGGCGATGAACCAAATATGGAAGTGCAGCTGGTAACACGTACAGGCGACAATGAATTTAAACGTGAAAACCTGTTTGAAACCGTGGTTCCTGCGTTACAAAACGCGCCAACTCCAGCGCGCTTTCAGTTCTAATTAACGACTAATTCAACCCCGGCTACTCATCCTTATGCGACATTTTACTGCCGTAGAGTTACAGGCATATCTGCAATCTGTTTCTGAGCAAAATACTCGGAAACCGTTACTGTTAGATGTACGAGAGCCGTGGGAATTTGAACACTGTCACATTGAAAATTCTAAACTGGTACCTATGCGGCAAATACCGGACTATGCCACCGAAATGGATCCTTCTGAAGAGATTATTGTGATCTGCCATCACGGAATTCGTAGTCGACAAGTGGCCAAATATTTGGAATCATTAGGTTTTACTAATTTAATTAACCTAACCGGAGGCGTGGAAGCCTGGGCCGACGATGTAGAGCCGGGAATGAAGCGTTACTAACACATGTATAAATGGCCTGTTATTTTACTAACGGCACTAACTTTCGGTTTTGCACAAACCGCACTTTCTAACCAGCAGACAAGTTTGTTTGAAATTTACCAACTCGCAGAAAAAAGTGATCCGGTTTTTTTAAGTAGCGAAGCAAATTATCTGGCCGAACAGGAAGCCAACCCGCAAAGCTGGGCGACCGTTTTACCGCAAATTACCTTTTCCGCTTACCGCACCAATGTTGATCAGGATGTGACAACCACCTCTACCAGTTCGTCATCGTATGACAATGACGGCTACTCGCTTAGCATCAGGCAGGCTTTGTTCAGACACGCTGATTTTGTTCGTGTAGGCCAGAGTAATATTAGCATTCTAAAGGCGCAGGCTGATTTTGATTTAGCAAAATATAATTTAATACTGCGCGTTGCTGAAACTTACTTTAATGTCCTCGCAGCTAAAGATAATTTAAATTTTAACCAACGTGAATACAAAGCACTGAGTCGGCGCTTACTGCAATCCGAACAAAAATTTAAAGTAGGTTTAATTGCGATTACCGATGTGCATGAAGCGCGCGCCCGACATGATCAGTCTGCTGCACAGGTAATAACAGCTAAAAATCAGGTTCAAATTTCACTTGAAAGCCTGCGTGAAATAACCGGCTTGACGCATACCAGTATAAAAGCATTATCAAATGATATCCCATTGTTATCACCCGAGCCGGAAAATATTGATGAATGGGTTAAATTAGCATTAAACAATAACCTTGAATTACTTGCTGCAAAACATAATGTGGAAATAGCCAATCATGAAGTTTCAATTCAACGTGCCGGACATTTACCGACACTGGATTTTGTAGCTGAGCGTAGCAACACCAATACCGGTGGTGGTGTATTTGGAAAACGCGAAACCGATGAAACAACACTCTCGTTACAGTTTAATATGCCTCTATTTGAAGGTGGCCGTGTATCCTCTCAAGTTACCCAGGCTCGTTATAAACACAATGCATCGAAACAGGTTTATATTCAGGTACAACGTGCAACCGAACGCCTTGCACGCAGTGGTTTCTTAAATGTATTAGCCACCATTAGTCAGGTAAAAGCACTCAAGCAAGCCGTTGTTTCCAGCGATAAAGCATTAGAAACAACTCAGGCCGGTTTTGAAGTCGGTACACGTACTACCGTTGATGTATTAAA
>Ga0316207_10002273_pt1 | contig 20289 bp, 18 predicted proteins | sample 6weekpyrite_MG_FD_204943 | JGI IMG/M metagenome (GOLD analysis project Ga0316207, IMG submission 204943) | Microbial mat bacterial communities from mineral coupon in-situ incubated in ocean water Damariscotta River, Maine, United States -... | ecosystem: Environmental > Aquatic > Marine >...
GCATTACAGGTTGGTATACTCTTGTGTTCTCTATAGCGGATGGCACGCTCTAGGCCAAGTCTTTATAGCGCTAAACAATCCCTCAACATCTCTGGGTCAATATTCCCGCCACTAATAACACAAACCGTCACTTTATCTTTTACATCCACTTTTCCAGCCAACACTGCTGCCAAAGAAACTACGCCACCAGGTTCCCCAACCTGCTTAAGTGTATTCGCAGTATAAGCAACAGCCATGCGCGCCTCATCATCAGTCACAGTGATACCTTTCACACCTAAACCTTGAAGAATAGGAAAAGTAAGAGTGCCTGGGCTCGGTGTTAATAGTGCATCACATATAGACCGCGAGCCAAAATCAACCTGCTGGATTTCACCCGTTTCTAAGGAGCGCTTTACATCATCAAACGCCTCAGGTTCCACTGCATATCCATCTAAGGCTGGGAATGCATTATACAGTGCAGTGAAAACACCTGAAGCCAACCCTGCACCGCCGCAGTTAATGAGCGCCTGATCAGCAGTAAGCCCTAATGTCTCAAGGTCTTCCGCGATTTCAAGGCCAACAGTGCCCTGTCCTGCCATAATATGCTTGTTATTATATGGAGGCACCACAACAACACCGCTATCGCCTGCCACATTTTTTGCAACTTCTTCACGGTCTTCATTATAGCGGTCATAAAAAACAACCTCTGCACCATAACCACGTGTTCCCTCTACCTTTAAGGTAGGCGCATCTTCTGGCATAATGATAGTGGCTTTGATGCCCAATATCTTGGCAGCCAAAGCTATTCCTTGCGCATGATTGCCACTTGAAAACGCCAAAACACCAGCAGATTTTTCTGCGTCAGAAAACTGTGACAATCTGTTATAGGCTCCGCGAAACTTAAAGGCCCCTGCATGCTGAAGGTTTTCGGCTTTTACAAACACACGCCCTTCAACACGGTCATTCAATAGAGGACTTTCAATTAACGGCGTACGAACAGCCACACCTTTTAACCTTTTAGCCGCAGCTTTGATGTCCGTGATAGAAATTGCATACGTCATGAATGTTCTCTCTCATTTTTTTTCTTAAGTTTGGCAGACTTGCGGCGTTGCCACCAACGCCCGATTTTCACTTCCTGGTTACGTCTCCACCGCCTCACAGAGGGAAAGTCCACTGACAGGATTAAAAAACCAACAGGTATCATCCAAAAGCCAACAACGGGCAAAAAGCCAAGGAATCCTCCAATAATACAAAGAATGCCCACCACGATGCGTCCAATGCGCGTGGCAGGCATAATTTTGTTAACTGTTTTACGAACCATTAGCCCAAACTTAAATCAGAACCTATGGGCTGAAGATCACCCCACTTCCTGAATGGTTTTGCGCATGATTTCACCAATCTTGTCAATGTCTGATTTTGTAGAAATCAACGGAGGCGCAATAGCAATGTTGTCGCCGCTCATACGTACTTTTAGTCCATTTTCATAGGCACGCTGAAATACATTACCAGAAAGAGAAGCAGGCTTACCTCCCATACGGTCAAATGTCAGTGCACTCATAAAACCTAAATTTCTTACATCCGTTACACACTTTGAACTGCCAAGGTCATGAACCATTTCACCAAAATATTGTTCATGAGTACGGACATGCTCATAAACACCTTCTTCAACGAAAGCCTTCTGAGATGCGATAGCCGCTGCTACGGCCAATGGATGTGCTGAATAAGTATAGCCATGAAACAATTCTACACCGTCCATTTTATCCATAAATGTATCATATATTTTAGATTGAACGGCTACAGCCCCCATTGGAACCGTCCCATTGTTAATCGCTTTAGCAGTTGTGATAATATCAGGCTCTACACTGAATCGTTCTGAGGCTGTGGCATAACCCAAACGGCCGAATGCTGTGATAACCTCATCAAACACAAGTAGAATACCATGCTTTTCAGTAATTTCGCGCAAACGTTCCAAATACCCTTTAGGAGGCATATAAACGCCCGCAGAACCAATAGCAGGCTCAACAATTACAGCAGCAATTGTGCTAGCATCATGAAGTGCGATAAGTTCTTCTAGTTTATCGGCATAATGTTCACCACCCTCTGGCTGACCAAAGCTGTTGTGCATGCTTTCATCATACGGAAACGGCATATGGTCCACACCAGGCAACATTGCTCCAAAAAACTTGCGGTTATTTACCATGCCACCAACAGAAATGCCGCCAAAGCCAACACCGTGATAACCATTAACACGGCCAATCAAGCGCGTACGTTGTCCTTCTCCATTCAAACGGTGATAACCCAGCGCCATTTTTAGCGCTGTATCTACCGATTCAGATCCACTGTTCGTGAAAAAAATGTGGTTTAAGTCACCCGGCATTGTATCCGCCAGCATATTTGCTAACTCAAATGCTTGAGGATGCCCGAACTGGAATGCCGTTGAGTAATCTAATTTCCCGGCTTGTTCACGTATTGCTTCTGTTACCTGTGGGTAATTATGGCCTAGCGCACTACACCACAGCCCAGAAGAGCCATCAATTACATCACGCCCTTCAGTGGTTTTAAAATAAATTCCATTCGCACTTTCCAGCATTCTAGGATTAGCTTTAAAATCCTTGTTTGCAGTAAAGGGCATCCAGTAAGCACCCAGATCATCATTCTTTTTATGGTCACTCATGACAAACCTCACTTGTTTGGAGAGACCATGCGGCCTCTCCATTATTCATTTTCCTCTATAAAAATCAGTTACTTAAATGCTATTCACCAAAGGAGTATGATAGCTTTACGCCAACTGTTCTCGGGCGACTAACACCAAAGTAATTATGTGGAATTGGCGATTCACCTTCATTGGTACCGTCAAAGTAAATTTTGTCGAACAGGTTTTCCACATACGCTGTGATAGCCCATCCTTCATCCAAGTTCTCATAACCAACCCGCAGTGAGAAATCAGACCAGCCTGGATTTTCAGCTACAACCAAATTATCCAACCCACCAAACGTGCTTGTTTGCGTTCTGAAATCAATCGAAGCATTTATCTCTGAACTTTCGGAAATTGACCGGTGATAATTAAGGGCACCAGCAAAAATCCACTTTGGGGAACCTGGCAAAGCATTACCATCACTGCCTTCTGCGATTTCATCTGCACCAGAAACTTTGTTGTGATTATATGAACCTGCCAGATAAATATCGAAGTTCTCACTGATCAAGGCCTGCATAGAGGTTTCTGCACCCCAAGAACTAACCTTGCCGATATTTGCAACACGATCACCATTATCAAAGAAACTCAACTGCAAATCTGTGTATTTATAGTGATACACATTCATATCCAGTCGTAGACGATTCTCAAACACATTACCCTTTGCGCCCATTTCGTAGGACCAAACAGTTTCAGGATCAAACGCATTTGGTACACCGCCTGTAACCACTAAGTCATCGTCAACAGTATCGTTAGGGTCTTCAATCGCGAAGCTACCAAAGCCACCAGACTTGTAGCCCTTTGTGGCACTGGCATAAAGTGACCAATCATCATTTGGTGTGTAGCGCATAACGAACCGCGGCGTTACAGCATCCCATGAGCGTTTGGCACGGTCAAAGCCATCCGTAGTCACTCCAAAGATAAAGAATGGCCCCAATTCGCTTTCAACATCCAGGATATTAATCGCAAAATCTTTCTCATCCTTCGTATAACGAAGACCAACACCAAGTTCTAACTTGTCACTAACCGCGTATGTCAGGTCAAGATACGCGCCCCAGCCTTCATATTTTCCGCGTACTTGGTTGCCTTCCAGTAAACCAACAGAAGACGGTGTAAAATCAGGATACTCCCAATATTCAAATAGCTCGGAGCAAGTGTAATAATAATAGGCATTACACATTACTTCTTCGTCAGCACGCTGTTCGAAGTCTGCTGTGATGTTTTCTTTATAGTATGATACACCAGCATACCAGCTAAGCGGGCCATCACCCTGGCTTACCAGGCGCAATTCCTGCTCAAAATAATCACCTTCTTGATCTTGTGCATAATCATTCGCACCGTATGGCATGGCATCAAAGTCTTCAGCATACTGATAATTATGATCTTTATATCCGGTCAATGATGTCAGTGTCGCGAACTCAAGATCCCAGTTAATTTCAGCTGACAAGGATAGAATTTCACCGTTGTCACGGTTGCCTAACTGCATATCGCTATCAATTGAGCGCAAATTACCACGCTGGCGGGCACCTGGTACAATATCAGCAATCTCGTCGAATAACTCATTGCCTGTAATTGCACGGTATATTGAACCGCTTTGCTTGCGATCTTCATACTCAGCCATCAAAGTGGCATCCCAACTGTCACCCTGTGCACCAATAGTCAAGCGAACGGCATCTTTATTATGCGCAACTAATTTGTCATCACTCGGGCGTGCCCTGTTCGTCACATATCCATCTTCTTCACTGTGATACGCAGCAAGGCGTACAGCAAACTGGTCAGATAGTGCCCAGTTATAGGCTGCCTCTGCTTCGAAAATTCCACGCTCGCCAGCACCAATTTCTATGTGGCCACTGTCATTTTCAAACGCAGGCTTTGCTGTGTGTAGGCTAATCGCACCACTAATAGCATTACGGCCAAACAAAAAACCTTGTGGGCCACGGAGGACTTCTGCCCGTTCCATATCAAACATTGAAGTAACAACAACACCGTTACGGCCTTGATATAATCCATTCTTAAAGAAACCTGCCGAAGGATCACCACCAATACCAAAGTCGTTAGTAGAAATTCCACGGATATTGATAAAGTCAATAAAGCTATCTTTACTGTTGCCTGCAAAGCCAGGCGAGAATTTTACCAAATCTTTTACATCGTCCAGATTAACGCGCTTAGTAAAGTTCGCATCAAATGCTGTCATCGATACAGGTACATCCTGAACAGATTCAGTTCGTTTCTGGGCGGAAACAATGATCTCTTCTAATGTTAATGAATTATCGTCCTGGGCATCTTGCGCCTGAACAATCCCTGTTGAAGCCATCGCTATAAGCGACGCACCCAGCGTCAGCCCATTTCGATATGGTAGTTTCAAACTCGTCATTTTATTCCTCCACTTCTGAATCGCAGAATTCCCTGCATTCTCACCCCGGTTGGCTCCGGGCATGACATTCCCATGGCCCCCTAAAGGCCTTCACCCTCTACGACCTTTTTCATAGGCCCTAGATAATCTTCGAATTTTTTCCATCGCCCTACAGATTTACTGTGTGCTTTCTCGCGAACCTGCACAGCACTCGCTGTAGTTACTGCACTGGTTTGATTGTGAAAATCGAGGCACGCGTCTTGCCATTTCAATCCTAAATGCGCAATAATTTTTCGGGCGTTTGGTTCTAAATCAGCAACAACATCTTCATACTGAACATCCAGCATTCGCGGCCCTAATACAGCACGCCAATGATCCATCAAATCCCTGTAACGCAAATGATGACGAGCCATTTCTTCTTGATCATATGAATGATAATAAGCGTCAGCAAAAAGCTGCTTATAGCTGGAAAAACAACTATCCATAGCACCGCGTACGACATGGATAATTTTAGCATTAGGAAAGGCCGCAGCAATTAACGGCGCATACAAATAATTTACCGGTAGTTTGTCTACAAAGCGTGGGCTATCTGGTCTCACACTTGCCGTTGTATCCATATAAAGCTGAGCAAGCTGCGCTGGATCTATTTCAGTTGCTGCCTTGGCTATAATTTCAGGCGTTATGGCTTTAGGCGAACTAATTCCAGCAAGGCGTTTAATCGCCATGCCAAACTGCTGTAACTCTCCAGCCGATTGCACATCAATATGGGCTGTCATAATTCGCTCAATCAGCGTTGTGCCTGTCCGAGGTTGCCCTATCACAAATATGGGCGACATATCCTCAAGGCCGCCCCCTTTACCCGCAAACCACTCTTTGTTGTATGTGGTTTTTAAAGTCTCGAACATTTTAGTTTCAGCATCTTCATCGAACGCTACTTCATTCCGCCGCGCCTTTGCACCCAACTGGTAGTTTTCAAATGCCCCTGCCCAATCTTCTAAGTCTTCACATTCTTTGCCCATGGCATAATGAAGAAACGGCAAAACACTGCTGTTTGATTCTGCTTTCTCAGCCAGTAATTGCATTTGCTGAATGTGCTCATCATTCTGAGCTTTCTCTACCCGAGAAAGCATCCAATGAGCCTGCGCTGATGCAGGACGTTCAGCAATAACAGCCTGAAGAGCAGTTTTTGCCTCAGGTATTTTACCCAAAAAGGTCAGGCTTTTTGCTCGGCTTAATTCAAATGCTGCACTGGTTGAGTTTTCACAGGCCATATCAAACCAACGCAAAGCAGTTTTTTGATCCCCTAATAGGCTGTAAACAGTACCAATCACGTCTTGAACTAAAGGATCGTTCGGCTGCAAATCCGTGGCTTTCTCCACAGCAACTTCGGCATTGCTATACTGGCCCATTGCCATAAAGGTTCTAGATAACTGTGCCCAAGCGGCAGCGTGATGCTCATCTAGCCCTACCACATTTTTAAAAGCTTGCCGCGCTGTTGCCCAGTCTTTCGTTTCAATGCCAATCAAGCCAACCAGAAAATGTACTTCTTTGGCTTGTGGCATATATTTCAATACCAAGCCGCAACAAGCACCAGCATCTTGAAATTTATGGACCTTAAGAAAATCATAGCCACGTTTCAGAAACTTTGCAGCATCAGCCTCGCTGAATTTCGGTGCCCTTTGCGTGGACTTGTTACTGAAACTGCTTCCCATCATTGTATCACCGCTTCATCGCATCTAGCATACGGTAATAAGCCATACCCGCAGCCAGAGCTGGGCGGCGCAACAAACGACCTCCTGGGAATGCTGGGTGCTTTACGCCTGCAATCACATCATAGCGGCTTCTATCACCACAAATAGCTTCAACTATCACCCTTGCAGACATATGCGTTGCAGCCACACCGTGCCCAGAATAAGCCTGAGCAAAAAAGGCGTTATCATTTAGCTTCCCAACTTGAGGGATACGGTTAAGGCCAATACCTATGTAACCTCCCCAGGCATAATCTATTTTCGCCTCACTTAGTTCAGGGAATACCTTCAGCATATTTGGCCGCACCCGGCCTACAATATCACTTGGGTGTATACCGGTATAGGTAGCAAGTCCCCCAAACAACATGCGCCTATCTGCCGACATACGGAAATAGTCCAATGCCCAACGCTGGTCACAAACAGCAAAGTTTGCGGGCATAATCTTATTAGCTGTCGCCTCGTCAAGAGGTTCGGTCGCAATGATATAGCTTCCTGCAGGTAATACACGTGCAGCCAGCTTTGGTACAAGTTGTCCAAGATAGGCGTTTCCTGCAAAGATTACTTTTTCGGCCAACACTTTGCCGTGTCCAGTATCCAGCTCCACACCATCATCTTTGTAAATTACTTTATCAACCCGTGCGTCTTCACAAATTTTAGCACCAATCCGCTCTGCTACCCGAGCTTCACCACGCACCAAGTTCAGCGGATGGCAATGTCCCCATCCCATATTAACAAGACCACCTACAAAACGGTCTGAACCAATAACTGATTTGGTTTCATCCCCGCTAAGAAAGCGCTGCTCTGAGGTATAGCCTCTGGATTCCATCGATATTTTAGAATGACGCAAGTCTTCTAATTCACTTGCTTTCATTGCCCCATCGAAATAGCCCCACGTAAGGTCGCAGTCTATATCATACTTCTCAACACGTTCCTTAATGATATCAACACATTCGACGCCCATATCCCATGCGGTCTGTGCATTTTTTTCGCCGTATACTTTAACGTATTTTTCGTATTCAGACATCTCCGGGCCGTAACCGCCAAGGACTTGTCCTCCATTTCTACCACTGGCACCCCAACCAATCTGGTTCTGCTCCAATAGTATAACCGATATACCACGTTCCGCGAGCTCAACTGCAGCCGCCACGCCAGTATAACCGCCACCAACAATACAGACTTCCGCCTTTTCTTGTCCTTCAAGCCTGCTAAAAGGCTCTAGATCATTGCATGTTGCCACATAATATGATTTCGGCAAATGATCGTCATGGACACGGTCTCTAATACGCATAACTACCCCTAAAGTACTCGCAGATATTGTTCATGATCCGCACTAGTAACAGCACGATGAAATTCTTCTTCTTCGCTGCCTCTTACATCTAGATACAGCTTGATAAATTTATCCCCAAAATAATCTTTCAGCACGCTGCCCGCCGCCAACTCATCCAGTGCGATCTTCCAGCGGGATGGCAAAACATTTTCAAAATCCACTAGATCAAACTCACCTAGTTCCTGCCCCGGGTCACACATATTCTTAAGCCCATAGTGAGCGCCAGCTAGAATGGCGGCCATCATCAAATGAGGGCTTGCATCGGCACCGCTAACGCGGTGCTCGAATCGTCGATTCGTCGAGTCTGACAATGGCAAACGAACTGAAAGGCGGCGATTATTCTCACCCCAGTTAGGCACAACAGGTGCATACCATTCAGGATCAAACCGACGGAAGCTATTTGCATTGGGAGCAAAGAAAGCCGTTGCTTCACGCATTGTCGATAGCAAGCCACCAACCGCGTATTTGAGCGTTATATCTTTATCTAAAGAAAAAATATTCTGCCCCTCTGCATTTTGCAGACTGACATGTGCGTGCATTCCACTGCCAACTTCATCATCAGCAGGCTTGGCCATAAAGCTAGCCAACAATCCATGCTTAAGAGCAACCGAACGCACCGCACGTTTAAGCAGCATAGCGTCATCACACATTTTAAGAGCATCATCTGAATGCTCTAGGTTAACCTCGAACTGCCCGTTGCCATACTCACAGACCAAGCCAGAAACCTGCACACCTTGCGCAATACATGCGGACTCAATTTCCTGAAGCAATTCTTCAAAATCGTAAAAGACATCCATATTATAGCAATTGGCATCTTTTGAACGCGGCATACCATTTGGTGGTGACACCGGTTTTGGGGGCACGCTACCTGCCTCAAATAAGAAAAATTCATACTCTAATGCAACTACTGGAGTTAGCCCATCATCGCCATAACACTTCAAAACTTTCTGCAAGACAGTACGAGGATCAGAGAATATTGGGTCATCTTCTGTGTTGTGCATCTGAACCAATAGCTGAGCAGAAGGCTTTTTCGCCCATGGCATTGGCTTAAGCGTCCCTGCCACTGGGAAACAAATCCTATCCGGGTCACTGCCATATTCATCCAATGTTCGCTCAGCATTTGCGCCGTTAGTCGTAAGGAAAGGCGTCGTAATAGGAAAACAAATGCCTTGCTCTGCCACTTTTTTCAACGCAGAAACAGGCATCTGTTTTCCTCTAAAAATCCCATTTATATCGACGATCAAAAGTTCCACAACTTCTGTGTCCGGGTGTTCTTTAAGGTATGTTTCTATTTCTGCGTTGAATGTCACTTGCTTTTACCTACATGCCCGCCATCAGAAGATATTTCATTTCCAGATAATCTTCGATGCCATACTTGGATCCCTCACGGCCTAAACCTGACTGTTTCACACCACCAAATGGTGCTACTTCTGTTGAAAGAATACCTGTATTAATTCCCACCATGCCATACTCTAATGCTTCTGAGACACGCCACACACGCGCTAAATCTCGCGCATAAAAATACGATGCCAAGCCAAATTCAGTATCATTAGCCTGAGCAACCACATCATCTTCATCATCAAATTTAAAGACAGGCGCCAATGGCCCGAAAGTTTCTTCGCGAGCAACCTTCATATCACGCGTAACATCGCGCATAATTGTTGGCTCAAAGAAACTGCCACCAAGTGCATGACGATTACCACCTTCTACAACTGAAGCTCCTTTGGAAATCGCATCTTCAATATGCTCTTCCACCTTCTCAACAGCTGCAACATTGATCAGTGGGCCCTGAACCACACCTTCGTCGGCCCCATCACCTATCTTCATACCTCGGACCGCGACTGAATATTTCTCGATAAATTCATCATACACACCGGCCTGAACATAGAGACGGTTAGCACACACGCATGTCTGACCAGAATTTCGATATTTAGACGCAATAGCTCCTTCAACGGCAGCGTCAATGTCAGCGTCATTAAACACAATAAAGGGGGCATTTCCGCCTAACTCAAGAGAGAGCTTTTTAATGTCATCAGAGCACTGACGCATCAACACCCGCCCCACTTCCGTAGAACCGGTAAATGTAAGCTTACGAACAATCTGATTTGAACACAGCTCACCGCCAATTGCGCGGGAGTTTTTACCAACAACTACACTCATTACTCCCCTAGGAACACCTGCCTCTTCAGCTAGGGCCGCCAATGCAAGTGCTGACAAGGGTGTCTCAGCCGCAGGCTTGACAACAACGGAACAACCAACAGCAAGTGCCGGCGCAACCTTTCGTGTTATCATTGCATTAGGGAAATTCCAGGGTGTAATGGCCGCAACAACCCCAATAGGCTGCTTCAATACAATAATGCGCTTATCGCTCTGGTGCTGAGGAATTACATCACCGTAAACACGCTTACCTTCTTCAGCAAACCATTCAATGAAGCTAGCGCCATAGGCTATTTCACCACGCGCCTCTGCCAAGGGCTTACCCATCTCGGCAGTTAATATCTGCGCCAAATCTTCCTGGGCGGCCATGATCAAATCATACCAACGCTTCAGTATGACAGAGCGCTCTTTTGCCGTTAACGCACGCCATAAGCGCTGAGACACCTCAGCCGCCTCAATAGCTGACCGAGTTTCTTCAACGCCAAGATCTGGTAACTTAGCCACAATTTCGCCCGTAGCCGGATTAAGAACATCAAATGTCTTTTCAGCACCAATCCACTGGCCATCAATATAGGCCTTGTCCTTCAAAAGAGCTTTATTTTGCAGTTTCATCGTAATTCCCGATATTAATTTTTTTCAGCTCTGTAGATTGCAGAATTAGAAGCTCAATACAATTGCCGATGCATCATGTTACCATGAGCATGCTTCATGAAATAATTGTGATCACATTATCAATTAAGTGTCAACCAAGAAAAGCCTCCCACTGCTAATATATTTCAGAAAACCCTAATGAAATTGCCAATCATGCGTATATTTTTCATATTTTATCATTCTTGTGCTTGACCTACCTTAGATTTTGTGATCACATTTTAGCAGCAACACAAACTTGCCTATAAAAGCTAGGGCTTTAAGGTACGGTAACTCCCAATAATAGAGAGTTACTATGTGTTAGTTTTTTAGCTGCTTAAAAAGGGACTGGCTTGAATGTCGCAGGACACCAGCATCTTAGGTTTAAATAAACAAACTTGGTTTCAGGTTTTCAAATATAGCGTCTATCTGCTTATATTTATTAATGTTCTTCAGTTTCTACGCGAAGATTATCTGGCAACATCGCATACCTTCAGAAATGGAATTGCATGGGGCCAATTTACCGATGCCTATGCCACTACATTTGATTCAGGCGCTTGGCTAATTCTGCTTCTGATGTTTGAATTGGAAACATATGTAATACCAGACGAGAAAATGGTGGGCAAAACACGCTGGGCAATCAACATAGTTGGTGCCATCTGTTTTATTCTCATTGTCCAAGCTTCCTGGGGATACTTCCAAAAGTATGTTGATCTAACAGCATATGCAATATCAGCCTATGACAATGCCTGCACAGCAGTTGGTAATATTCAGTCTTACGCGAAAGACTTTGATGATTACTTCGACCTAACAGCCTCCAACTGTGCCGCTATTACAGGTGACAGATTCTATGTACATGCAGAAAACAGCATGATCGCATCCGAAGATGTTTTAACCCGCATGAAAAATCTAGCCATGACCGATGTTATCAATGGTAGCGCCTGGATTTTAATTGTAATTGTGCTGCAATTCGATGTCTTGCTTCAAGTGCGAGGCAAACTTACACAACAATTTTACCGCATTAATATCTATATAAAATCTGCACTCTATTTAGTGCTGTTTGCAGCAGCTATATACTGGGGTTTCATGTCGGCTCTTCTAGACTTTTGGGACGCCATGCTATGGATAATTGCTTTCTTCTTTATCGAACTTAATCTGTTTCAGTGGAACGAAGAAACCCGGGCAGAAGACCACTCTGCAGGTGGAGTTTCATCATGAAGCCTGTAGTAGCAGTAGTCTGCGATACCAACCAGCAAGGGCCGCACACATACCATCAAGCTGGTGATAAATACCTGCAAGCATTGGTTCGCTGCGCTGATGTGACACCGGTTTTAATCCCCTCACTTACAGCTCCCATCTCAGCGGATGAAATTATTGCGCTTTCAGATGGCATCCTATTCACTGGTGGTTATAGCAACATTGAACGCCACCACTATGGCGAGCGCCCTGCACCAAACGGAGAAAACCAAGACCCCGCTAGAGACAATAATACATTATCTCTCATGCCAAGGGTTTTAGAATCTGGCCTCCCAATGTTTGGAATTTGCCGGGGCTTTCAAGAGCTCAACGTTGTTCTTGGCGGCACACTTTACCCTCGCCTTCATGATATTGAAGGTAGATTTGATCACCGCGAAGATACAAGCGCCCCAGTAGAGGTTCAATACGGCTTTGCCCACAGCGTTACTGTACGCCCTGATGGGCTACTTGCTGAAATCGTTGGTGATCAACCATTCATGGTCAATAGTGTACACGGCCAAGGCATCAACACACTAGCCGACACACTCACCATAGAAGCTACGGCTGATGACAATACAATTGAGGCTGTGTCTGTAAAAAGCGCAGATGGGTTCGCCTTGGCAGTTCAATGGCATCCTGAATGGAAGGCCTGGGAAAACCGTCAATCTAATTTACTGTTTGAAGCGTTCGGCAATGCCGTACGCACTTATAAAAAGCAAAAAACTACCTAGAAAAGGACAGTGCTTAGTAATGAGTACTGAATGGTGTTTCATGGTTGATGCAAACCGCATCGAAGAACTGGATAAATGGTTAAAAGCTGAGAATATCGACGACATAGAGTGTATGGTCGCAGATAACGCTGGCATTGCCCGCGGAAAAAGTATTCCGCGCATTAAATTTATCGAAGGACTCAAAACTCGCCAATTGCGAATTCCCGAGACACTCTTTGGAATGACCATCACTGGTGATTTCGCATTGAATGATCATTTAAGTGAAACCGAACGCGATGTTATCTTAGAGCCAGATCTAGACACAATTTGCATGACACCTTGGCAATCAGAGCCAACAGCCACTGTCATTTGTGATGCGTTCCTTGAAAGTGGTGATCCCGTCGAATTTTCACCACGTCAAGTTTTACAGCGTGTCTTAAATCTATATGAGGCAGAAGGCTGGCAACCAATTGTGGCACCCGAATTCGAGTTTTACCTTATTGAGCGCCAGGAAGACGTAGAATCAATTCCAAAAGCACCTGTAGGAGCTTCTGGCCGACGCGATGCGGGCTCCGCGCCATATTCAATTGATAGCTTAGACGAGTTCGCACCATTTTTCGATGATGTATATGACGCCTGTGAAGCACAGCGTATTGATGTAGATACGCTTATTCATGAAGCCGGTCCTGCTCAATTTGAATTTAACGTAGAGCACGGCCCAGCCCTTGGTGTTGCTGACCAAAGCTTTCTGTTTAAACGCATTCTTAGGCAGGTAGCCATTCGGCACAATATGTTTGCCAGCTTTATGGCAAGTCCCTACCCAGACAATTTTGGTAGTGCGATGCATATCCACCAATCGGTGCAATCAATTGAGACTGGGAAAAATATATTTGCCGATGCAAACGGTGATAACAGTGAGCTATTTCTGGGCCACATTGCCGGCCTGCAAAAATACTTGCAGCACGCCATGCCTATGATTGCCCCATTCGTGAACAGCTATCGTCGTTTTTCAATGGGCCTGTCAGCACCTACTAATACGCACTGGGGCCGGGAAAACCGTTCTGTGGGCCTACGCCTACCTAGCGGTGCCCCTGAAAGCCGCCGCGTAGAAAACCGTGTTGCAGGATCAGATGTTAATCCCTATTTCGCGATCGCAACATCACTTGCATGTGGTTACTTGGGCATGAAAGAAGGCCTCAAAGCTTCACCAGAGTTCAAAGGCTCAGCATATGAAGCAAGGGGACGCGCATTGCCCCGTCACTTCTTGGACGGTGTTAAAAACATGCGAAAATGCGATGCCCTCAAAGAGGTTCTCGGTGAAGGCTTTGTTGAAACCTACCTGGATGCCAAGGAAATGGAATTTGAGAATTACTCTTCTGTCCTAAGTCCTTGGGAAACAAAATATCTTCTACTCACGGTGTAAGTCATGACAACTCAATCAGCTACATTATCAAATCGCACGAAATTCTGGCAAAGCCAGGATGCAGAACATCATTTGCATCCTTTCACACCTCACCCAACTCTGCGTGATCGCGGGGTGCGTATGATCACAGGTGCCAAAGGGTGTTATCTTGAAGATAGCGAAGGCCATAAAATCCTAGATGGCATGGCGGGTCTTTGGTGTACTCAAATTGGGTATGGCAACGATGAAATGGCTGACACAGCAGCAGAAGCAATGCGCCAACTGGCTTATTATAACCTCTTCTTCATGACATCCAACCCTTACGCTACACAGCTTGCAGCTAAAATTGCGGAAAAAGCACCAGGCGATATATCGCAAGTTCTTTTCGCATGCTCTGGCTCAGAAGCCGTTGATAGCGCCTATAAGCTGATCAAATATTATTGGAATTTAAAAGGCCAACCACAGCGCAAACAGTTTATTGCCCGTGAAGGCGCTTATCATGGCTCTACCACTGTTGCTGCGTCACTTTCGGGCCTCTCAGGCATGCACCCACAATTTGACTTGCCAATTGAAGGTATCCACCATGTTGGTCCAACACCTTGCCATTATAAATACGGTGGTGATCTGACTGAGGAAGAATTTACAGACAAGTGCGTCAAAGCCGTGGAAGACAAAATCCTTGAGATCGGCCCTGAAAACGTAGCGGCCTTCGTGGGCGAACCTGTAATGGGCGCGGGCGGCATGATGCCTCCACCTAAAGGCTACTGGAAAAAGATCGAAGCCGTGTGCCGCCGGTACGGTGTGCTGTTATGGGCTGATGAAGTTATTTGTGGATGGGGCCGTACTGGTGAATGGTTTGGCTCACAGCATTACGGTTTCGAGCCTGATATCATCACAATGGCAAAAGGCCTTTCTTCCGGCTATCAGCCTATTTCCGCTGTTGCCGTGGGCGGCGACATTGCATACGAGATTGCTAACAGTGATGATGAAATGGTACACGGTTTTACCTACTCAGGCCATCCGGTTGCGTGTGCTGTTGCCCTCAAAAATATTGAGATTATGGAGCGTGAGGGCCTTGTCGGCGAAGCAGCCGCTGACCGGATTGAATACTTCCAGAAAGCCATAGCAAAACTCAATGATCATCCATTGATTGGTGATGTGCGCGGTGTCGGCATGCTTGGTGCCCTGGAAATAGTAAAAAACAAGGAAACTAAGGAACTATTCCCTGAAGAACTTGATATTGGCTTTAAATGTCGAGAGCATTGCTTCAATACAGGCCTTATTATGCGCCATGTAGGCAATTCCATGATTTTGTGCCCTCCACTGATTATAACTAATGATGAAATTGATGAGCTGGTTAAAAAAGCATGGAATGCACTTGATCAAACCGCGAAAGAAATTGGAGTACTTTAGGGGCCTATGACAGAAAACGAGCATATTAACCTGAGCGGTATAAGCCGCAGCGCAGAAGACACCGCTCAGGAATGGGTATTCAAGGCCTTGAGGTATGCTGTTATGTCCGGGCAGGTTTTGCCCGGCCGGGCACTCACCATCCGTGGCATTGCTAAAATGCTTGATGTAAGCGCTATGCCTGTACGTGAAGCCTTAAGGCGCCTCACATCAGAGGGAGCACTGCAATTAAAGGCAAACCGGCGTATTATGGTTCCTGATGTAACCCCGGCTAGGCTATCAGAGCTAATCGAATTGCGAATTATGCTTGAATGTCATGCCGCTGAACGCGCCCTGCCCTATATAGATAATGCCAAGCTTGAAGAACTACACGCCCTAAATGAAGCGCAAAACAGTGCATTTGAAGTGCCTGATCTTGAAGGCATCATTATAGGCAACCAAGCCTTTCACAAGGCTCTTTATTGTGCCCACCCCCACGCTGTATCAATGCCAATGATTGAGCGTGTATGGCTACAGCTTGGCCCACTGCACCGCCTAGCGCTCGCAAGCCTTGAAGGTCACTATAAAACTGACCATCACATTGAAATTATGCGGGCTATTGAAACCCGCAATCCCTTCAGCCTAAAAGCCGCAATCGAAGCTGATATTAGAGACGGTGCCGGCTATATGACCCAAACAGACTTGCTGGATAAATACAGCCGTGACGAAGCCTCTGACCTGCAAATGCCGAGCAAAGACTACATCAAGAAATTTGCAAACCGCAATTAAGCCTATTCAATAACAAAATCGAAATAGGTATTTGGATATGGCTCTGAAGCTAGGCTAAAATGCCACCATTCCTCATCATATGGTTTAAAGCCATGTTTTATCATCAGATTCCGCAGCAAAGCGCGGTTTTTTTTCGCCTCATCAGACACCTGCCCGGTTAAAGCGTGGGAAATTGAGCCTAAATAATCCCAGCCACTTCCCATATCCAGCTCAGCCCCATCCGAAAGCTTCACAATGGTTAGATCAACCGTTGATCCCCGCGTATGGCCAGACTTTTCTGCAATATAGCCCTGCGGCACAAGCTGGCTTTTACTAATGTTTGGGTAATATTTGGCCTTGGTTTTAATGTCGCTTTTATCAGCAATCCAATGCATGAAATCATCAACTGCACGCTGCGGCCTATAGCCGTCAAAAACCTTCAGTGCCAATCCTTTAGCGACTAATTCTTCCTGAACTTTGGTAAGCGCTGAAGCCGCTTCCTTGCTTAGAAAAGCCTTTGCCGCATTATAGCCCTTTACAGGACGCCCCAAAAAATTATCACTGCCATAATAACGCGCATCCACCTGAACATCAGGTATAGCCTCGGCCACATCAACAAACCCTTGCGGCGGCGCTGCCAACATCATTGAAAAAGCCGCAACTGTTAACAACCCCATATCATCCCCCTAATTTCTAAAATAACCATACAACCGCGAAAAACGCTGATAACTGATCCGTTGAACCATCATCACTACGTACAATAGGGCTTTTGGCCGCACTGCCAACCAAATCTGAAAAACGCATACTTCCTTTTACCAGCCAATTCTTGCTGAGCCGGTGCTCCATGGCTACCTCTGCATACATTTCATAAAAGCCGCCCCCTGCCTTGTAAGGCTCAAAGCTGGTGCCTGCCGCATCATCAACACCAAAGTAGGTTTGCATATAATCATCCGAGCCCCACACTGCCCCCAAAATAGGAGATACTGTAAATTTAGAATTGAACTCGTATGTGTAGCCTATTTCTGCCTCAACATTGGCACCATTATGGACCCCACTTACGTCGAAGTAAGCTTCAGCAGATAGAAACAATTTATAAAGCGACGTACCGGCAAAAATGCCTACTTCAAAAGCCTCATCAACATCACGCAAGCCTTGCAAGTCAGCCAGGACCAAATCATTTCGCCGCCCTAAAGATGCCCGGCCAATGATGCCTGCCCTAAGTAAACGTTTTTTATAAAGAATGGACCCTATCTTATTGTTTTCAATAAATATAATGTCTTTATAGCTTGCTTTAAAATCCAGCGCGCCAGTAAGTGTATGGTCGGATGACCCTAGGAAGTCTGGCGCAATTTGCAGCCCAATTCCCAGCCGCCCACTCCAGTTATCTTTTTTGCGCTCATCTTCAATTTCTTCTGATTGAATATAAATCGGCTTACCAGAATATTTTAAATTCACATCTTGCGCTGACGATGAAGGAGCCGCCCCAAGCAACCCAAACGATACAAATATTATAGTCCAAATTTTCACAGGAAATTCCGCCCCAAAACCAAACTCAGATACAAGTTATTCATTCAGCAATGAATAAACAACTTCATATCCTAAATGGTCGGATAGCGGTTTGCCATTCAGCATTTCATCAAAGTTTCGCTCCATCCGGCGCGGCTGCACCAACACATCGTCCCCGTCAGCATAAAAATGCTTATCATTGGTTTTAAACAGCAACTCTTCAATTCGGGTACCCTCCCCAACAGAACAACGCCCCACAGCATCCAAGCACTCAACCCCGGCATCCTTAAAGCCAATAGTTTCTTTAAAGTAGCTATAGCGGCGCTCTTCCTTGGTATTAAAGTCCCCCGCCACAATTACCGGGTTGCCTGTGTGGGTTTTTTCCAGAAACCATTTTAAGGTGTTGGTTTGGCGGCTATGCGCCTTAAAGGCTGCCTTCTTGGGTGCCTTGGCAGCACGGCGCGAATTAAAATGGCTATTCACAATATCCAAAGGCCGCCCAAGCCCCGGCACCTCAATACGCGCCAACAATATTGATTTGTTTGACATACAGTCAAACCCGGCGCACTCATCTGAGTTAAACGCCTTATGACGCGCATCAATGATGGGGTAATCGCTTAAAATCAACAAGCCACTGCCCATAAATTTCTGCGGATCAGAAAAACTTGCATAGGCCTTTCGGGTTTTTTGCACCCAGTGTGCGTCCCCGCGCTTGCTTTCGTCTTTTCGCCCCGGCCCCTTCAACACATATTTATAGCCTGTTGTTTCGGCTACAATGTCTGATTTACCGTCAAACGCCTCTTGGATCAGCACAATATGTGGCTGTGTGCCATTGGCACGGCGCTCTTTCAGCACCTCGGCAATCCGGGCATAATGAGGCTTTTTCCCCTTTTTAAGGGGTGCAGGCAAGCCATTGATATTATAGGATAAAACCCTAAGCTCTATCATCTCAGGTGTGTCTGGTGCGCTTGCGCTATCGTCTGCCCCTACAGAAACTGCGCTCATCAAAGCCAGTGCTATTGCCGTGATTTTCATCATACTCACCATGATACAGCTTAATCCGTTTCCATTTGGTTATCACAGCTTATCAGTGCCCAGCAATTGAGGTGCTAATATGGCAAACGAATGACACCAAGGTGGCTTTCCAACAAACATAAAGCACCCAAACAAAGCATGGTTTTCAGCGTGTATCCATTATTGCAACAGCGCGTTGATAAAAACGAACCTTTTATTCTTGCGCAGCGTCCTTATATAGCAACCACTGAAACGATAAAAATTAAATTAAAAGACATAAACACGACAAACACGAACGGATAGAAAAATGACAAGAAACAAAAGCGACGGCATGTCGAGCTTTTCCATCGCGCTAAACATCGCAGCGGTTAGCACCTTCGTTTCCTACCTCTTTTTCCTGTAGGACAGCAACTTACCGTAACAGGCAGGCCTACTATTTGCTGCTGGTGGCGTTGGCGATAAAGCCTATGCCTGCCCCCAGCAAGGTGCCTGTTACTTCAAGGCTCAGCACGCCTTCAATCGCCAAAACAGCAATAACGGGGATGGTAATGGTCGCCACGGCAAACTGGTTGGCCTTTTCGCCGATGCCTTTTTCCAGCTTTATCCGGTTCCACGACAGCCCCACCACGCCTACCAAGGCGATAACAGCAAGAATAAAAGAGATATAATTCATAATTTAGCCCCCAGTTGTGGTTCTGCCCCAATTGCGTAAACCATGCGAATGACCAGAATATACACCGGGGTTGATGTGAAACACTGTGATAGCCATCACAAAGATATAAGCTGAGAAAATGAAAACCTATTGGGCCTCCAGGACGAGATAAATTAACAACCACCTGCATCTTTTTAGGTCAAATACAGGTCCTCAGTTGACATAGCTATCTTTAAATTGGCTTTTGAGCAGAGTTGCCTTTTGAGACACGTTATCGAGGCACGCTGTCCATGTGCTCACATCATATGTAGAACCAATATTCAAGGCATTTTGGTAGCTATCCGCCATATCTTGGCCCTGGTCTTTTATCATGGTGTGAATCTCCAAAATCATAAATCCGTCATCTCCGAAATCGCCGAGCTTTTGGGTGTGCGCATCAATAAACGCAAGGGATGGCAAAGTTGGGAAATGAAGAGACATTCTGCGGCTTTGCTTATCCAATCAATGTAAGAATCCAGCGAATTAAGAACGTGCGGAGCCAACTTTTTTCTAGACTGAGAAATAACAATTCTTTGAACAATTATCGTTCCCGCGATACCCAGCCCAAAACTGAACACAGCAATAAACATGCTCTCAAGCATCTACTAACCCTTTCATCCCCTATATCGTCCAATGTTGTCATGCCAGATGCCGCGTCGCCCGAAGGTAATCTTTTACTGCCCATGCTCT
>Ga0316207_10002275_pt1 | contig 20286 bp, 18 predicted proteins | sample 6weekpyrite_MG_FD_204943 | JGI IMG/M metagenome (GOLD analysis project Ga0316207, IMG submission 204943) | Microbial mat bacterial communities from mineral coupon in-situ incubated in ocean water Damariscotta River, Maine, United States -... | ecosystem: Environmental > Aquatic > Marine >...
AGATTGCAGATGATATTTGATTTGAAAAACTGAGTGTAAAGAACAATGCCATGATGGCTACTATTGGAAAGATGACACCAAAAACAAACACTTTAAGGTCTTTTACCTCATTCAAAAAGCTATTGGGATCAACAAAAAGTCTCAATACCCACTTTCGGTCCGCAAAAGACACCTCTTGGTTGATTTCCCACATATTGTTTTGAAACTTACCGCAATTTTTATCCTTACTGGTATTGACTAATACCATGTTATTCTCAAGTAGACAAGCACCTTCGTCTTTAGAATACACTAGACTATTAACCTTCTTGTTTAGAAATTCGTAGTCCATACTATAAGAGATAACCCCCTGTCTCGTATCTGAAGAGACATATACTGGCATCCACCACACTATATTTTTCAGTTCACCCTTGACTTTTTCAAGCTCAATGATCACTTCGTTCCTTTTCATCTTTAAAAGAGAAACTACCGTGGAATCGGTGGAAAAATCTCGCAGGTTTGAACTTATTCCATCCCTTTGTACGAGAAAGGCCTCTCTTCCTTGTTGCGTTATATATCTGACCTGGTTTATCTCACTGCTCTTTTTAATAAGGTCATAAAAGTACAGTTCCAACTGCCTAATATCATTTTTATACCCCTCTTTGTTTAATGTTAAGGTGTGAAAACGGATACTGCTAAACATAGGTAAGGATGTTGAGATCTTAAAATCTCGCGTAATTTCAGAAAATTCACTATCAAACCGCTCTATTCTGTTTTCTCCATCAATAGTAAACTGAGCTAGGAGTTGATCTTCCATAGTCGATTCTATACGGTTAAAGACCAAGACCGTAATCAAAAAAATAAAAAAAACCGTTCCAAGACCAAAATATAGGATGAAACGAAGTTTTAAAGACATACTATTTTCTCGTTTTTAGTTTCGATTCATAGTCTTTTCTCACTTCTTCCAAGACTCTCTCATAAAGGTTTTTTCTCGGCATATGATCCCATAAGATCATCTGATTAAAATATTCTGGGTCATCAAGATGCAAGGCCCGTATCTCTTCAGGCTTTAACAATGCCAATGTCTCAATATTTGCTGGTGCAAGTCCTGTAATGCGAAGCATTTTTTGTTGTATCTCAGGGCTGATCTGATAATTGATATATTTATGGACAAGCTCTTCTTTTTTACTATTTGCGCTAAGTAAATAGCTATCAAACATGCCTACAGCACCCTCTTTAGGAATAATCATGTTAAAGTTTTTTCCCATTTTTTTCAAACGGGCAGAGGGGTCATACCAGCTGTTGTAAATAAGTATCTTTCCTTTTTGAACCAACTGTATCTCTTCTCCACCACTTTTATAATAATACGCTTGAAGACTGTTAAATTCAAAAAGTTTTTTCTTGACAGCCTCAAGCTGCGCTTTGGTCAAACTGTAAACATTCTTATATCCCAGGACCAAAGCCGTTGTCCAGATCATCGAGACATCATCCCACATGGCTACTTTACCCTTGTACTTTTTATCCCACAGGATATTCCAGCTGTTTGTCATAGCTACATTATCCATATCAAACATCAGTCCTGTCGGCCCCCATGCCCAAGGAACTGCATATACTTGACTATCAAACTGTGCCCATTTTGTATATTTTAAATTATGATGAAGAGATTGGTATTGCGGTAGATATTCCAAGTTCAGTGCCTTGACTAAACCCATATCATGTAAGATAGAGATTCCTTCATTAGAGATAATAAACACATCATAATCAAACCCTGATTCTGCTGCTTCTATAATATCATCAAGATTGCTTAACGGAGTAAATACAATGTTCACATCATATTTTTTTTCAAAATTCTTATACCCGATAGTTTTAGTTGGATTTTTAGGATCTGCATACACATCCCAACCAACGATGTTCAAACGTTCACTGGCTGACAAGAGTGTCGATGATAAAAAAAGAGAGCCTAAGAGCAAAGTAAAAATATATTTAGATAAAAACATTAGAACAATCCCCTCTCGCCAACATTATAATAAATAATAATATTATACAACTAACACAAGGCTTAATATTTTACCTAGGTGCTGTCATTGTAGTATCTATATAAGTTTAAAAATAGAAAGGAAGAGCGTTTAAAAGCTTTAAGCAACCGTTTATTCTCTTTGTGTAATGAATGCTGAAAGGTCAAAAAAACATCTTATGAAAGACAGAAGGTTCTCTCCCTTCAAAAAAAGACAAGAGAAAAGTTCCGATCACTCAATTTACATAGACTGGACAGACAACCCTAATACTTGTCAATTAAAACTTAAATTATTTCTCGCATATGGCCTTCAGTAATTGCTTCTACTCCTAGGCTCATAGCCTTATCATATTTGCTTCCTGCATCCTCACCGTATATCAAATAATCTGTCTTTTTAGAGACAGAGCCTGACACCTTTGCTCCCAACCCTTCTAACATTGTCTTGATATTTCCTCGCGATTCGCTCATGCTACCGGTCAAGACAACTGTCTTGCCTTTAAAAGGGTTTTCAACGGCTTCAACCTTCGCTTCAGGCTCCTTAGGTTCAAGAGTGCCCTGCAGTCTTTGTATATATTCACTGTTTACACGAACAAACTCCAAAAGAGACTCTGCCATCTCTTCGCCGATACCGTCTACTTCAAGAAGCTTTTCTTTTGATACTGCAACAAACTTCAGACCGAAATTGTCACATAAGGCTTTTGAAGCGACCTCCCCAATATGTTCTATCCCCATACCGTTAACAAAACGCCAACACTCTTTACCCTTGGAACTTTCAATCGCATTAATAAGATTTTTAGACTTTTTCTCTTTAAAACCTTCAAGTCCCAAAAGCTGTTCCAGCTCAAGATCATATAGATCTATCACACTTCGGATCAGACCTTCATCAAACAGAGTTTCAACGATCTTGTCACCCAAACCGTCAATATTTAAACAGGGCTTGGAAGCAAAGTATATGATTGAGTTCACGACTCTAGCGCTACACTCTAGATTTTGGCACTTGGTTAAAGCACCTTCATCCAGAAGTTCTGATGAACAGATCGGGCACTGTGTCGGGCGGACATATGACTTGCTCTGATTTCCTCTTTCATGAGCCAAGACCTTAATAATCTTGGGAATCACATCCCCAGACCTTAGAATAATCACCTTATCCCCGAGACGAATATCCTTTCTATCAATCTCATCAAAGTTATGCAAGGACGCCCGCTCAACAACAACGCCTTCAATCGGTGTCGGTTCAACGATAGCAACAGGCGTAACCGCACCTGAACGTCCGACCTGTAAGATAATATCTTTGATGGTCGTGATCTTTTCAACAGCAGGAAACTTATAGGCAGATGACCAACGAGGGTTTTTGACTGTGTAGCCCATCTCTTCTTGAGCTTCGACCTGATCAACTTTGATTACCATTCCGTCAAGCATCATTTCAAAGCCTTCTCGCTCATTTTTCATCTGAGCGTAAATTGCTTCTATCTCATCAAAGTCCTTAGCTAAAGAGCGCAAAGGAGGACGGCGGAACCCAAGTTCATAGACAAAAACCATTTTTTCGCTTAAGCAAGGAAGGTCTAACTCATTTTCGCCCAAGCCATAAGGAAGAAATACTAAGTTTCTAGCAGAGGTGATGCGTGGATCTAACTGCCGTAAACTTCCTGCTGCCGCATTACGTGGATTTGCAAACAAGCTTTCTCCCTCTTTTGAACGTTCTACATTGATTTTCTCAAACTCGTCCTTAAAGATAACTACCTCACCGCGAATCTCCAAACGTGCCTGATAATCTATCTTTAAGGGGATAGAACGGATTGTTTTTGCATTTTGAGTGATATCTTCACCTATCACTCCGTCTCCACGTGTAATAGCCCGAATCAATTCACCATTTTCATAAATAAGGTTTAGACTCGCCCCGTCAAACTTAGGTTCACAATAAAAAGAGATATTTTCACTGAGTTTAGCCACCTTATCTAACCACTTCTTCAGGTCTTCACTATTAAAAAGGTCTTCCAAAGACCACATACGGCTCAGATGTTCTGATTTCTCAAAACCGTCTGAAATCACATCTCCAACACGCTGAGTAGGTGAGTCTCTTTCTATCTTATCCGGATTATTCTCTTCGTACTTCATCACTTCGTGATACAGTTTATCATAGACCTCATCTGTGGTTATCGGATCATCTAATACATAATAATAATAGGCATACTTGTTTAAGGTTTTAACATTTTCTTGATAGCTCTCGTAGGTCATTCTTTTCCATATAAGGGGATTTGCAGTGTTCTAAAATTTTACTTTATCGATAATATCCGGTTGGCCTTCAGCCTCGGTTGATTTATATTTGGTATACATAAGCTCGTTCATATATTCATTATATTGATCAATCTGAACCTTCTGATACTCCAGCACAGTGATGTCATTAAAGGTGTAAACCGCGCTCTCTTGTTCTGCCTCAAGGTTAAGAGGATTTCTAAAAACAAAAAATATCTTTCGACCATTTTTCGTACGTAAGGAGATTTTGTGTTTGTTTTCTTGGAACTTGGAGTCATCCAGCTGTTCTATAAAATTATTTTCAGTATGAACTACATTATCGATAGAGATTTTTTCATTTAAAAAACTCCAGAGGTACTGTTCATTTTCTACTAGTTTCTTAAGGTCTTCTTCCTCAAACAGTTCCCTAAAAGCACGATTTACAAAGCTAATATTCCCGTCCGTATAAACAATGGTCGGATTAGGTGACACATTTGTTATCTCTGCGAGCATGTCCTGTGAAGCTTTTTGGACCTTTTGCTTGATCTCTTTTTGTCGGTACTGATCTGCAATGCGCTTGTCCGTCACACGTTTAACTGCCGCAAAAAGCGTATCGATAAGACGAGGCATCTTAATCGGTTTTAAAATGTAATAATCAATCCCAATAGCGATGGCATCCATGAAATAATCTGTATTCGAGTACGCTGAAACCACAACAATAGGGGTCTCTTTATTAATGGCACGGATGCTACGACTCATCTCAATTCCGTTAACCTGAGGCATCTCAATATCAGTGATGATGAGATCATAATGTTTAGAGTTGAATGCATTCAACCCTTCTACCCCATCACTTGCAACATCGACTTTATCAAATATACGTTCAATGATTTTGGTCGTCTCTAAGCGTAGATTTTCATCATCTTCGACATATAAGACAGTCAGTTCTTTTCCCAATTCCATTAAATCATGAAGATGTTCCATAATACCTCGAAAGATTTTTCTTTATTATAGCACATTCAAATACCTATGGACACTTAGTCCTACAGTTGAACTACCTTCGCCCCAAATCCACCCATATGCGCCGGTGCATCCGAAAAGCTCTTGACAGAAGGATGAACTTTTAAAAACTCTTTTACCGCATAAGAAAGTTTTCCTGTTCCTATTCCATGATAGATAAGAACCTCATCCCAACCCGATATAAGAGCGTCCGAAAGAAAAACATCCATTTTTTCTACAGCCTCTTCTGCGCGTAAGCCATGCAGATCCAACTTGAGCCCCGAACGTTTCTCTTTTTCAACCGTTACTTGAGATTTCTGCTTTTTAAGCAGTTCTTTTTGTGTCGGCTTCAACTCTACAAGTTTCACTCTCAGTTTCATCCCATCAGCTTCAATCATCGCCTCTTTTTTCTTGATTGAGACTATTGTTCCCCGTGTCTGTCTGTACTGAACACTGTCACCGACTTTGAAACTGTACTGTGTCTTGAGTTTTTCATGAGGTTTATCTTTAGGCAGTTCTTTATTCGCCTTGTTTAAAGCTCTGTGCAGCTCTTTTTCATCCTTAGACTTCACCGCGATCTTGGCTTCTTTAATCGCTTGCTGATAGGTAGTGTTCAGCTTGTATTTTTCATCTTTGAGTTCTTTGTAAATTGCCTCTTTTGCCTCTTTTAGAGCCTTCTTCTCTTCATAGACCTCTTCAAGTTCAGCATTTAACTTTTCATGTTTAGTCTGTAGATCACGTTCCAACTCTGAAGAACGTTCTATTAAAGCATTTAACTTTTCATGGTTCTTTCCATAAATCGTTTTAGCCTCATCTACAAGTCGTGAAGGAACCCCGTATCGCAAAGCTGTCTCAAAGGCATAAGACTTACCGATAATACCTTGTAAAAACGTATAAGTAGGTCGTCGATTCTTTTCATCATATACAGCAGCCATCAAAGAGACCGCTCTGTTTTCTGCCATTAAAGAGGCTAAACGTTTATGGTGAGTTGTAACAACAATTTTCATACCCTTGTTAATCAGCGCTTCAAGCATAGATTTGAACAAGGCAGCTGCCTCATCCGAGTCTGTTCCCAATTCGATCTCATCCACCCCGATAAGCATCTTTTCCTGAGAAAACAGTTTTCCAAAGGCCAGCATACGACCGGCAAAGGTAGAGATATCATTTTTTACATTTTGAGGGTCATCTATAATGGCCTGAATATTTTTAAATGTCCCAATTTTAGAGTTTTTGGGGTTAATAGGCATAGGAATAAGGTACTTAGCCAGATATGCCGCTGAAAGTATCGCCTTTAAAAGCATGGTCTTACCCCCCGCATTTACACCCGTTATCATAAGTACAGGATTTGAAAAATCGACACTGATAGATTTAGCATGAGAAATTGCAGGATGCTTAAACTCATTAAGAACTATCTCTTCAGATTTTTCTGCCTTGAGCAGATGCAGGCCTTTCGCACGAGCAAAAAAGATACGAGCTTGATAATGGTCAAAAAGATCAAAAGTTTTATTCATAAAGTTAAAAAAACCATGCATCTTATACATCTGCGTAGAAAAAGATCGGGCATATTCATATAACTTAGCCTCTTTTTCTTGCTGAATCGAACGCACCTGCCCTTTGAGCTTAGAGATTGATTCCGGAGAGACATAAAAAAAACCACCCGCGCTTCGTCCGACAATATTACCCTTAAGATGATGATTGAAACCCGGACGTAGCAGAAGACACTCTTCTTCATTAAAGAAATGTACCTGCCTGTCTACAAGATAAGTTTCAAGTTTTTGTGTAAACAAAATACGCTTCATGCTTGAGGAGAGTTGTTCTCTAAGTTCATTAAGCCGTTTATTCATTAGACTCAGGTCTTCATCTAGCTCTTCATTAAAGTTCCCTGTCGCATCAAAATAGGCATCAATGTCACTAAAGTCTTCATGTATCTCAATCCTATTTATCCATGTTCCCAAAAGCCCTTCAAAGTCTCTGCTTTGAAGATAACGGAAATAGCGTACTATTTTTACAAACTCGAAAATGTCTTCCAGACTAAGTTGTCCCTGTTTTTTTAAATAAGCCAGTGCGGAGTTAAGGGATTTTACCTTCACCGGTGCATTAAACTCATACTTATCAAGTTCCTTGACAAGCGTAAAGTGACGGTTTTGATCACCTTCAATATAAAGGGCTTTCTCACGACTTAGAAAATAAGAGAAGGAATCTAGAAAAGGGCTCAGATCTAACTGAGTAGAAATATCATCTTTTACTGGCATTGGTCAAGACTGATTATACGTCCGTACATCTTACTCTCTTTTAGCCCTAAAAAAGTCTGTGTACCCGAGCTATAGGAGAATTCTGAGTTATTTACATCGATACCATTGCAAGAGATATTCTTACCATGAGTAAATTCTAATAAGACCTCTTCCAGATGAAGACGGCGATTTTCACTACTTTGATTAAACCAATACCCACCAAGAACAAGAAGAGCTAAAATAGAAACAGCCCCTATTTTCTGTTTTAATGAGATCTCTGTGAAAAAATGTAAAACAATAAAAAGAAGAACGAGAAGAGCTAGACCAAAAAGATATGCCATTAAGCGATTCCTCGTAGCTGATAGGTAATATCACCTGCTCCAAAACCGACGATAAGTCCCTTATCTAAAGACTTGATCACCTGGTCATCTTTCATAACATCCAGATCATTGGCACTGCGCTTGACACCATCAGCCATAAGTGGTTTATATTGACTAAAGTCTTTTTCAAAATCAATCTGTCTTTTTGTCTCACCCGCAGCCCAGACAGGAAGGATAATGAGCTCAGAAGTACCTTGAAAACAATTTATAAAAGCATCTAAATTGTCAATCGTACGGCTATATTTATGAGGTTGCCATATAGAAGTAATCTTCTCAATTCCCATTAATTCGGCATAGGCCTTAACCGATTCCAAGGTTGCCTTGATCTCTGTCGGGTGGTGACCGTAATCATCAATTAAAATAGATTCTTGTTTATTGATAATATCAAAACGTTTTTTAATGCCCTTGAAGTTCAACAGTTTTGTTCGTACTGTTTCAACATCTTCACTTTGAGTAGCCGCTAAGATTGCCAAGGCAGCATCAATAGCGATATGTTCACCAAAGCCCCAAACTTCAAATAGACCCATATCTAAAAGTTCAAAACGTGTATGCGGCTCATCATTGATCAGAACATACTCAATACTTTTAATATCCTTACTTGGATAGAGGCGAATTGCTTCACAATCAAGCGTAGCCAGAAAAGGGTCTTCAGCATTTAAAACACGAAGTTTGGCTGAATTAATAAAGGTCTTATAGGCATCGTAGAACCTGTCAAAATTATAATCATAATATTCCATATGTTCAGGCTCTGCATTAGGGACAATCGCACAGTACGGGTTAGAGTTTAAAAAACTGCCATCACTCTCATCTGCTTCAAAAAGTAAAATATCAGATTCGCAATGACGGACATTGTCAAAAAACTCTTTTGACTCTGCTCCAATAATCGCCGAACCATCAAGCACAGAAGACAAGATAGCTGTCGTCGTACTCTTACCGTGAGCACCGCAGACCGCGTAAACTTTTTTGTTTTCGACTATCATAGGCAGGGCTTCCCGACGGGCGAGAACCTTAATATTTTTACTTTCAGCTTCAATAACTTCTACATTATCCGGACGAATAATCGCCGAATGGACGACCAAGTCCTGACTGGTAATCGCCGATGCATCATGAGGAATAGTCAACTTCATACCGAGTTCTTGAAGTTTTTTTGTAATGACTGTTTCTGAGATATCTGAACCACTTACCTCATGCCCTTGAGCCAACATAAACTTTGCCAAACCGGAAATACCGATACCGCCGATACCTATAAAGTGTATTTTCATTTAGCGTCCCTTGCGTCTTTCGCATTAACCAGCAATTTTTGTGCCTTATTTTCATTTTCTACATTAACTGAGTAAAGCCCATTCACTTGCATCAACACCAGGTTTTCTTTAGCCAAAAGCTTGCCCATACTTAGACCTTGCCTTTTTTAAGCAAAGCGTGCGCACTTTTCTTAAACTCTTTAATATAGAAATCGTCCATTTTTTCATTTACTATACAATAGTCATCAATAAAAGTATCGATATCTATCTCTAAACTGGCTGCCTTCGCATGAATCTTCATCGACTCAATAAAGTTTTTCTCTTTTGCAGTTCCTTCTAAAACCTCAAAAAGAGCTCTCGCATCATCAAAGCGTTTTGAACTGTAATGCGATACCGAGTACTCATACAGAGCCCGTAACGTATGTTTTTCCTGTTCATCTGTGAGCGAAAGCTTACTCTTTGTTTCTAAAGCGTTAGTTAACAGTTCAAGCGCAAGTTCCAAGATATTTCCATACAGACCTTGTTCTATCTCATCATTAAGCTCTTTGTGATAAGTCTCAACAAGTTCATAAAGTGCTTTAATATCACCATTATGTACAGCTTCTATAGATTTTTCACGCACCTGTACTAAGAGTTCAGACATGTTTTCACCGCCTTCATTGCTCTTTTGGTTTTCTCTTCATTATGGACTAAAGCGATACGGACATATCCCTTACCGGGATTAATACCTTGCTCATTTTCTCTCGCTAAAAAAGAGCCCGGTAAAACTTTTACATGATGTTCTTTATACAACTTTTTTGTAAAAGCTATCTCATCATCTACCTTTAACCAGATGTAAAAACTTGCCTCAGGTGTAGCCGTCCCAAGTATCTCATGAGCAATCTCAAAATTTCTTCTGTAGATCTTTCGAGATGCTTCAACATGGTCTTCATCCAACCAAGCTTCTGACGCGGCAGCTTGAAGAGGAAGCGGAGAGGCACAACCGACATAGGTTCTATACTGCATATACCCTTTAAGGATTTTCTCATCTCCCGCAATAAAACCTGAACGAAGCCCCGGAGCTGAAGATCGTTTGGAGATAGAGTTTATGACAAGAGTATTTTTAAAACTACTGTTTCCCACATGTATTGCTGCTTCAAGTAAAGAAACCGGAGGAGTTCCAGTATATATCTCACTGTAACATTCATCATTTAGCAGTACAAAATCATACTTCAAAGCCCGTTGGACCCATTCACCCAACTCATCCAGACTAAGTACTGATGCCGTTGGGTTGTTAGGTGAGTTTAATATAACCAGATCAGCTTCTTGCATCTGCTTTTCGCTCATTTGTGGTTTGAAATCGTTAGTTTCATCCAAATTTAAAAATATCATCTTTGCCCGACTTGCAATAGCCGCACCCTCATAGATCTGATAAAAAGGATTAGTAAATGCCATGACAGGTTCTTGCACATCAAAAAGTAAAAACTGAGGAAAGTTAAACAGAACTTCACGTGTCCCAAAACAAGGAATCAGTTCTTCGTCTTTTAAGCTGACACCAAAACGCTTTTGATTAAAAGAGATCATTGCTTTTTTTGTTGCTTCTTCCCCCGCCGTCTTCGGGTATTTTTGAAGCAATCCACTGCTATTTTTCAAAGCGTCTTGAATAAATTTCGGTGTTTCAAACTGAGGTTCACCTATCGTCAAAGCGATAAGCTCCTCATTTGTATCAGGTCTTATGTCTGCTAATAAAGTGTTCAATTTTTCAAAAGGATAAGATTCAAACTGCATAAATATCTTTAGTTAAAGGGCTAAGTAATATACCCTCTGTTTTTTATAAGATTATACCTTTTTTTTCATAAAATTAGTCCGTAGCCGTTTCAAAACAGGAAAAAGTATCCTTACAAAAGGGTATTTTCTTAAAATAAACTTCAGACACTTTATTATGATTGACAATCAATAGCTTACTTAGCAAGATACTACTATTATAAGATTTTAATTTCCCATTCAAAGATAGCCTATGCAAAGCTTCCCTTTTTTTAGTAACTTAAACCAAGATTCTCAGGCTGAACTACTTAAAAATGCAGAACATATCACTCTACCTGCGGGTATGACACTTTTTTCCCAAGGTGACACCTGCCAGGATATCTTGTTTTTGACTAAGGGGTCTGTACGTGTATATAGGCAACATGAGAGCGGAGCAGAGATCACGCTGTACTTTTTAGAACCGGGTGAGCAGTGTAATGTCAATATCACTTCTTCATTTTCACAAATGCCGGCTATAGGTACGGCTACGAGTGAAAGTGAGATCGAAGGGTATATGCTTCCCGCTTCTATTGTTAAAACATTTTTTATGAATGAAGAGAACTACCAACAATTTGTCTTTGGACTGTATGACTTGCGATTAAGTGCTTTGGCAGAGATGATAGAAGATGTCCGCTTCAAAAAACTTGACCATAGACTTTTGGACTGGTTGCATGAACAAAAGAGCAATCCCATCAAAACGACACACGAGCAAGTCGCTTCACATTTAGGAAGTTCTCGAGAGGTTATTAGTCGTTTGTTAAAAGAGTTTGAGCATAAAAGTCTTATAGAACTTTCGCGCGGTTCAATCAAAATAATTTAAAGGATATCCATATTGATACACATTAAGACCATATCTTATTTGGCATTTACACTCGTCCTACTCGCTGCTTGTAGCGGTGACGTAGAGAATGACAACACAAATGAAACCGTAATTCACCATAAAATCAATGCTGTAGATGAAGCAAAAAAAAGTGTTGAAGCTATCAATAAAAAGATCATGAAAACCTCTGCTCAAGCAGGCCTTCAGGGTGAATCCAAAAGCGGTTCAAGTCTTTATGCCCGTAAATGTGCATCCTGTCATGGCCATGATGCGAAAAAGTCTGCCCTAAATGCTTCACAGGCTATTGCCGGATGGGACACCCAAAGAACGCAAAACGCTTTGAACGGTTATAAAAATGGCAGTTTTGGTGGAAAGATGAAGGGTATTATGGAAGGCCAAAGCCGCCCATTAAGCGATACAGAGGTCAAGCTTATCTCTAATTATATCTCTGTTTTATAATCAAGATTTTGAAAAATGATGAGAGGCTATTTTAAAGCCTTCTCTAAGATAAAACTTATGCGCATCAAACCTTTGTACACCAGAGTCCAAATGCACCTGCTCACATCCTCTGCTTATAGAAAATTCTGTGAGATGATCTAAGATTTTTTTTCCATACCCCAATGAACGTTGAATTCCAGTCGTCACCAGATCTTCTATATAAAGATATTTTCCCCAAGCCAGACTTTTACCTATTCTACATCCGCAAAGTGCCACAACAGAAGCTTCTTCAAGCATATAAAAAAGATGATAGCCTTCATTTATCTGTTCTTTGACCTGTTTTAAAAAATATTCTTTGTCTAAACCCGTTCGTAATTCATGCATTAACTCAAAACAGTCTAAAATCTCTTTATCCGTTTGGGCTTCATAAATACCGTCTAAGAGGTGAGGACCTTCTTGTTTCTCGCCTTCTATAATCAACGCTTTCTTTATCGCTGTCACTACAATCGTTGCATAATACACAGCTAATGATTCAGTATCTTCGCATGCTTGCATATATGCTTTGATATCTTCTTCAGAACACGCCCGTGTATCAAGATACTCTTTAGAAAGAGCTCTTGCCGAAGATAGCATTACCTGAGCAACACTGTCTTTACCGCTACACAGATGCAAATAAGATCTATTCACATCTATCTCAAAACCGACCTCTTCTAAACCAAGGTGCATAGTTGATCCATAATGTGGCTTTAGACCTCTGTTTTCAAACATCTTACACAGAGCACTGCTAACACGCTTACAGCTATCTATCTCTTTGGCATCCATCCATTTTGCCAGAGTAAAGTCAGGCTCTTCTATCACAATCTTCCCGTCTGTTCTTAACAGGCTAAATAACTTATTCAAAATATCTTTGGAGTTTTTATTATGGATCAGTACATAACGAAGATGAATCAGATCAAAAGTGTGCTCAATCTCAAGCTCTAAGATATCGCCTTCTAAGAGGTCGTATTCTATCGGTTCTTTTATCAGGCTCGTATTAAGGTCAATACCAAGTACAGATCCCTCCTTGCCGACCTCTTCTTTCATCCAGGAGGCAATAGAACCTGCACCGACTCCGAGTTCTAAACAGTCCAGGCCTTTTTTCAAGCCTGCCTTGAGTAGATGTTGTTTCGATTTATCATCAAAAGAGTCTTGAATCAGAGACAATCTTCTCTGTTCAGCCTCCTGATCGTGAGAGAAAAAGGGATAGGCTTTCATACCTATGTTGTCGGAAGTCCAAATTTCTGTGTTATCAATTCACCTTCATCATCAAAAAACAGATAATAGAGGTAATCTTTTTTAATCTTTAAACCAGCCAAATACCGCAATGCAAGGTTAGCTTGTAAAGAGGCGATATGCATCACGATAGGAGCCGCAATACCCGCAGGTGTTTTATTAGAGATCTTAAAGACATCAAAGGAGGCTTTTTCAAAAAAGCAGACTTGTCCATTAAAAGCTTCCACTGACCCATATAACCAAGGTTTATTCACTTCTTTGGCATATTCATTGATCTTAGCACGCGTTGGAAGGTTATCTGTAGCATCTATGATCAGATCGACTTCTATATTTTTCTTTGCATAGGTGTCAAAATCACAATCATGAGAAATTGCCTTTACAAATGGACATCGTGCTTCAACCACTTCAGCCACGACCTCACATTTCTTCTTATCTTCATCACCCGTTTTAAAAGCAATTTGACGGTGAATATTATGCACAGAGACCTCATCAAAATCAATAAGATGAATTTCTCCTATTCCCGATGCCCCTAAAGCAAAGGCTAAAGAAGAACCCAAACCACCACATCCGATAATGGCAATTTTTTTATCTTGCAAGTTTTTTTGCGTCTCTTCTCCCCAAAGTTGTACCTGACGGTGAAAATATTTCATCATAATGCTATCCCTTTATAAAAAACAATATTATTGTAACTAAGATTTATCCAAACTGACTTTAGGCAGTACGATCTCAAAAAGTGCTCCATGTATACCGTTAGTTACGCTTATGCTACCCAGCATACTTTTTTCAACGATCTCTTTGGACATATACAGACCTATACCCGAACCTCCGAACTCCTGTTTTGTCGAGAAATAGGGATTAAAAATATTATCAATCTTACTTTTATCGATTCCACCGGCATTATCTTCAATAAAAATATGGATCTTATTATCTCTGTCTTCGACAAAAAATTTGACCCAAGGTTCTTCTATCTTTTTTTGCAGTACAACATCTTGTACATTTTTAATCAGATTCATAAAGACCTGCATCATCTCATGACGCATACCAAAGGTATGATGTTCTTTTTCGGAAAAGTTATGCCCTCTGATTTTGGCATATTTCAGACTTCCTTCACTCAAGTTCAAGGCACTTTTGATAACCTCTTCAATCACAAAGACCTCTTTCTCTTTATTTGGCTGAGAAAAATTTCTAAAATCATCAATGGTCTGGGACATATACTGAAGTTGTTCATTGGTCTTATCATGACTTTCAACACAATCTTCTTTATTAACTGTTCCAAGCTGAACTTTAAAATAGAGATTTTGATTGATAAGAGCCAGTGTCTGCAAAGGTTGGCGCCATTGGTGGGCTATCTGTTCTATCATCTCTCCCATAGCTGCCAAACGAGATTTTTCTATCAAAACTTGGTCGTTTTGGCGCATTTGAGTAAGAGACTCATCTACCTTGTCTTGTAAGAGATGGTTTAATCCGGAAAGTTTCTTTAAGTATTCATGTTCTCTCTGCTTTTGCAAGTCTGCAAGGGCTAAAGAGATGAAGATCATCTCTAAAGCAGAACCGATTTGTTGTGCATATGTCAAAAAAGTATAGCCCTCTATCCAGGCAAATTTATTCATGGCAAAAAGAGCAGATCCCGTCAAAAAACATCCCCAACCCACAATATAAAAACGTGCAGGGTAGAACTTCTTCCTATAAACAATTATCCCTGTTGTCAACAACAACGGAGGTAAAATAATTGACACCCCTGCAATCCATAAGATCAGTTCTCCATACGGTCTAAATGTTGCAAAGAACGCGACAAACCCCATTAAGATAGTTATTAAGACAAGTATTTTGTCTATAGTGGGTGTAAACTCTTTTGTCTTTAAAAAATCTCTTGAAAAGGTGATAATAGCCAAAATCATCACACTCATCAACGTTGCCGCACCATGGGTGATCATCCACTCATATTCTGCCCATATAAAACGTATTCCTAAACCATCTAAAGAGAGTTGGTAAACACAAAAAGAGGAGACAAAAATAAGATATAGAAGATAGTTTCGTTTTCTTGTATAGAGAAGACTGATAAGATTATAGAAAAAGATCAAAATAAATATGCCGTAATATATTCCCGATAAAACAAGCAGATACTGTTCACTGGAAAACAGATTTTCTGTACTCTGAATACTCAAAGGCACCTGCATGGAGCTTTGTGTCTTTACCCGTAGATAAAAGATCTGATTTTCACTCATGTCTATTTCAAAAAGAAAGTTTCTGTCTTTGATCTCTCGTTCTTTATACGGACGTGCTTTTCCGCTTCTCTTTAAGACAAGAACATTATCATTCTCATCACATATATAGAGGTCAAGTTTATCTAAAAGGGGATACGTGACGTTCAGCCACCATTTGTGTGAGGATGCATTCTCTTTAGCCTGGGTACGTATTTTAAACCAATATGCCGAAGAGGTAAACCCAAAACTTGCTACCGTATCTTCTCGAATGCTGAAGTCTTTGCTCTGGACTTCTTTAAGACTTAAACTGCTTGTCTTATCTTCATAATAGGGGACACCAAGAAGTTCAATAAACTGACTGTCACTCTTTTCGATATTCTCAGCCGATAAAGGAGCTGTCAAGAACAGTAATAGAAAAAGTATTCCACTTATAAGTCTTCTCATTTTCGTCTTTGTAAAGCCTCTTTAAAACCCCACTCTTTTCTAGCAGCCTTTACAGCTTGCTTCTCCAAGTCAATCATTAAAAGTTCTTCTTGATTACCCAGGTGGTTTTCAATATCACCTTCGGGGCTTACCACTAAAGAATCCCCGTAAAAATTCCAATTCCACTTATCTTCACTATACTCACCAATACGATTTGCACGGATGACATAACATGAGTTCGTAAAGGCACGCATCTTAATCAATTCACGCCATCGTTCATGAGACTCAAAGGTAGATACAGTGGGAAGAAGTACCGCATCTACATTTCTAGCCATTATCTCTTGCCAAAAAGTATCAAAGTGAAGTTCGAATCCCGCCATAACAGCAAACTTAAAACCATCTATACTAAATACAAGCGGCTCTTTTAAAGGAGCGACTTCATTAGCAAAAAACTTCTCTTCATTCCAATGCTTGTAATTAATAAGAATCTGCTGATGATAATACGAAGTAGAGTTAGGAGCAAACCTTACAATAGTTTTGTAGGGCTGTTTTTTCTTAACAATGACAAGAGGAGCGATAATGTTTATATTATACTCTTTCGCCAGAGCCTTAAGTGTTTTTATGTGATGATCACTCTGCTCTTTGATCATGGAGACAGGCGTCTTTTCAAGCTCTTTAAAAAAACGGTTTAAAAGGTATTCTCCTAAGACAACAAGCTTACATCCCTTCGTTTTTGCGATACGCAGATAATAATCAAACTTAGCCGTTGACATACCTACAGAAGGGATTTGTAAGATAGCTGCTCTCATTAGACATCCTTACCTTGAATTTTTTCAAATTCCAAGGTTGCTTTTTCCAAAATACTTTGAGCGTCTTGCAGGGTTTTCATACCTTCTTTATAAGACTTGACACTGGCATCCAAGGTCAGTTCAGGATCCATAAGCTTTTCAAGAACTTCTTTTGCGCTATCAAGCTTTTTTTCAAAATCTACTAAACTATTTTTTTCACTCATGTGGCCAAGGCCTCCTTGATATAATCTTCAAACTTATTCACTTCTACTAAAAAGGCATCATGCCCGTAACTGCTCTGTACATTTAGATATGAAGACATCTCTTGAGGATGAATATCTTGCATAATATCATAGATCTCTTTAGACTCTTTTGGCTCAAACAACATATCAGACTCAAAACTGATGAGGAAAAGTTTTGATTTTATTTTGGCAAGTGCATCCTCTAAAGAGTCATACCCACGACTAAGATCAAAGATATTGATCGCCTTGGTAATGTAAAGGTAAGAGAGCGGATCAAACCATTTTGTAAAATTATACCCATTATACTCTAAATACGATTCAACTTGAAACTTACCAAAGAGTTCATACAATCCATCTGTTCGTTTGTATTCACGTCCAAATTTTTTGTCCATAGAGTCAGGCGAAAGAAAACTAATATGACCGGCCATTCTTCCCACGGCTAAACCGACAAGTCCTGTTACCGTAATATCTGCCGGATCATAATACCCCTTTTTAAACGCGGGATCTTCCAGTACAGCTTCTTGTGCTATCTTGTTGAAGGCTATTGCCCATGGACGTGTTGCGTGTGTACTGGCTAGAGCAATGACTTTTTTAGCTAAACTTGGAAAGTCAACAGCCGCTTGCAAGGCCTGCATTCCTCCCATTGAACCACCGATGATCGCTTCAAGTTTATAGATACCTAAGGAGTCCAATAAGATCCTTTGCGCTTTGACCATATCTTTGATGGTCACAACAGGAAACTTATATCGGTAAGGGGCTTGTGTTGCATAGTCATCTGAGATAGGACCGGTTGAACCAAAGCATGAGCCGATGACATTTGTGCATATTACAAAATACTTATCCGTGTCCACAGCCTTACCTGAACCGATAAGCGCATCCCACCAACCTGCCTTGTTCTCATTGTCATAAGTCCCTGCGGCGTGATGAGATCCCGTTAATGCATGCGTAATCCAAATGGCATTTGATCTCTCTTCATTGAGCTCGCCATAGGTCTCATAGGTAATATCATAAGGCTCTATAATACGACCGCTCTCTAAATAAAGGGGGTTTGTAAAGTGTGCTGTTTTTGTCTCTATCTTCATTTTTTGTTTTCCGTATCTTTGTTTGGCCCGTTATGAGTACAGAACAGCTACCTGCATTCTGTGAAGTTTGAGTAGCTATTAAAATAGCTACTGTCTCTCTATCATAACTTTGTTTTCCATCTAACTGTTTTCCATTTTATGGGCAGAGCCTATAAAAACGCTCTAAGTTAAGTAAAAAAGTGTAATTTTAAAAGTGCTTGACACTAAGTATAAGATCTAGTCTAAGACCTAAACGTGGTAATTTGGTGCTTCATGTGTAATCATAACATCATGCACATGAGACTCTTTAAGTCCTGCAGATGTAATCTCTACAAACTCAGCTTTTTCCCAATATGTAGGAATATCTTTTGCTCCACAATAACCCATTGATGCACGAAGACCACCAATCATCTGATGAATAACATCACCTATTGTCCCGCTATAAGCGACACGTCCTTCAATACCTTCAGGAACAAGTTTATCCGCAGCTGTACCTTCTTGGAAGTAACGATCTGTACTTCCCTTCTGCATAGCACCGATTGAACCCATACCACGGTATGATTTATATTTACGACCCTGATAGATTGTTGTCTCGCCTGGAGACTCTTCCGTACCTGCGAGAAGTGAACCTGCCATAATTGCTGATGCGCCTACAGCTAAGGCTTTGGCCATATCACCTGAGAACTTAATACCGCCATCAGCGATGATTGGTACACCATACTTGGCACCCTCAGCTGCACACTCATCAATAGCAGAGATTTGAGGGACACCCACACCTGCAACAATACGTGTTGTACAGATAGATCCCGGTCCAATACCGACCTTGACTCCGTCTGCACCTGCATCGATAAGTGCCTTAGTCGCGTCAGAAGTTGCAACATTTCCAGCGATAATATCTATAGTCATCTCTGCTTTTATCGCTTTTACTGTATCTAAGATACCTTTGGAATGACCATGTGCAGAATCAAGAACAAGGACATCAACACCGGCTTTAACAAGAGCTTTTGCTCTGTCCATTTGACCTACACCGATAGCTGCACCCACGCGTAAACGACCAAATTCATCTTTGTTTGCATTTGGATAAGCTACATTCTTCTTTACGTCTTTGAGCGTAAACAGACCTTTTAAATTTCCATTATCATCGACAACAGGAAGCTTTTCAATCTTATTCACATGCATAATCTGTTTTGCATCTTCTAGAGAAGAACCATGTTTGATTGTCATCAAAGGCATGGCCGTCATAAGTTCTGAAACTTTTACACTTGCATCAGGTTGAAAACGCATATCACGGTTTGTCATAATTCCAAGAAGCTTGTCATGTGCATCAACAACAGGTACACCTGTGATACCTGCAATATCCATAACACGACGTGCTTCTCCTAATGTCATCTCAGGATGAACAAAAACAGGATCAGTGATCAGACCGTTTTCACTCTTTTTTACTTTTTTCACCTGCTCTACTTGCGTATCAATATCCATATTTTTGTGAATGATACCGATACCACCAAGGTGAGCCATTGCAATTGCCGCACGATGTTCTGTTACCGTATCCATCGCTGCTGAAATCATAGGAATATTTAGAGAAATATTTTTAGTTAACTTCGTAGCTATGCTTACCTCTTTAGGTAAAACTTCTGAGTACTGTGGTACTAATAAAACATCTTCAAATGTTAATGCTCTTTTTTTAATATTCAATTTTTATCCTTTTATTGCGTTTTCAAGGCCTAAAGCCCCGTCAAATAGTGTTTGTTCATCAAATGCTTTTGCAATTAGCTGAAGTCCTACCGGCATTCCGTTCTCAGCCCTTGCAACCGGCAAAGAAAGCGCCGGAAGGCCTGCAAGGTTTACCGAGATCGTGTACATATCTGAAAGATACATCTGCATCGGATCTTCCAGTTCTCCAATGCGAGGTGCAGTGTCTGGTGCTACTGGAGAAAGAATCAAATCAGCAGTTTCAAACACACGCTCAAAATCTTGCTTGATAAGACGACGAACTTTTTGTGCTTTTACGTAATAAGCATCATAATATCCGCTTGAAAGAACAAAGTTCCCAAGAAGAATACGACGCTTGACTTCTTCACCAAAACCTTCAGAACGAGACTTAATAAAAGTCTCTTGAAGGTTATCTCCTTTTTCTCTCGTACCATAACGAATTCCGTCATAACGAGCAAGGTTTGTCGATGCTT
>Ga0316207_10002276_pt1 | contig 20276 bp, 25 predicted proteins | sample 6weekpyrite_MG_FD_204943 | JGI IMG/M metagenome (GOLD analysis project Ga0316207, IMG submission 204943) | Microbial mat bacterial communities from mineral coupon in-situ incubated in ocean water Damariscotta River, Maine, United States -... | ecosystem: Environmental > Aquatic > Marine >...
TGCAACAGGAACTAAAAGATATTTGTAATAGTATTATCGAAGGTCGAACCTTAGACGTAAATGATAACTTTTTTGAGTCAGGGATTAGCTCACTTATGTTGGCAGAAATACATCAGCAAATTGATGACCGTTATCCTGGCAAGGTTGATATTGTTGATTTATTTGAATATCAAACCATCATGGAGCTGGATAAGTTTATGCAGGATGTCCTTTAACACTTTATGAAAACATATTGTCCACAGTATTTTTTATAATATTTGCAAGTTCACGTGTCGCGGGACCAATATTTTGTGGCTGACCGTAACTCATATATAAAAAAGCTTTATAGCTTGCGCCTTGCTCAAGCTGTAGTGGTTTGAGCAACCCATCTCCAAGTGACCCAATTAAGCGGTTGCTTGGCAACCAGCCATAACCGAGACCATGTTCAACCGCACTTAAAGCGCTTTCAATACTGCTGACCGTCCAGCGGTCCTGGGAACTTAACCAGCCCACATCCATTTTTTCATACTGTCCTGAGTCTCGTATAACAACATGCATATGTTGCGCAAGATCAGTAGCAGTGATGGTGCGATTAAGCTGGTGTAGTGGATGATCCCGGTGTGCTACCGCAATCAGTTCAACTTCAATCAGCGAATTAGAGAGAAAACCATCGGGTATTTCTACCCCAATAACCAACTCAGCATCGTTATTTAGAAGGGCATCACTTGCGCCGGAGAGGATGACTTCCTTCAGTTGAACGCGAGTGCCTTTGCTTTGCCTGGCAAAGGTTGATAGCGCCCCCATGAGTAAATCATTGGGAAAAACGGCATCAACCACAACGCGTACTTCTGCTTCACGACCCTGTGATAAATGATTGGCAAAATTCTCAATTTCTTCTGCTTCACTCATAAGATGGCGGGAGCGTTGTAGCAATATTTCTCCTTGTGTGGTGAGAAGTGCTTTGCGCCCTTCAATTTTCAGCAAAGAAATGCCTAACTGTTCTTGTAAACGCGCGATGGCATAACTCACGGCTGATTGGCTGCGATGAAGATGTTTGGCTGCTTGCGCGTAGCCGCCACAGTCAATAATGGCGTGAAATACACGCCATTGCTCTAATGTTACCTTTGGATTAACCATAGTCGGACTAATATATCAGTTTATTTGATATAAATCAGCTGCTTATTATACTTTTATATCAGTAATTTAAAGACTATAGTGAGCTCAGTCTTAAAAACAACAAGGAGAAGAAAAATGACTAAATACAGCAGTTTAATAGCAAGGGTTTTATTGTCACATATTTTTATCTTGGCAGGACTTTCCAAAATTACAGGCTACGCCGGCACTCAAGGCTATATGGAATCGGTTGGTGTTCCCGGCATGTTATTACCGTTGGTGATTTTATTAGAAGTCGGCGGTGGCCTGGCCATATTAGTGGGTTTAAAAACGAAGCTGGTTTCTTACGCACTAGCCGGATTTACCGTTATCGCAGCGATTATTTTCCATAGTAATCTTGCAGATCAAATGCAGATGATCTTGTTTATGAAAAATTTTGCGATTGCAGGCGGCTTTTTGTTATTGGCTGAGCACGGCGCAGGAAATTATAGTTTCGACAATCGTTAACAGGTAATCATGCTCGTTGTGAAATTAAAACTTCACAACGAGATTTTTTTAATTTAATCAGGTGTATATAGCTGTGAGTTTATTGATCAACGGAAAAATTGAAGAGGACTGGTTTGATAAAGTCAGTGATAACGGGGAATACGTTCGAAAAGACTCTCAATTTAGAAACTGGATTACAGCGGATGGAAAAGCCGGTGTAACAGGAGAGGCGGGCTTTAAAGCGGAAAAAGATCGTTATCACCTTTATGTTTCTTATGCCTGTCCGTGGGCACATCGAACACTGATTTTTCGTAAATTAAAGAAACTTGAAAATATGATTTCAATTTCAGTTGTTCATCCCTACATGGATGATCATGGCTGGGATTTTAAAAGTGATTATCCTGATGCAACAGGTGATACTTTATATGATTTTGAAAGAATGCATGAAATTTATACCAGGGCAGAAACGGACTATAGCGGCATTGTTACTGTTCCGGTGTTGTGGGATAAAAAACAGGAAACAATCGTTAATAATGAATCTTCAGAAATTATTCGTATGTTGAACAGCGCTTTTAATCATTTAATTGATGATGAAACTGCGCGAGCTCTGGATTTTTATCCTGAAGATAAAAGAGTTGATATTGATAAAATTAATTCATTGATTTATGAAAATATTAACAATGGTGTTTATAAAACAGGTTTTGCGACGACACAACAATCTTATGAAAAAGCCTGTGTGCAACTATTTGATACTTTAGATGAAATTGAAGAGCGTTTAAGTCAGCAACGTTATTTAGTGGGCACAAAAATTACCGAGGCAGACTGGCGTTTATTTGTTACCTTGATTCGTTTTGATCCTGTTTATGTCGGGCATTTTAAATGCAATAAAAAACGCATCGAGGATTATCCAAATTTATTTAATTTTATGTTAGAGCTTTATCAGTATGAAGGTGTTTCGGAGACAACCTTTTTTAATCACATAAAATATCATTACTATTATAGCCATGACATGATTAATCCAGCGAGAATTGTTCCCCTTGGGCCAAAACAAGATTTAACGCAAAAACATAACCGGGATAAATTGTAATGGATACTCATAACCCGGAAAAAAATGTATTTATTCAGGCTGCTGTTGAAATGAATGAGGGTGATGGTGTTGCTGTGCACCGGCTTTTTCCTGTTACACGGGATCGAATGAATTTTGATCCTTTTGTATTGTGGGATAATTTTAATATTGAGCCGGGGCATGGTTTCCCGACTCACCCTCATCGTGGCTTTGAGGCTATTACTTATATGTTTAATGGCAGTATTGAGCATAAGGATAATATAGGGAATCAATCAAGAGTGACATCAGGTGGTGTGCAACGTTTCACCGCGGGACGTGGTCTTGAACATTCGGAAATGCCCGATACACAGGAGTCGAGTAATGGTATTCAACTGTGGATTAACCTGGCCCAGGAACTTAAGTCAATTGAACCGTCTTATCAGCAGGTTGATAAAGACAATATTCCGCTTAAAAAAATTAAAGGTGGAAAAATCCGTGTTATTGTCGGGGATGATTCACCTGTAGAACTAAAAACAGCGGTACGTTATTTAGACGTTGCCTTAGACAGTAATGCCACTTTAATTGAAAGAGTTGATGAAAATTTTAGAGGTTTTATTTACCTCTTATCCGGCCAATTATCGGTTAATACGCAATCAGTCGGGCAACAGCAAGCTTATTTTTTTGAAAATATTGAAGAACTCGAGATTAAAGCGGCATTAGAAAGCCATTTTATGCTTTGTATGGGGAAGCCGCATAAAGAACCCATTCGTCAGCATGGGCCTTTTGTTGACTAAATTTTTAGTTGACTGAACGTTTATTCTAAACTCATATTATATCTGTGACGAACTGTGAATTTTTCACATTACATTGTTAACATGTAATGGAGAAATTATACTATGTTTGTCAAAGGATAGTTGTGGAGTTTTTTGCATAAATGAATGAGCCTGTTATATATATTATTGATGATGAACCACAAACGGTTGCGTTGTTAATGGAGTATGTTGAGTTAAGCGGTTATGAGGCAAAAACATTTGTTGAAGCTGAAAGCTTTTTTAAAGAGACTCCAACAATCGCCGAAGGCTCAATGATGGTGCTGGACCTCAATATGCCAAAAATGGATGGCATAGAGGTGATGCGGCAGATGGTAGAAACAGAGAAGCTATTACCTTTGATTTTAATAAGTGGTTATGATTCTGGCGTATTGCATTCTGCTGAACAGTTAGCAAAAGCATACTCACTGGATATTGTTGCGACTCTTGCAAAACCTTTTACTTTTAAGCTTTTCAGAGAGATTGTTGAAAGGTATGCAAGAAAGGCCGAGCGTCGTCTTACACCTCGAAAGGCGTTGTCGGTTACTGACTCTGAATTAGCCACTGCTATTATTGATAACCAACTTATTTTACATTATCAACCGCAAATAAATATAAATAGCGGAGAATTGACTGGCGTAGAAGCACTGGTCAGGTGGGAGCATCCCGCACACGGCTTAATTTATCCAGACTTGTTTATTGGTTTGGCTGAAGAAAGTGGTTTAATTGCTGACTTAACCGCTCAGGTTATTCGTATGGCAATGGATCAGGTTTTAAAGTGGAAGTCTTGCCAGCTTGTAATACCAGTGTCAGTTAATATTTCAGCTGATAATATCACTTCTTTATCGTTGCCTGAGCAATTGAGTAGTATGCTTAGCAAGCATCAACTTGAACCGAGCATGTTGACATTGGAAGTTACCGAGAGTGCTTTAATGGGGCAACTGGTCACTTCATTGGATATTTTGACCCGGCTGCGGATGAAAAATTTTCACCTTTCTATTGATGATTTTGGCACCGGTTATTCTTCTTTATCACAACTTTATCGCATGCCTTTTTCTGAGCTTAAAGTTGATAAAAGTTTTGTTATGAATATGATTAATGATGAAGAAGCAAAAGGTATTGTAAAAACATGCATTATATTAGGACATGAGCTTAATATGCGGGTCGTTGCCGAAGGCGTGGAAGACGCTAATACGCTTGAATTATTAACCGAGATGGGCTGTGATATTGCTCAGGGTTATCATATTGCCAGACCGATGGCAGCCAACGACATACTGCCATGGATTCAATCACGTTAGCTTTTACTTTTAACCACGACTAAGAAAATAATTTTTGCCACCAACGTCGCCGATTATTTGGTGGGTTTAAAGCTGACTCTAATTCAACAGGTTTTATTTTAGATAATATCCATCCTGGCAGAGGTGGGTTGTCACTGAATCCACATGAGACACCAAGGTTATTTGGATCATAAATTTTTATAAAATGTGGCCTGGCTTTATCATCGGCATAGACAATTCCACAATAATCTTCTGTATGTTCCTGGTGCAATAAAATATCTATTTCTTTAACAAATGATGACAATTTTTCTTTTGTTGAAGGTTGTTGTGGTGGTTGCTCTCCAACAGCATAAATATACCAGCTATCGTCGGCTTGTTCTTTTAATTGCAGCCAAAAATCATCTAACTGCGGCCAGCGCATCATTGAGGTAAAGCTGCCTTGATAGGCACTTATAAAGGGAGGAGTAACTTCATTATCCATACTCAGTTCCGTAAATGATTTTTACAGGTTAAACAGTATAGTTAGTTTGTCACCTTGTTTCTGTATCTTTAGTTACTTTATTAAAAAAAGGGGCATGAAATATGCCCCTTTACGATTAAGCCACGGCTTCTGATGAAAGGTATTCAGCTAAACTATCTGCACCGCCAATGTAATCACCATCAATGAATATCTGTGGCACGCTGGATGTCGCGGTAACCGCACGTAGAGTTGCTTCCGTGTAGTCGCGGTTTAATACCAGTTCTTCATATTTCAGACCTGCATCAGCCAGCATACCTTTGGCGCGAACACAGAACTCACAATCAGGGCGAGTAAAAATAGTCACATCACTGGGTTTCTTTGCCGTTGGTGCAATGTATTCCAACATGGTATCGGCATCTGAAACATCAAACGGGTCACCTGGCACATTTTCTTCAATAAACATTTTTTCAATGACGCCATTTTTTACCAGCATAGAGTAGCGCCATGAACGCTTACCAAAACCCAAATCCTCTTTGTCGACCAGCATGCCCATGCCGTCTGTAAATTCACCATTTCCATCAGGAAGGAAAGTTACATTGTCTGCATTTTGACCTTTTTTCCATTCATTCATTACAAAAGCGTCGTTAACAGAGACACAAATGACATCATCAACACCATTTTCTTTGAAAGTTGGTGTTAACTGGTTATAACGTGGAACATGTGTTGATGAACAGGTGGGTGTGAATGCGCCGGGTAGTGAAAATACGACAACAGTTTTATCTTTAAAAATATCATCACTTGATACATTTACCCACTGATGGTTATCACGTGTACGAAAAGTCACTTGTGGAACATTTTGGCCTTGACGGTTTTCCATTTTATTTTCCTCTAAATTTAAATAAGTTATTTGTAAAGGCTTTCTTGAAGCACTTGCCTTGAACACGGGAGTATTATCAGGATTTTTTCTTAATAGATACAATCGTTTATTTCTACTATAATGATAGTTGTTATCTATTATTGGTGAACATGATGAATTTAAGAGAGCTAGAGTACCTTATTGCGGTTGATGAGGAAAGGCACTTTCATAAGGCCGCAGAGCGTTGCTTTGTAAGCCAGCCTACCTTAAGCGGTCAGCTAAAAAAGCTGGAACAAGAGTTGGGCGTCTTGCTGGTTGAAAGAAATAATCGACAAGTATCGATGACAGAAGTCGGGCTTGCGGTTGTACAGCGTGCTCGCGCTATCCTGGCTGAGGTTAATGGCATAAAGGATATTGCAAATTATTATCAGGATCCCATGGTGGGCGATGTACGGGTTGGAATTATCCCAACTATTGCGCCATATTTATTACCGCATATTATGCCTCCGTTGAGTGCGCAATTTTCTAAGTTGAAAATTTGGTTATATGAGTATCAAACTCATGTCTTGTTAGAAAAACTACAAAATGCAGAATTAGACTTTTTAATATTGGCACTACCCATCGAAAAACATGATTTTGTCGAGTTGGATTTATTTAGAGAACCTTTTCAACTTGCAATAGAAAAAAAGCATGTGCTGAGTAAACACAAACAGGTCAATATAGGCGATATTGTTCAGGAAGAATTATTGTTATTAGAAGAGGGGCATTGTTTACGAGAGCATATATTGGACGTTTGTTTACTTGCAGGTGTAAAAGAACAAGGACAATACCATGCAACCAGCTTAGAAACGTTGCGTCACATGGTGGCTGAAGGTATAGGTATGACGTTAATACCCGAGCTTGCTGTACCTGTGAAAACAAAAAAATCAGATGCGATTCAATATATTGAGTTTAGTGATCCAAAACCGAACCGTAGAATTGGTATGCTGTATCGTAAAAACAGTTATCGTGAAGAAACTTACCATAATATTGCGGAGTTGATTAAATCCGTTTTACCCGTTAATGTTTTTTTCTAAAATTACAGGAAGTAACTCATGCAGGCGCAGTCAATTATTTATCCTATGGGAGCACTTTTTTTATTAAATATGTTGGTTATGGTGATGATGTTGTTTTATCGCGTTAAGGCTGTACGTACGCGAAAAGTTTCACCCCGCTATTTCAAATTAAATAAAGGTTCAGAGATACCTGATCATTTAGAAGCCTTGAGTCAGAACTATAGTAATTTATTAGAGCTTCCTTTATTGTTTTACATTGCTTGTTTAACGGTTCTTACTCTTAAGCTTAACATTGAATATTATTCACTTTATGCATGGCTTTACGTTGTATTTAGATATATGCATTCATTTGTTCATATAACATACAATAATGTTTTACACCGGCTTTTTGTGTTTTTTATATCCTGCGTTATTTTGATTACGATGTGGGTTAACGTCGTGGTGTCAGTTAGTTAATGGCTGGCTCTCGTAAAGAATTTCATTGTGAAGTATTACTTGATAATAGTAATGCAGTTGAACTTCTTTCAGTTAAAACGGCTTTTTCAAAGCAAAAAATAAAACAAGCTATGCAAAAAGGCGCGGTCTGGCTGACAGATAGTAAGGGGACGCACCGCTTGCGCCGTCATAGTAAAAAGTTAGTTGGCGGCAGTACTTTACATTTTTATTTTGACTCTCAGGTTCTCAATGAAGAGGTAGCAGATGCAAAATTAATTTGTGATGAAAAAGATTATAGCGTTTGGTATAAACCAAGAGGTATGGTCTCCCAGGGCAGTAAATGGGGGGATTATAATGCGATTAATCGCTGGGTTGAAAGAAACCTGAAACCTCAACGTCCTGCTTTTATTGTGCATCGTTTAGACCGTTTTGCCAGCGGTTTAATTTTAATTGCACACAAGAAAAAAATGGCAAAGGCACTTTCTGATTTATTTCAGCAAAAAAAAATTAAAAAACAATATAAGGCACTTGTTCACGGCGCATTTCCCCGGGAAAAAGTAACATTTAGAGATGAAGTAGGGGGTAAGCATGCAGTCACTCATGTCTCATTCTTAAACTATGAGCATAGTAGTAACATTTCACTGGTCCAGGTCGATATTGAAACAGGGCGTAAGCATCAAATTCGTTATCATCTGTCGAATGCAGGTTTTCCTATTGTTGGTGACAGGTTATTTTCTGATAAAAATATAATGTTAGACTTACAATTAACCGCATATAAATTATCTTTCATTAGTCCAATAGATGGAGAAAAAAAAGAATATCTATTAGAAAAAAAATATCAACCGTGTTTAGATAATGCTGAAAACGTCCAGTAAACCGAGACTACTTATAAGTAAGAGCACACCACCAACAATGCGTCTGAAGCTTTGATCATTTTTTAATATATGAGCATGTAATTTTAGCCCGATAATATGTCCAATTGCACCTGCTGGAAGTAACGCTAGAGCAGTTAGTAAATGTATATCAATTCCCAGCGCAACGAATGTACTCATTTTTATGCTAACCAGGATAAACCATAAAACAAATAGAGTGTTTCGTAACTGCCCGACCACAACATGTCGCATGAATACAGCAACCATTAAGGGCGCACCGGTAAGAGAAGTGCCGGCAACATATCCACCTAAAAATAAGAGCAGTCGATCTACCCATTTGTTATTGCTTTTAATATTGATATTTAGCATCCATAACAGCGCATAAAAAAGTGTTACAGAATAGATAAATATAATTAACCAGTCATTAGGTAAAGAGATTAAACCAAAAACGCCAATGAGAGTTGGCGGGATAATGTATAGACCGGCATTTTTTAGGTAACGCCAGTCAACATTTTTGATACGTGTGCGCAGTGTTAATGAAGTAAAAAAAAGTAAATGTGAACCAATGATTGGCAGCCAGAAAATAGGCTGGTCATAAACGAATAGCATTAGAGGTAAGCCTAATGCTGCGCCGCCAAAACCTAAACCGCTGCGAACAAAGCCCGTCCAAATAAAAATAAGGAAAACTAAGGTAAGTTCAATAAAGGAAAAATCTAACAGCACGTTGCGCTTTTAGACATTGATCATCGACGCGACAAACCCAATCATGCCACCAAAAACACCGCCCCAAACTACCAACCAACCAAGGTGTTGTTTAATCATGGCCTGAATAATTTCTTTAACCAACTTAGGTGTCAATTCTTCTAACCGCTGCTCTATAATCAGCTCAACTTTCTGACGAATATCGTGCATTACATCAGGTTGTTCTAATTCATTACGTAAAAGTTCAAGAAAGGACTCTGATTGAGTCATATCAATAAGTGATTCTTTCATATTTTTAATGAAAGGTTCTTTGAGCGGGGTTAATGCATCCTGACCACCAAACATGCCGAGCATGCCCCCAAATGAAGACTCCATAATGACTTTGACTAATGAGTCGAAAGCAGGGCTTAAGTCAATTTTGGCGATTACAGGGGATAAGTGTAAATCTGGTTTTATGCCATCTGAAACGCGTAAAAAACGATCAATATTTTCTTCGGTGAAAAACTGCTCCATCATTAGCTTGCGAATGGCAAGTTTAAAGTCTTCAAAACGTGCTGGGATTACGCCTGAACCGTATAAACCAGGCACTTTCTCAAATAGCATATGAATGGCTAACCAGTTTGTTACAGCACCTGATAAGGCAAATAAGCCAATATTTAAAATAAGCTCATTTTTCAATATAAGGCCGGCAGCAACGACCAGCGCTGCAATACTATTGGTTATAAAACTTTTATTCACGTATTCATCTCCTAATGCATTAGAAAGAGGATTATCTAATAATCTGATAAGGCAATAAAGGGCGAATCCTCCAGATTTGGTTAACTTTTTCTGCTGTAAGGGTATACTCTTGGGGTGTTTCATATTTTGACAGCCACTAAATATAAGAAGAATTTAATGGATACGAATTACTACGAAAAAATAGCAAAAGAACTTGCAGATACCGGTGACTACAAAATTATAAAACGTTTTCAGCCGGTAGAGTTTTATAACCAGAATCCTGATTCAGCAGATGATATTAAAATTGGTATTTACCTCGATACTGAAACAACGGGGATGGATGCGGATGAAGACTGTATTATTGAGCTCGCCCTGGTTCCTTTTGAGTTCGATAAAAACGGTAAGATTTATCGTTTGTTACCGGCCTATAATGCTTTTCAAGATCCCGGTATTCCTATTCCTGAGCTTATCACGCAAATCACGGGTATTACCGATGAGATGGTGAAAGGTGAATCTATTGATCTCGGGCAGGTGTCAAAAATGCTGGCACAAGCAGTTATTGTCATTGCACATAATGCGCGTTTTGACCGGCCATTTGTTGAAAATTTACTGAATGACTTCAGTGATATTGCCTGGGCCTGTTCGATTGCTGATGTTGAATGGAATAAGGAAGGCTTTGAAGGTGTTAAACTGGAGTTTTTAGCGTATAAGTATGGTTTTTTTTATGAAGGGCATCGAGCCACGATTGATTGTCAGGCGGGTATCGAAATTTTAAGCCGAAAATTTCCTCAAAGCGGTGAACGCGTTTTACATCAACTATTAAAAAATGCGCGTCGTACAGATATTCGTTTGTGGGCAGAAGGTGCACCTTTTGATCGGAAAGATATATTAAAAAAACGGGGCTATCGTTGGTCTCCAGGTGAAAATGGTAAACGCAAAGCATGGTATAAAGATTTATCCGAAGCGGAGCTTGAAGAAGAAATGAAATACTTAAATGACAGTATTTATACAAGGGCGGTAGGGGTGTTACCGACAGATAAATTTAATGCCAAAATTCGATACTCTAAAAGAATTTAGTGATTTACTCGAAATGTCTATATTAACTTAGTGTAATAAAATTTTTTATTTTCGTTATGAGTTAAGAAATTTATATGAAAGCCGATAAGGTTATCAGATAATATTTTAGTTTTGACTAAAATATTTTTAGAATATACAAGGGTAAGGTTATGGCCGCTATTTTACTGGTTGAAGATAATGAAGATAATCGTGATATGTTGTCGCGTCGTTTGGAACGTAAAGGTTTTACTATAACGATAGCGGTTGATGGCCAGGATGGTGTGGATAAAGCGAGAGCAACTCCCTATGATATTATTTTGATGGACATGAGCTTACCTGTTATAGATGGATGGGAAGCGACAAGAATTTTAAAAAGTGATCCTGCCACAGCAAGCATTCCTGTGATTGCATTGACTGCTCACGCAATGTCTGGCGATAAGGAAAAAGCGATTGATGCGGGTTGTAATGACTATGACACCAAACCTATCGACTTAGAACGTCTTTTAGGTAAAATTAAACAACTCTTGCCCTGATTTTTGTTTTAAAAAATAGTTTTTCCGGCCACTTTTAGGTGGCTTTTTTATGGGAAAGTTTGGTGTCCCCGACAGGAATCGAACCTGTAACCTACGCCTTAGGAGGGCATTGCGCTATCCAGTTGTGCCACGGGGACTATATTCGAAGTGTATCTTAATCCGTGATGTAAGGACATGCCAGTAAATAGTTTGTAATTAACTATTATAAAACGGAGTTTTTATGAATAGTAAATGAATTGTTGAATTGCTTTTTCGGTCGAGGCATTTTTGTGATTTATTTGCAGGCCAAGCGCTACATTCGCATTGCTATGGTCATAGCGCCTAAATTGTACTTTAGCTGAAACCGAAAATTCTTTTGAATCTGGAAATTTAATCTGAATGTCGTCAATCAACTGATTAAGATGGAACTTATTTGTCTCACTGTAAGGCAAGCGCAGACATAAGCCCCCGAGAGATATATTGATCAAGTCACAATTTAGTTTTTTTTGCGTAGAGAGAAAAATGGTGGTTTGGATATTATCCATAAACTCAGTGCGATAACGGTAATCACGCCGGTTTTGAGGGTAATATATTTCCTTTGGGAAATGTGCGTAAAGCAGGTTGGGATTATTGTTATTAACAATAAGTTCGCTTTTAAATATAACGGGAAGTTGTTCTAGTTTTAAAGAAAACTCCGCTTCATTTTTATTTTCAATTAATTTAGTGGTTATTTTAGGGTTAGTTTCATCAAAGACTAAAATTCCTGCATCTTTATGAATGTCGAGCAGTAAGGTTAAACAGTATTTTGGTAGTGCTTTAAAAGAAACAGAAATAAGTTGACGAGATTTTTGTATGCTTTTTATCAGGTTAAAAACTTCCAGTTTGTCCTTTATAAGGTGGTTTTCCTGATTAGGCATGATTAAATAATTTTTGCTTAAACGCGAGCGAGTGTTTTGTTACTTCTTTGCTTAATGCCTTCGCCAGATGCAGAGTAAACCAAGTCTGCAGGCGGCAGGGAAGAGCGACTTAATATTTCAATTTGAGTTTTAATTCTATTTCGATTGCCATTAATCACCAGACCATTAATTTGGTTCTGTTTTTTTGATTGTTCAGCATAATTCTGGATGCTTTCCCAGGTAGTTTTTAATTGAGGTGTTTTTAACCATTGCTCAGGCTGGTTGGGGTCGACTGAATTTTCAGTTAAAAAACGAATACGCTGCTTTTCATTGTGCTCTATTTGCTCAGTGAGGTGTGTTTTTTCTACAGTGAGGTTTTCTAACTCGGCAATATTCTTTTCTTTTAACAATTCTGTTTCTTGCTGGAGAATTTTTAGTAGTTGCTGTATTTTGTCGAGACTGCTGCCCAAAATACTTTCGAGAGATGAAATCGAATTTTGCATTTTATCTAATCATATTTTCTTCGAATGCGAGCATTTTATCCGCTACGCGATCTGCATCAACAGAGTACTCTCCACTTGAAATGGCTTTTTGCACAGCAGCAACTCGTTCAGCATCAATAGGAGATGCACCACTTAACTTTTGTTCTAAATTTTGCAAGCGTGACGCAGTATTCGTTAATGTTACGCGATCGCCAGCAGCAGAGCTGTCGCTACCGCCGTTTGAACCAGCACCATCTCGTATTTTAACCGTATTGCTCGTATTAGAACTGAGTTGTGAGCGATTCGAATTTATACTGGTAATGTCATTTGCCATGAGTTACTCCTACACCGTCTTTCATCTTTATTAGCGTCCTTTCGCTGAAAAACTTTAGTTTCTACGTTAGTATCATATAGGTATCTCTATTTTGTCGATACCTGTGTCTCAAAAATGCACTTTTACCGTGCCAGCCGAAATAACTTCGGCAAAAATTAACTTTTTGCTGCTTAAATTTTTCACTTTGATAGTTTGACCCTGTAAACCATCCATTAGTGCTTTTCCTTTTACGCGCAAGTTAAGGCTGCCATTTTGCGCGATAATGGTAATGTATTGCCCTCGATTTACGAGCTTTTGCGCTTTAATCAAGTTGGCATTGATTGCTTGTCCCGGTCGTATATTTCTCCTTGCTTCCATATTTTGCAATCTATCCATTGATACGTAATACCCCCTATTTAATTGGGAGTATAGTCGGGAGGCAAACTCAAGATCGTTTTCCTCTATCATATTTCTATGTGCAATCGGGTGACGTGCAACCAATACATCAATTTTTCCATCAATATGCACCGCAATATTTACTTTCCAGGGGCGGGCGGACAGGCAGCTAACAGAAACGGTTGTTCGGCCGATTTGCTTTGCTCCTGGTGCCATAGCAATATGTAGTGGTGTTGTACATTGCGATAGATTGAGCTGTTTTTTTGCAGAAGTTAAGGTGACAACGATATTTTCCAGCGGCACATCTTGTTGTGTTACAAAATCCTTAATGGCCTCTTGTATCGACAAATGGCTTTGTAGCGCACTCGCCTGAGCACTAAATGCCACACAAAAGGTCAATAATATGACGTTTAGCCACTTTGCCATGATGTATTGCCCTGTTTTCATCTTAAATTCGCATACCTTTATTCATTTTCTTAAGAAATATGCAAGCTATGTGCCATTAAATTTTATTCTGTATTTTCCATTTGAAATTAAAGTAATGCAGATTAGGTGCCGCTACATTCAGTGTTAATAGAAATCAGGAGTTTTTGTTGTGGCCAGTATATTAGATGATGTAGATAAACGGACTAACCTCGTTGGTGAAAACCGGCTTGAGGTATTACTGTTTCGCTTGAATGGGCCACAGTTATTTGGAATTAATGTTTTTAAGGTTCAGGAAGTTTTATCTTGTCCAAAATTAACTCAACTACCTCACTCTCATCGTTCCACAAGAGGTTTGGCAACCATCCGCAAAAAAACCATTCCTGTTATTGATTTAGCCTCTGCAATTGGCCAACCTCAGTTAGAAAAAGTGACGGATAACCTTATTATCATTACAGAATATAACGGTACTGTGCAGGCCTTTTTAGTCAAAGGTGTAGATCGTATTGTTAATATGAACTGGGCCGACATAAAGGCACCTCCAAAGGGAGTAGGAAAAAATAATTACATGACCGCGGTGACCGAAGTTGATAAAAAACTTGTTGAAATCATTGATGTAGAAAAAATACTCTCAGAAATTATTGGTGAGGATATGCATCTTGAGGATGAGGCAACGATTTTAGATAAAGATGGTAACAGAATGAAGTTTCTGGTCGCAGATGATTCCTATGTTGCGCGCAACCAGGTTCAGCGTACACTGGAAAAAGTCGGGATAGACACGGTAATAACGACGACAGGAAAAGAAGCGCTGCAAGTGTTAAAAGCGAGTGCAGATAAAGGCAATGATGTGCCGAAGGAGTTTTCTCTTGTGATCTCTGATATTGAGATGCCAGAAATAGATGGTTACACACTTACCACGGAAGTTCGCTCGGATCCGCGCTTAAAAGATTTGACCATTATGCTGCACTCATCATTAAGTGGAAACTTTAACGAAAGTATGACAAAAAAAGTCGGTGCAGATAAATTTATTCCAAAATTCAAAGCCGATGAATTAGTTGATGCTGTTAAGTCTCTGCTAATAGAAAAAGGCAAGTTATAATCTCTTTTTGTATAAACCAGATTAAGTTAGTCAAGGAACACTGTGGAAAATTCTCCTATAGCAGCACATGAGTACGATACATTCAGACACTATCTTGAAGATGCATGTGGCATCGTTTTAGGTGAAAACAAGCATTACCTTGTTACAAGCCGGTTAAAACGTGTAGCGGAAGATTTTTCTTTTCCGTCATTATCCGAGATGATGTCAACCTTAGTTAAAGGTAATGATACAAAATTACGTGAAACGGTTATTGATGCCATGACCACAAATGAAACAATGTGGTTCAGGGACGTTTATCCGTTTGAAATTCTGAAAAAAGACCTGCTGCCTGAGTTAGCGAAAAACAATGGACCTATTCGAATTTGGTCGGCCGCAAGTTCAACAGGGCAGGAAGCTTACTCCATTAGTATGAGTGTCAGTGAGTTTCAACAGTCTAATCCAGGTAAGTTATCTTCAAAAGTCGAAATCGTTGGCACTGATATTTCACAATCAGTCGTGAATCACGCTAAATTAGGTTGCTATGATGAACTGAGCGTGATTCGTGGGTTATCACCAGAACGTCGGGATAAGTTTTTTACAAAAAAAGATGATAGTTGGCAGTTGCAACAAGACATTATGATGCGGGCACGTTTTACCGAGTTAAACTTATTAGGTAATTATAGCTTGTTGGGGCAGTTTGATATTATTTTTTGTCGTAATGTTTTAATTTATTTTTCATCAGAGATGAAAAAAGACATTCTTGAACGTATGGCAAAAACACTAAAGCCTGGGGGAACGCTGATATTGGGTGGTTCAGAATCTCCAACGGGCTACACCAAAGCCTTTGGCATGGTACGTTATGCTGATGGTGTTGTTTATCGTTTACATGAAAAGTAAAATTTAAAGCCTCTTTTTCACCCTTACCTTCCTTCGCCTTTATACACTGCGGCTAATATTTTTGCCGCGAGGGCCTGTCTTTGCCGCTTGTTTTTACAATATTGGCCAGTAGATATGTAGTAAGTGCTTGATCTTCTTTGTTTAAGTTGATTGGCACGGCAGTTGCAGTTACCTCATTAGACAAACGAGGAGCAGTAACCATGCTAAACAGTATCAATAATTTATTCGGGATTCATGAGAACGCAATGCACTTGCAAAGCCGCAGGGCGCAGTTACTTTCACAGAATCTCGCAAACTCCGACACCCCTGGTTACAAAGCGAAGGACATTGATTTCAAAGCCGCGCTTCAGTCTGCAACAAATGGAAAAATGAGTGTAGCACTCAATGCAACGCAAGTTGGCCACTTCCAGCCTAAAGCTATTTTTATGGGAGCGGAAAAACTTTATCGGCAACCGTTACAGTCTTCTCTCGATGGTAATACCGTTGAGCCCCATATTGAAATGGGTGAGTTCACTGATAACTCAATGCGTTACTTAATGACCCTGAGAATAATGTCAGGAAAAGTTAATAAAATGTTGTCAGCCATAAAAGGTGAATAAGAATGTCTTTATTTAATATTTTTGATGTTGCGGGTACTGCGCTATCTGCGCAAACGCTGAGGTTGAATACCACTTCAAGTAATTTGGCCAATGCAAATAGTGCGAGCAGCAGTACCGATGAAACCTATCGTGCACGACAACCTGTTTTTGCCACGATGTTAAGTGATGAGTTTGATGATGGAAATGGCAGTGTTGGTGTGCAGGTATTAGGCATAGTAGAAAAACAAGATCCTGCGCGTGAGGAGTATAACCCCGGTCATCCACTCGCTAATGAAGAGGGCTATATCTATATGCCGAATGTGAATGTTATTGAAGAAATGGCAAACATGATTTCTGCATCACGTTCTTATCAAACAAATGTTGAAGTGATGAATACCGCCAAACAAATGTTAATGCGTACATTATCACTAGGTCAGTAACAGGTTAAATATAATGAATAAAGTAAGTAATCAGGAGTTTGAAAAATGGACAGTATAAACAAACCCGGTGCGCCAGTTTTAGAAAATCTGGGATTAGCAAAACCTAAAGAAGCTCTTAAAGAGCAAAAGTTAGGGCAATCTGATTTTATAAAATTGATGACCACGCAAATGAATCATCAGGATCCGATGAAGCCAATGGAAAATGGTGACTTTTTAAGTGATATGGCGCAGTTCAGTACCGTTTCGGGTTTAAAGGAAATAAAAGATTCATTTAATAGTTTGGCGACTTCATTGAAATCCAGTCAGGCTTTGCAAGCATCAAGTATGGTGGGAAGAGATGTTTTGATTCCAGGCTCTATGAGTTCTTTACACGAAGGTGCTCCGATGCGAGGTGCTGTTGAACTCGAAAGCAGTGTTTCTGATTTAAAAGTCAATATTATGGATAACGCCGGGCGTTTAATGAAAGAAATTGATTTGGGTAATAAACCTGCCGGCGTCGCACATTTCTCATGGGATGGCATGCTGACCAACGAACAAAAAGCAAGTGCAGGGAATTATATTGTTAATGCGATCGGTAATGTTGAAGGTCGCTCAGAATCATTAAGTACATTAATTACTGACAAGGTACAAAGTGTATCACTCGGTTTAGGTGGTAAAGGAGTTTCGCTCTCCTTGGCCAATGCAGGTTCAGCAAGTTTAGCTGATGTAAAAGAAATTTTGTAACAGAGGAGAATTATCATGCCATTCCGTTCCGCGCTAAGTGGTATTAACGCTGCCGCACAAGAGTTACGTATTATTGGTAATAACGTGGCTAACGCAAGTACCACAGGTTTTAAGCAATCACGCGCCAACTTTGCTGATGTTTATGCCTCTTCAAGCTCAGGTGCAACCTCAAATGCAATTGGAGCAGGTGTACGTTTAGCTTCGGTTGATCAGTTATTTTCGCAAGGCAATGTGGGTTTTACGGATAGTAAACTTGACTTAGCCATAAACGGAGAAGGATTTTTTATTCTTGAAGACAATGGCTCGCGTGTTTATTCGCGCCAGGGTCAATTTCAGGCTGATCGAGATGGTTTTATTGTTAACAGTAATGATCAAAAAGTTATTATTAATACCGCAGATGAAAATGGGGCTATTTCAGGATCGGCTGGCCCATTAAGATTAGACTCATCAAATATTCCACCTAGAGCAACTAACCTTATTGAAGTTGCTGTTAACTTAGATAGTGCAGAAACACCTCCAACAACATTTCCTTTTGATCCGGCTCGTCCTTCATCGTTTACACATTCAACTTCATTAACGGTATATGATTCTTTGGGCTCACCTCATTTAACGAGCATGTATTATGTGAAAACGGCAGTGCCGAATGAATGGGAATTACATACCTATATTGATGGTAAACATATGCGTGCTGCTGAAGGTGAAACAGTAGGGATTCCCGATAAACTGATGTTTGATGGTGAAGGTGCTTTGTCTCAAATTAATAGCATTGCTGTTCCTCCTGGAAAAATTAATTTCCCTGCAATAGATACAGGTTCAGGCGCCGAGCCTGTTGCATTAACGATAGATGTTCAAGGTGCTGTGCCGATTACGCAGTTTGGCGGCAGCTTTACTGTCAATGGTATTAAACAAAACGGGTATACCTCGGGCCGTTTAACCGGTGTTGATATTGATGACACCGGTATTGTTCGTGCTCGATTCACCAATGGACAAAACAGAACATTAGGACAGGTCGCATTGGCGAACTTTTCTAATCCAAATGGTATGCGACAACTCGGTGATACCAATTGGGCGGAAAGTTTTGATTCTGGTCCTGCACTTGTTGGTAACCCTGGTTCAGGTAGTTTAGGTTTAATTCAATCAGGTGCGTTGGAAGGTTCGAATGTTGATTTAACGGGGCAACTCGTCAATATGATTACCGCACAACGAAATTTCCAGGCCAATGCACAGGTTATTTCAACCGCAGATGATGTAACCCAGACCGTAATCAATATTCGCTAAACATGATTAAATGCAAATAGGATAAGAAAATGGATCGAATGATGTATGTTGCAATGTCGGGTGCTAAACAAAATATGTTAGCACAGGCGGTGAATGCAAATAATTTAGCCAATATAAGTACTAACGGGTTTCGCGCGGATTATGCGGCAGCGAGAAGTATGCCTTTGTTTGGTGGCTCAGGACATCCCACACGCGTTTATTCTATGACCGAAAAACCGGGGATTAACTTTAACCCCGGCTCTATGAATACAACAGGGCGTGATCTTGATATCGCGATTGCAGGTGAGGGTTTTCTGGCTGTGGAAACGCCGGACGGAAATGAAGCTTATACACGAGCAGGAAACTTAAATGTTGATAATGCAGGTGTATTACGAACGGGCGCTGGCTATGCAGTTATTGGCGATGGTGGTCCTGTTGTTATACCTGAAGCTGCAAAAGTTGATATTGGTAAAGATGGTACGGTAAGTATTGTTGTGCCGGGAAGAGCGGCAGGTTCGACAACGGTTGCAAAACTAAAATTAGTTAATCCTGACATTCAAGAATTAAAAAGAAATGACTATGGCTTATTCGAACAAAAAAATGGTGAGGAGGCTGAGCAGGATAATACCGTGTCGGTTGTTTCGGGCACACTTGAAACCAGTAATGTCAATGCTGCATCAGCTTTAGTCAATATGATTGAGTTAGCCCGTCAGTTTGAAATGCAAATTAAAATGTTAAAGACGGCAGAAAAAAACAATGAGCAGTCATCACAATTGATGCGATTAGGTTAATAATTAAACTTATATTGTATATGTAAGTAGGTAGTGATGTTTTTTTGGAGAATATAAATGAGTCAGGCGCTGTGGATCGCTAAAACAGGTTTAGAAGGACAACAGAATAGACTATCTGTTGTCAGTAATAATCTGGCGAATGTTAACACTACCGGGTATAAAAGATCTCGTGCAGTATTTGAAGATTTATTATATCAAAACTTAAGACAAGCGGGTGGTCAAACAAGTGAAGACACCGAGTTACCTTCCGGGCTATCACTAGGTACAGGTGTACGTACCGTTGCAACACAAAAACTGCATACCCAGGGAAATTTTGTTCAAACAAATAATACTTTTGATCTGGCTATACAGGGAAAAGGATTTTTTCAGATATTAAAACCAAACGGAGATATGGGGTATTCACGTAATGGTGAATTTCAGGTGAATTCGGCAGGACAACTTGTGAATTCATCTGGTTATCGAGTACAGCCCGATATTATTATCCCAGAAAATGCTTTAAGTATTACCATTGGTAGTGATGGTATTGTTTCTGTCACCCAGCCAGGTAATCCTGCTCCTGCTCAAGTGGGAACGATACAAATAGCTAATTTTGTTAATCCGGCTGGTTTACAGTCCATCGGGGGTAATT
>Ga0316207_10002277_pt1 | contig 20218 bp, 35 predicted proteins | sample 6weekpyrite_MG_FD_204943 | JGI IMG/M metagenome (GOLD analysis project Ga0316207, IMG submission 204943) | Microbial mat bacterial communities from mineral coupon in-situ incubated in ocean water Damariscotta River, Maine, United States -... | ecosystem: Environmental > Aquatic > Marine >...
GGATAACTGCCCTGCTGCAACATTGCCGTATCATGATTACACTCCAGCAACAGGGCATCACAACCGCTGAGCTGTTGTTCGATGTGGGGCGTCCAGCAACCGACATCGGTCAGCACCCCGAGGCGACGGGCACCATCACCAAATACGAACTGCGCTGGCTCATTGGCATCATGCGGTACGGGATAGGGAATCAGTTCAAGGTCGTCGATGGCAAAGTCTTCGTGGCTATTGAACAAACACAGCTCGGGCAATTTGCCAAGACGTGGGTGGCGGGCCGTGCCAGGTGTCATCCACACGGGAAGGTTGTAGCGTCGAGCCAACGGCCCAACCCCTTTAATGTGATCACCATGTTCATGAGTAACGACAATGGCATTCAGGTCTGCAGGCGTCCTACCCAGCCGCGCCATGCGCTGCTCCACTTGAACAATAGGAAAGCCGCAATCCAGCAAGACCAGGGTGTCATCGACTTCAACAAGGGTGCCATTGCCACGACTACCGCTGCCAATTGAGGCAAATCGCATCCGGATTATTCGACCTGATCTTCGTCTTGGTCAATCGTTTTTGCTGCTGGCAATAACTCTTCTGGCAGGTTAACCGGCGGGGTAACATCAACAGGTTCTGAGGCCACCACCTCAGGCACTGGCAGCAGACCCCGCCCCTGTGGCTGTTGCAGACCGGCAGGAATTTTCAGTGGCTCAATAATCTGACTCTGACGATAGAGCTGGCGCTTTTCCTCTGCCACACTACAGCCCAGCGATAACAGCGCGACCGATACCAACACGGCCATTCTGACCTGAGATTGCCTAATTTTCATAGATCCACTTTAGATAACACCGGCCTGACGCATGGCCTGGCGTAGCGTTTCGTGATGCTGTTCAGAAAGCTTGGTCAACGGCAGACGAATGCCATGTCCCATCAAGCCCATCTCAGCCACGGCCCATTTTACTGGGATAGGGTTGGCTTCCAGAAACAGAAACTCATGCAAGCCGGCCAGCGGCTCATCCAAGGCTTCGGCCTTTTCACGATCACCCGCAATCGCCGCCGCACACATTTCATGCATGGCACGCGGAGCGACATTGGAGGTCACCGAAATCACCCCTTTACCCCCCATCAGCATCAGTTCACGGCAAGTGGCATCATCACCACCATAGATATCGAGGCTGTCAGCACAGGCATCCAGAATTTCCTGGGCGCGTTGCAAGTCACCCGTGGCCTCTTTAAGACCGACAATATTCGAGATTTTGGACAAGCGTTCAACCGTCTCTGGCAGCAGATCACAGGCGGTGCGACCCGGAACATTGTAAAGAATCTGCGGCATAGCCACCGCTTCAGCAATCGCTTTGTAGTGCTGATAAAGACCTTCCTGGGTCGGCTTATTATAATAAGGGGTCACCAGCAGGCTGGCATCAGCACCAGCTTCCATCGCTGCCATGGTCAAGTCAATGGCTTCACGAGTACAGTTCGATCCAGTGCCGGCAATAACCGGTAAACGTCCACGTACCAGATCCACCGTCTTGCGGATCACGGTGCAGTGATCTTTCTCATTTAGGGTTGGTGATTCACCCGTTGTACCCACCGAAACGATGGCATCGGTGCCGTTTTCAATATGGAACTCTACCAGGCGTTCAAGGGCCTCAAAATCAAGGCTGCCATCGTCCTGCATAGGCGTTACCAGGGCCACCATGCTGCCGTGAAACATAGACAGTTCTCCGCACTACAGAAAAACGCCCATGGTACTTCTGGGCAAGACATAAGACAAGCCCGTTCCCCCCTTTAACAATCTGGCGTATGATTATTTTTTAGCTTATAAAATCAATCATTGGAAGTAGCGTTAACTCATGTCAAAACACCTAGTAATTACCGCGGTCGGCGATGACCGTCCCGGCATTGTCAACGATCTGACCAAACACATTCTTGACTGCGGCTGCAATGTTGCTGATAGTCGAATGAGCATCCTTGGCGGCGAGTTTGCCATAATCCTACTATTGTCTGGTAATTGGAGCGCCGTTGCCAAAATCGAAGAATCACTCCCTCGTATTACAAGCTCGTTAGGGCTAACGACCACAGTTAAACGCACCGAACCACGCGCACAAAAAGGAAACTTACTTAATTACCATGTCGATGCCCTGGCAATGGACCAACCCGGTTTGGCCCACAAGGTGACCGAGTTCTTTTCCAGTCGCAGCATCAATATCGAAAGCCTCAACACGGATTCCTATAATGCCGCCCACACCGGCACACCGATGTTCGCAATCAACATGACAGTCAACATCCCTGCTGAACAATCCATTTCTCAGGTCAGGGAACAATATATGGACTTTTGTGACTCAATGAACATGGACGGCATGATTGAGGCGGCCCGCAGCTAACATTGCAAAGCATAAGGAAAATTCAAAATGAGCACCGTTGAAATTGGCAATAAGGTACCTGACTTTGAACTGCCAGCGACAGGCGATCAAAATATCAAACTTTCTGATCTCAAGGGTAAAAATGTAGTGATCTACTTTTACCCCAAAGACAGCACTCCAGGCTGCATCAAGGAAGGACAGGCCTTTCGTGATGACCACCGCAAATTTGCTCGTGCCAAGACGATTATTTTGGGTGTCTCACGCGATAACATCAAGTCACACGAAAACTTCAAGGCTAAACAGGAGTTCCCGTTTGAGCTACTCTCAGACAAGGATGAGCAGCTGTGCACCCTGTTCGACGTCATCAAGATGAAAAACATGTACGGTAAACAGGTTCGTGGCATCGAACGCAGCACTTTCCTGATCGACGCCAAAGGCGTGTTGCGACAGGAGTGGCGCAAGCTCAAGGTTGACGGCCATTCTGAAGAGGTTTTGGCTGCGGCAAAAGAACTCAACAAATAAAAATCATTAGCAGGAGACGATAGACCTTTATGCCTAACAGACCAATACGTGATCAAAGCGCAAAACGCTTCTTTGTTTTAGACACCAACGTACTAATGCACGACCCAAGCTGTCTCTACCGCTTTCAAGAACACGATATATTTCTGCCAATGGTGGTTTTGGAAGAGCTGGACAAAAACAAACGTGGTCATTCAGAAGTCGCCCGCAATGCCCGTCAGGCTAGCCGAGTAATGGAAGAGCTCATCGTCGGTGCCAGAAAAAAAGACATCGAAAAAGGCATCAAACTACCTGAACCAGTAAATAGCAGTTTTGTCAGCGGCCATGTTTTTTTCCAAACCCGTCATCTTGCCTATGACCTGCCAGCCAGTTTGCCTGGCAATATCCCTGACAACAACATTCTTGGCACGGCATTGGCGCTTCAGAAGTCACGTTCAGATGTCAAAGTAATCATTGTTTCAAAAGACATTAATCTGCGCATCAAAGCTGCAGCACTAGGTATTCTGGCAGAAGACTATCAGGACGATCAGGTCCTGGAAGACCTGAGCCTGCTTTATACCGGCAAACATGAACTTGATACGGATTTCTGGGATAAACACGCAGATAACTTGAGCTCATGGAAAGACGATGGCAATACCTTTTATAAAATCACAGGAAATGACCTGGAAAACTGGTATCCAAATCAATTGGTCTACGACACTGACAAACATGGCATTGAAGCCAGCGTTAGAGAAGTGGATAACAACGTCGCGACGCTTCAACTAAACAAAAACTTTTTTCGCTCACATCACTCCGTCTGGGGCATTCACGCCCGCAACCGCGAACAAAACTTTGCACTAAACCTGCTTACCGATCCAGAAGTGGATTTTGTTAGTTTGCTTGGCCAGGCAGGAACAGGAAAAACACTACTTACTTTAGCCTCTGGACTGGCGCAGGTGCTGGATGAGCAGCGCTATCATGAGATTATCGTCACCCGAGCAACCGTACCCATGGGTGATGACATTGGCTTTCTACCCGGAACCGAAGAGGAAAAAATGGCGCCATGGATGGGGGCACTGATGGACAATATGGAGGTACTCTCTAGTGGTGAAGGTGGCGAGTGGGGGCGTGCTGCCACCAATGATTTACTTCGCAGCCGCATCAAGATCCATTCAATGAATTTTATGCGCGGCCGCACATTCCTGAAGAAATTCGTAATAATCGATGAGGCTCAGAATTTGACCTCAAAACAGATGAAGTCGCTCATCACTCGTGCAGGCCCAGGAACCAAGGTAGTCTGCCTGGGCAATATTGCTCAAATCGACACACCTTACTTGACCGAAACCACATCAGGGCTAACCTTTGCTGTCGACCGTTTTAAAAACTGGCAAAACAGCGGTCACATCACGCTGATCAGTGGAGAGCGGTCGCGCCTGGCAGACTTCGCAGCGAAAAATTTGTAATAAGCAATCAGACCTGACTGGCTGGCGATGTTGCAACATCGTCAGCCACCTTGGGCCAGGCATCCAGAACGGCCTTGACCAAGGTTGCCAGCGGAATAGCAAAAAACACCCCCCAAAAACCCCACATACCGCCAAATATAAGGATGGCGATAATAATTGCAATTGGATGAAGGTTTACCGCTTCGGAAAACAACCATGGCACCAGCACATTGCCATCTATTGCTTGGATAATCAGGTATGCAAGCGCCAGATATGCAAAGTCACCACTCCAACCCCACTGAAAAAACCCAATCAGCAAAACCGGCGCGGTGACAACAACAGCGCCAATATAAGGCACCACAACAGACAGACCGACAGCAGCGCCAAGCAGACTAGCATAATTAAGCCCCATAAATGCAAACACTACATACGAGACAACACCAACCACCATAATCTCTAAAAATTTACCACGTACGTAATTACCAATTTGTCGGTCCATCTCACGCCATACGCGCAAGGAGACACCCCGTTCCTTGGGCATATATTGAGTCACCCAATCAACAATTTTTTTCTTGTCCTTCATAAAGAAGAACACCAGCACCGGTAACAGAACCATATAAACAAGCATAGTAAAGAGCGTTGAAATAGAAGCCAAAGAAAATGATAAGACACCCTGGCCCATTTCCGTCAAACCAGACCTGATTGCCGACATAATATCTTTCACCTGGTCTTCACTAAACATATGTGGATACAATTCTGGCAAACGTAAAAGTGTCCTTTGCCCCTCAGAAACCATGTTTGGTATTTCCTGAACCAGCTGGGCAACCTGTTTTGACAACAATGGCACCAATCCAAAAAACAGGAATAACAGGAAGGTAACAAAAAACAGGAACACCATTATCACAGCAAAAAAACGATTCATTCCCCTGCTCTCAAGCTGACGAACAATACCCTCAAGTAGATAGGCAATAACAACACTGGCAAGGACGGGGGCCAGCATGTCACCAAAGAAAATTACGATTGTAAAACCAAGAATAAGCAGAACCGCAAGGATCACCCCTTCCGGGTCAGAAAAGTATTTTGTGAACCAACGACCTAATAAATTTTCCATTTAGCCTTTAACTCTAATCAATTCTGGCGTGACAGTCGCATGAAACACGTTTCAAGACAAACCGTCAAACAAATAAACCATTCGGATTCTGACGATGCTAGCCAAGAACCTCAACCGTATCACCAATTTTTAGCCCTAATGCTACAGCGGCATCACCACAGTTTACTGCAAACTCGACCAGGCCAACCGAGTTCTCATACCAGAATGCTTCACCCTTAGAAACTTCAGCAAAGGTCAGAGCATATCGTAATTCAGAGCCATTAACCTTCAACAGCGTAGATGAGGAAACAGAGCAAGCACGAACCCCAGTCATTGCATTACCATAGTCATCAATGTAAACAATCTCAAAAAGATCTTGTGATACGCAATCAACAGAGAAATTTGATTTATTGGCTAAATAACCCTTTGGACAACTACCAAGAGATAAACATCCCGCTATAGGAGCAAACAGATCACGGCCATGAAATGTTGATGACAACGAATCCGGTCGCCATATTATTTCACTTACAACGGCCTTTGTAGACTGTGTTGCCAAAACGTCGAAAAGCCCATTATTTGGACCAACAAAGTACTGCCCATCTGCTTCAACGACAACAGCTTTGCGCTGGGCAGTACCTACACCAGGGTCAACGACACAAAGAAATATTGTACCTGCGGGAAAATAACGACAGTAGGCTGACAGTAAATACCCGCATGCATGTGGATTAAAGCCGGGAGCATTTGAGAAAAGATCAACAATGGTAGCCGCAGGGTTAACTTGATAGATTACCGTTTTCATTTGACCAATATATGGGCCATTGATTCCAAAATCGGTAAATAAAACTATCATCAATAATTGCCTAAATAGATATATTTATGTGGCTAAAATAAAAAAGCCGGGCTGAGCCCGGCTTTTTTATTAAAATATTAAAGCGCCAAACTTATTCGGCTACAGTAGCTTCTGGTCTATCAACAAGTTCTACAATCGCCATAGGTGCTTTATCACCAGCACGGTAACCACACTTCAGAATACGAAGATAACCACCTGGACGGGCTTTATAACGAGGACCAAGTTCGTTGAACAGTTTGCCAACAGCCTGGTCACTACGCAGTCGATTGAAAGCCAGACGGCGCTTAGAAGCACTATCTTCTTTAGCCATGGTAATCAGAGGCTCAGCGTGACGACGCAGCTCTTTTGCCTTTGGCAGAGTAGTCTTAATAACCTCATGCTCTATAAGAGAGGCTGTAAGATTTTTGAACATCGCCTTACGGTGACTACTGTTACGCCCTAACTGGCGACCACTTTTGCGGTGACGCATTGCTTAATTCCTTATGGTTTCAAACTACCAACAACTTTTGACCGTAGCCTGCTTACGCAGTTGCCTGCTCGTCTTGTTTAAGACTTGCTGGCGGCCAGTTTTCCAAGCGCATACCCAATGAAAGTTCATGAGTAGCTAAAATATCTTTGATTTCAGTCAGCGATTTTTTACCAAGGTTAGGCGTTTTCAACAACTCAACTTCAGTACGCTGGATTAAATCACCAATGTAATAAATGTTTTCTGCTTTTAAGCAGTTAGCTGACCGGACAGTTAACTCTAGATCGTCAACTGGACGTAGCAGGACTGGGTCAATCTCAGCTTCTTGAGGAACAGAAACAGTTTCTTCAGTACCTTGCAGATCAACAAAAATAGAAAGTTGATCACGTAAGATGTTAGCTGCACGACGAATTGCTTCTTCAGGATCAATCGCACCATTTGTTTCTAGGTCAATAATCAACTTATCCAAATCAGTCCGCTGTTCTACACGTGCACGCTCTACAGAGTAAGCAACACGTCGAACAGGACTATATGTTGCATCCAGGCGTAAATGACCTATTGGGCGACTTTCATCAGTTTCTTCACGCGCTGTCGCAGGTACATAACCTCGACCCAGCTCAACCTTAAGGGTGGCATTAAGCTTGCCAGCATCACTCAGGTTAGCAATAACCTGATCAGGATTCACTATCTCAACATTGTGTGGAAGTTGTATATCACTTGCCAGTACTGGACCGGCACCACTCTTATTTATGGTAAGAATAGCCTCAGTACCCTCATGCATACGCACAGAAAGCTCTTTCAAGTTAAGCAGGATTTCAATTACATCTTCCTGAACACCCTCAATACTGGTGTATTCATGTAAAACGCCTTCAATTTCAGCCTCAACAACAGCAGCACCAGGCATTGAAGAAAGCAGGATACGTCGAAGCGCATTACCCAGGGTGTGACCGAAACCTAGCTCCAAAGGTTCTAAAACTACCTTGGCGTGATTACTGCTGATTTCCTGAACATCAACAACTCGGGGTTTCAAAAACTCAGTTACTGAGCCTTGCATATGCCGTCCTCTTTAAAAAATCTGTAAGCGAAAATTTACTTAAAACAACGATTACTTCGAGTACAACTCGACAACCAAGCTTTCGTTTATTTCAGCAGGCAGATCACTACGCTCTGGCACAGACTTGAAAACACCAGCCATTTTGCCAGCATCTACATCAATCCAATCAACCAGACCACGTTGTTGTGAAAATTCAATTGCTGCTTTAATACGCAATTGATTTTTTGCCTTTTCACTAACAGCAACTGAATCGTTCGCCTTAACTTGATAGCTAGGGATATTGACCTTAGCGCCGTTCACAACAACACCATTATGACGAACAAGTTGACGTGCCTCAGTACGTGAAGCAGCAAAGCCCATACGATAAACTACATTATCAAGGCGACCTTCTAAGAGCTGAAGCAGGTTTTCACCTGTAGAACCCTTGCGGCGGTCAGCTTCTTTATAATAAGAGCGAAATTGGCCTTCAAGAACGCCGTAAATACGACGCATTTTTTGCTTTTCTCGCAACTGAACACCATAGTCAGTCAAACGACTGCGGCGCTGTCCATGTTGTCCTGGTGGAAAAGCACGATTTTCCATGGCGCATTTAGAGGTGTAGCACTTTTCGCCTTTAAGGAAAAGTTTTTCACCTTCACGGCGACATAAACGACATTTTGAGCCTATATATCTAGCCACAACAGTTCTCCGAACTAAACTCTACGTTTCTTAGGTGGACGACAGCCATTATGTGGAATCGGCGTAACGTCCGTAATGCTATTAATTTTGAAGCCACTCAAATTGAGGGCACGTACGGCAGATTCACGACCAGGACCCGGGCCCTTAACCATGACATCCATATTCTTCATGCCAAACTCTTTAACGACAGAACCAGCACGCTCAGCTGCAACCTGTGCCGCGAAAGGTGTGCTTTTACGTGAACCACGAAACCCTGAACCACCGGCTGTTGCCCAAGAGAGAGTATTACCTTGGCGGTCAGTGATAGTGATGATAGTGTTATTAAATGACGCGTGTACGTGCGCTATTCCATCTACCACATCTTTTTTAACGCGCTTACGCGTACGTGTTGTGCTTGGCTTTGCCATATCTTAATCCAGTTTATCTCTTAATAGGCTTACGAGGGCCCTTACGGGTCCGAGCGTTCGTACGGGTACGCTGACCACGCAGAGGAAGGCCACGACGATGGCGGATGCCTCGAAAGCACCCCAAGTCCATCAGACGTTTAATATTCATAGAAACTTCACGACGAAGATCACCTTCGACTGTGAACTTGGCAACCTCACCACGAAGTGCCTCTATTTCAGATTCCGGTATATCTTTGATCTTCGTAGCTGGATCAATGCCAACCACCGTGCATAAGTTACGTGCACGTGTACGACCAACACCATAAATTGCTGTTAAAGCAATTTCAGCATGTTTATTTACTGGAATATTGATTCCTGCAATACGAGCCATCTCAGGCAACTCCTTTACTCTGGCCAGCTGGCCATATTCGGAAAACGAAAACGCGAAATTCTAGCCTTGAACACAATTTAAATCAAGTGCTCAGGCAATATCAGAATATAACTCTCGTTTTTAACCTTGACGCTGCTTATGACGGGCTTCTTTACAAATCACCCGAATTACACCTTTTCGCTTAATAACCTTACAGTTACGGCAAATCTTCTTGACAGAAGCACGAACCTTCATTGCAACATCTCCAAAATCAAAAGGGGTGACAACCCCTCAAAAAAAGTGAGACGGATTATACTCCGACTCACGCTAAATCCCAAGAAAAATCTTATATTTTGAGGTAGAAAACTAGCGAACCAGACCGCTTCCGCCGTACCCCTTAAGATTGGCCTTCTTCATCACCCCATCATACTGATGAGATGTTAAATGCGCCTGCATTTGCGCCATGAAGTCCATAATAACAACAACGATAATCAACAAGGATGTTCCACCAAAATAAAATGGAACATTCCAGTTAACAATTAGAAACTCGGGCAATAGACACACCAGTGTGATGTATATTGCGCCTGCAACTGTCAACCTGGTCATAACTCCATCTATGTAACGAGCAGTTTGATCACCAGGTCGAATTCCCGGGATAAATGCACCCGACTTTTTCAAATTGTCTGCAGTGTCCTTTGGGTTAAACTGCAAAGCAGTGTAGAAAAAGCAAAAGAAGACGATTGCAGCAGCATACATCATTACATAGATTGGTTGGCCAGGAGAGAGCATGGTGGCGACATCTTGTAACCATGACAAGCTTTCATTGCCTTGCCCAAACATCCCAGCCACCGTCGCAGGAAACAGAATGATACTTGAGGCAAAAATAGGTGGTATTACGCCAGCCATATTTAACTTCAATGGCAGGTGACTTGTGTGACCACCATACATCTTCTTACCTTGTTGACGTTTGGCATAATTAACAGTAATTCGTCTTTGACCGCGTTCAACAAAGATCACAAAAAAAGTAACCGCGACTGCCAACACCAAAAAGAAGAAGATCATGAAGAGACTCAATTCACCGGTGCTACCAAGCTCTAATGTCCCACCAATTGCGGAAGGCAAACCAGCAACAATACCTGCGAAGATAATTATAGAGATACCGTTACCAATTCCCCGCTCAGTAACCTGCTCACCTAACCACATCAAGAACATTGTCCCAGCAACGAGTGTTGCAATTGCTGTGAACATAAAAGCAGGACCTGGTTCGATTACAACCGGTAAGCCACCAAATTGCTGGCTTTGCAAAGCATATGCAACTCCGCCTGCCTGAATAGTAGCAAGCACAACAGTAAAGTAGCGCGTGTATTGAGTTATCTTACGTCGACCAGCCTCACCTTCTTTTTTCAACTGCTCCAATTTTGGCATAACAGATGTCAGCAACTGCATAATAATAGATGCGGAGATATAAGGCATAATCCCAATCGCAAACACAGTAAACCGAGACAACGCACCACCAGAAAACATGTTAAACATGTCTATAATTGTGCCTCGCTGCTGATCAAAAAGCTCAGCAAGTGCAACTGGGTCAACACCCGGAACAGGTATATGCGCACCAATCCGGAACACAATCAGTGCACCCAACACAAAAAGCAAACGGCGCTTTAGTTCACTAAAGCGCCCTGCGGCAGCCATACCGCCAACTTGTCCTGCACCTGGTAAAGCCACTTAGTCTTCGACCTTTCCACCAGCAGCTTCGATTGCTGCGCGGGCACCTTTAGTTACAGAAACACCCTTCACTGTAACCGCACGATCAACGCCGCCAGAGACCATAATCTTAGCTCGTTCAATGTGCTGACCAATGACGTTTGCCGCTTTCAATGAAAGCAAATCAACCACTTCACTGTTAACCTTAGCAAGTTCACTCAAACGAACTTCAGCTGTTTTAAAGCTGACACGCGAGGTAAAACCAACCTTAGGCAAACGGCGTTGCAAAGGCATCTGACCACCTTCAAAACCGACCTTATGAAAACCACCGGAACGAGAATGCTGACCTTTATGACCACGACCACAGGTTTTACCAAAACCTGAACCGATGCCACGACCAACACGCTTAGCAGATGATTTTGAGCCAGCACCTGGCTTAATTGTATTCAAGCGCATAATCAGCCTTCCTCAACCTTAACCATGTAATTAACCTTATTGATCATGCCACGCACACTCGGAGTATCTTCTACCTCTACAGTATGGCGCATACGACGCAATCCCAGACCAGATACGCAAGCTTTATGAGAGGCCAGGCGGCCATTCGTGCTACGTACCAATGTTACTTTAAGCTTTTTATCAGACATGGCTTAACCCAATATTTCTTGTACTGTTTTGCCACGCTTGGCTGCCACAGACTCCGGGTCAGCCATGTTATCCAAGCCCTTAATGGTAGCTTGTACAACATTAATCGGATTACTTGATCCGATACACTTGGCAAGAACATTATGAACACCAACAACCTCAAATACTGCACGCATGGCGCCGCCAGCAATGATACCAGTACCTTCTGAAGCAGGCTGCATATAAACTTTTGCAGCACCGTGGATACCATTCAGGGCATGCTGGAGAGTACCTTCATTAAGGTTCACATTGACCATGTTTTTACGTGCAGATTCCATAGCCTTCTGGATTGCAGCAGGAACCTCACGGGCTTTACCTGTACCGTAACCAACACGACCATTTCCATCACCAACAACAGTCAGAGCAGAAAAGCCGAAGATACGACCACCTTTTACTACTTTGGCTACGCGGCGTACAGATACAAGCTTTTCTTGCAGGCCATCACCAGTCGCTTTTTCAAAATTTGCCACAGTCAGTTCCTTTAGAATTCAAGACCATTTTCACGGGCAGCATCAGCAAGCGCCTTGATGCGACCATGATATTTAAAACCTGAGCGATCAAATGCAACCTTAGTCACACCGGCTGTTTTTGCCCGCTCGGCAACAGCACGACCGACAGCTTTAGCAGCATCAGAGTTACCGGAATATGAAGTGTCTTTCTTCACTTCAGTATCCAGAGTAGATGCGCTAGCCAACACTTCGCTTCCATTTGGCGCAATAACCTGCGCATAAATATGACGGGGTGTTCGAGTAACGGTCAGACGATAAATGCCTAATTCGCTAATTTTTGCACGTGCACGGCGCGCACGACGCAAACGAGATGTCTTCTTATCCATAGCCATATCCAATAATTATTTCTTCTTGGCCTCTTTACGGACCACGTGTTCATCAGCGTAACGAACACCTTTACCTTTATAAGGCTCAGGTGGACGATATGCACGTATCTCGGCAGCAACTTGACCAACTTTTTGCTTGTCGATACCTTTTACAACAATTTCAGTTTGACTAGGCGTTTCAGCGGTAACACCCTCAGGCAACTCGTAGTTAACTGGATGAGAGAAACCAAGGGTTAAATTGAGAACCTTTCCTTGAGCTTGAGCACGATAACCAACGCCAATCAACTGAAGTTTTTTCTCAAAACCAGCGCTAACACCAGTCACAAGATTATTTATCAAGGCACGAGTCGTTCCGGCCATAGTCCATGAAGGTTTACTATCTTCACAAACATCAACCACAACATCATTTGCATCATTACGAGCAACCTTAACAAGATCATTCACAACTTGCTGCAACTGACCTTTAGCACCTTTAACAGTAACAACCTGCCCATCAATACTGACATCAACGCCAGCTGGGATGGTTATAGGATTTTTAGCAATTCTAGACATCGCTTATCACCACTTACGAGACGTAACAGATTACTTCGCCACCCACACCGGCAGAACGTGCAGCACGATCTGTCATAACCCCTTTAGGTGTAGAGACAATAGCAATACCCAAGCCAGCATCAACCTTTGGCAGCTCAGTCGTAGGTTTGTACATACGTACACCTGGACGACTTGCGCGTTGAATAGTGGCAATAACCGGTTTACCTTCATAATATTTCAGGTCAACCACAAGAACAGGCTTAACACTTTCTTCGTTAACTTTAAAATCAACGATATAGCCTTCATTTTTCAATACTTCAGCAATTGAAGTTTTGAGCTTTGATGACGGCATAGACACTTGCGCCTTGTCAGCCGCTTGACCATTACGAATTCGGGTCAACATGTCAGCGATTGGATCACTCATGCTCATATATGTTTTACTCCAAAGTCACGTTTAAGGGCTAATCTTTGACTAACCCTAGTCTTAAATCTTTTACCAGCTAGCCTTAACCAGCCCTGGAACATCACCACGCATCGCAGCTTCACGCAATTTATTACGCGATAAGCCGAATTTGCGATAATAACCATGCGGACGACCAGTTAAAGAACAACGATTGCGTTGGCGTACTGGGCTGGCGTCACGCGGCAGCGCATGAAACTTGCGCTGAGCATCTTCACGCTCTTCAGGGCTTAAATTCAGATCAAACATATTTGATTTCAATTCAGCACGTTTACCAGCGAACTTTTCTACCAAACGTTCACGTTTGATTTCACGGTTAACCATGGACTTCTTAGCCATAACTCTTAACCCTTAAATGGAAAGTTAAATGCGGCCAACAAAGCACGGCCTTCTTCGTTATTTTTTGCAGTGGTGGTAATCGTTATATCCATACCACGCAACGCATCAATTTTGTCGTAATCGATCTCAGGAAAGATGATCTGTTCCTGGATACCCATACTAAAATTACCACGACCATCAAAAGATTTTGCATTAATACCGCGAAAATCTCGAATACGTGGAATTGCAACTGTAATCAAGCGATCAAGGAATTCATACATCTGCGTACTACGCATTGTAACCTTACAACCGATCGGCCAATTATCACGAATTTTAAAACCCGCAATTGATTTTCGCGATAGAGTGACAACTGGTTTTTGACCAGCAATCTTTTCCATATCGCCTACAGCATTCTGGACAATTTTCTTATCACCAACCGCTTCACCCAAACCCATGTTAAGGGTGATTTTTGTGATGCGCGGAACTTCCATTACGCTTCCATAGTTAAACTGCTCCATCAGCTGATTAACTACAGTTTCTTTATAATATTCTGACAACCTAGCCATTGCTAAAACCTTACGCTTAAATATCAACTACTTCGTCGTTAGACTTGAAGTAACGAACCTTACGACCGTCTTCCAAAACACGAAAACCTACACGATCAGCCTTTTTTGTCACAGGATTGAACAAAGCGATGTTGGAAAGATTTAATGAAGCCTCTTTCTCAACAATTCCACCAGCGACACCACGTTGGGGGTTTGCCTTTGTATGACGCTTAACCATGTTGACATTATCAACAAACACACGGTCATCAGCGGTCACGCGCAAAACTGTTCCGCGCTTACCTTTATCTTTACCTGTCAGGACGATTACATCATCGCCTTTTTTGATCTTACGCATCGTTATCTACCTAGTTTCAATCCGCAATAACTCTTAAAGCACTTCAGGTGCAAGAGAGACAATTTTCATAAACTGCTCCGTACGCAGTTCACGTGTCACTGGCCCGAAGATACGAGTACCAATAGGTTGCAGGTTAGTATTCAGCAAAACTGCAGCATTGCCGTCAAAACGAATCAATGAACCATCGCCACGACGTACACCTTTACGGGTACGGACAACAACTGCATTATAAACTTCGCCTTTCTTAACCTTGCCACGAGGAATTGCTTCCTTGACACTTACCTTAATAATGTCACCAATGCCAGCATAGCGACGTTTCGAGCCACCCAGCACCTTAATGCACTGCAGACGGCGAGCACCACTATTGTCTGCCACATCCAAGTTTGACTGCATTTGAATCATGTTTCGTCTCCGCTAAATCTTAGAGTGCTACCTTATTCGGGACTTAACCGAGTTCAGGCGCACGCTCGTCAACTCGAACCAACGCCCATGATTTGCTTTTAGAAACCGGACGACTCTGAGTGATAGTTACGAGATCACCCTCGTTGCACTCATTATTCTCATCATGAGCGTGGAATTTTGTTGAGCGTTTAATGTATTTTTTATATACAGGATGCTTAACACGACGCTCTACCATTACAGTAATTGTCTTATCCATCTTGTTGCTGACCACACGCCCGCTAATTTCACGTGCTACTTTATTCTCTTCACTCATGATCAGTCACTCGCCTTCTGATTCAAAACGGTTTTGACTCGCGCAATATTGCGACGATTTTGCCTAAGCAGGTGATTCTGAGCCATTTGGCCAGAACCCAGCTGCATACGCAGATTAAAACCTTCACGCAACAGGTCTTCGAGTTCTTTATTCAACTCGTCGATACCCTTATCTTTCATTTCACTCGCCTTCATTACATCACGCTCCGAGACACGAATGTTGTTTTAAGCGGCAGTTTTGCTGATGCCAGACGAAATGCTTCACGGGCAACTTCTTCAGTAACACCTTCCATTTCATACAACATACGACCTGGTTGAATCTCAGCCACCCAATATTCAACGTTACCTTTACCCTTACCCATACGAACTTCCAATGGTTTATTAGTAATTGGTTTGTCAGGAAAAATACGAATCCAAATACGACCACCGCGTTTGATATGACGAGTCATAGCACGACGAGCAGCCTCAATCTGGCGAGCAGTAATACGGCCACGAGCAGTTGCTTTAAGACCAAACTCGCCAAAGCTGACCTTGCTTCCGCGTTGCGCCAAGCCGCGATTACGGCCTTTATGCATCTTGCGGAACTTCGTTTTTTTAGGTTGCAGCATTTCTATCTATTCCTATTACTTAGCAGCAGCTTTTCCCTGAGCTTCAGCGCTTTCAGCATCGCCAAAGACTTCACCCTTAAAAAGCCAAACCTTAATTCCGATTACACCAGATGGTGTGTGCGCAGAAGCAACACCATAATCAATATCTGCACGCAAGGTATGAAGTGGAACACGACCTTCGCGGTACCACTCAGTACGTGCGATTTCAGCGCCATTCAAACGACCAGACACTTGAATCTTTATACCTAGGCTTCCCAAACGCATCGAGTTAGTAACCGCCCGCTTCATAGCACGACGAAACATAATACGACGCTCAAGCTGTTGAGCCACACTTTGAGCAACCAAAGTTGCATCCAGCTCGGGCTTGCGAATTTCTTCAATATTGAGATGAACAGCTGCCGCAGGAAGATCCATCATTATGGCAACCTTCTTGCGAAGCTTGTCGATGTCTTCACCCTTCTTACCAATCACGATACCTGGACGGGCCGTGTGAATGGTAATACGTGCATTTCGCGCAGGACGTTCAATCTGGATAAGGCTTACAGATGCCTGTGCCAGCTCTTTCTGCAGAAACTCACGCACCTTAAGATCAGTATGTAAAAAACCACCAAAATCTTTAGTACCTGCATACCACTTGGAATTCCAGTCTTTAACGATTCCAAGACGTATACCAGTTGGATGAACTTTTTGTCCCATAATTGCCTCTCTTACTTCTCAGCAACGGCCACAGTAATGTGACTAGTGCGTTTCAGAATTCGGTTTGCACGGCCTTTGGCACGTGCGCGGATACGCTTGTGAGTTGCCGCTTCATCAACAAATACTGTTGACACTTTCAGCTCATCAATGTCAGCACCATCGTTATGCTCAGCATTGGCAATAGCAGATTCAAGCAGCTTTCTCATGATAGCCGCGGCCTTTTTAGTACTGAATTGTAGAGTCTGCAAAGCAGGCTCAACACGCATTCCGCGAATTTGATCGGCGACCAAACGCACTTTTTGTGCTGAGATGCGAGCGTTTCTCAAAGTTGCAGTCGTTTCCATTATCTAGACTCCGTTACCTTGACTTCTTATCTGCAACATGGCCTTTGTAGGTACGAGTTGCAGAAAACTCACCCAGCTTGTGACCAACCATATTTTCGTTAATCAGAACAGGAACATGCTGACGACCATTATGTATAGCAATAGTTAAACCAACCATTTGTGGCATAACCATTGAACGGCGCGACCAAGTCTTGACTGGACGACGATCATTTTTCTCAACTGCTTCATCTACCTTTTTCAGGAGATGAGCATCAATAAATGGACCCTTTTTGACTGAACGTGGCACGCTTCTAGCCCTCTACTTTAAATTACTTACGACGGCGGACAATCAATTTGTCCGTACGTTTGTTCTTGCGAGTCTTATACCCTTTAGTCGGAACACCCCATGGAGTTACAGGATGACGACCACCTGAGGAACGACCTTCACCACCACCATGCGGGTGATCAACCGGGTTCATCGCACAACCACGAACCGTTGGACGTTTACCGCGCCAGCGATTGGCACCAGCCTTACCCAGTGAACGCAAGCCATGCTCAGAATTACCAACCTCACCGATAGTGGCTCGACAATCCGCAAGAACTTTACGCATTTCACCAGAACGAAGACGCAATGTTGCATGCACACCTTCTTTTGCAACCAACTGCACCGCTGCACCAGCACTTCGCGCTATTTGCGCACCTTTACCAGCTTTCAATTCAATACAATGGATAGTTGTTCCCACTGGAATATTGCGAATCGGCAGACAACTACCAGGTTTAATTGGTGCATCTATCCCTGCAGAAATCTCATCACCAGCGGCCATACCCTTAGGCGCAATAATGTAACGACGTTCGCCATCGGCGTATAAAACCAAGGCCAAGTGCGCACTACGATTTGGATCATATTCAAGACGCTCAATACGCGCAGAAACACCATCTTTATCGTTGCGACGAAAATCAACTACGCGATAGTGCTTTTTGTGACCACCACCACGACGACGAACAGTAATACGACCAGCATTGTTTCGACCTGAAGATTTGATCTTTTTCTCAAGCAGAGGCGCATGTGGCGCACCCTTATGAAGATCAGGCGTCACAACCTTAACAACAAACCGGCGGCCTGCTGAAGTCGGCTTTGTTTTTACTAATGCCATGACTTTAAAATCCTTATACTCGCTCGCTTAACGCTTACTGCGCACCCATGAAGTCGATATCTTGACCTGGCTGCAGCTTAACGTAAGCCTTTTTCCAGTCAACACGGCGACCAGCAATCTGACCAACGCGCTTACGCTTACCTTTTACATTTGACACCTGAACCGCATCGACTTTTACATCAAACATCAGCTCAACTGCTTTTTTAATTTCAAGCTTGTTTGCATCAGACACAACCTTGAAAACAAACTGTTGATTACTATCAGCGGCTACTGTCGATTTCTCAGAGATGTGAGGAGCAAGCAGCACCTTCATCAAACGCTCTTTTTTCATGCGAACATCTCCTCAACTTGTTTGATAGCATCAGCAGTCATCAAAACCTTATCAAAACGAACCAGACTAACCGGATCAACATTACGCGCTTCAGCGACATCAACATTCATCAGATTGCGAGCCGCCAACGACAATGAAACATCTTCAGCTGCGGTCACCATCAAAACATGACCTACCAGCCCCATTGCTTTGAGCTTTTCATTCAACTCTTTAGTCTTAGGCGCATCAAGCTTAATAGCATCAACTAGAACCAGACGATCCTGCCTAACCAACTCAGATAAAATCGAGCGCATTGCGCCGCGATACATCTTTTTATTCACCTTCTGCGAGTGATCCTGAGGCACTGACGCAAACGTCTTACCACCAGTCCTCCACAACGGGGAGCGTATTGTACCAGCTCTTGCGCGTCCTGTCCCCTTTTGTCTCCAAGGTTTTGCACCACCACCGCGAACTGCTGCGCGATTTTTGTGTGCACGAGTACCAGCTCGTGATCCCGCCATATAGGCCGTCACTACCTGATGAACCAGAGCTTCATTAAATTCTTTGCCAAAAGTCTCATCCGCAAGAGTCACGCTCTTGGTTGATTCTTTGCCAGATTTTGTAACCAGTTTCAGTTCCATTTACCTAACTCCTTACGAACGCGCCTTAACAGACGGACGAATCACAACATCACCGCCCTTAGCACCAGGAACCGCACCTTTAATCAAAAGCAGATTTCGCTCAGCGTCAATACGGACAATTTCAAGATTTTGAGTTGTGGTATTAGCCGCACCCATGTGACCAGACATCTTTTTACCCTTAAAAACACGGCCAGGCGTTTGACAGTGACCAATCGATCCTGGCGCACGATGCGAAATCGAGTTGCCATGCGTTGCATCCTGCATGCTAAAGTTATGACGCTTGATCGCACCAGCAAACCCTTTACCAATACTCTTGCCAGCAACATCCACTTTTTGGCCTGCTTCGAAGACATCAACTTTTATTTCATTGCCCACAGCAATTTCTTCGCCCTCACCATCAGCAAGACGGAACTCCCACAAGCCACGACCAGCCTCTGTCCCTGCTTTGGCGAAATGCCCTGCCGCCGGCTTGCTAACACGGTTAGCTTTGCGTGAACCCAAAGTCACTTGATAGGCGCGATAACCATCACACCCCGCATCACGCACCTGAGTAACGCGATTAGGATCAACCTCAATCACTGTCACCGGAATTGAGTCACCCGCATCAGTAAAGACGCGCGTCATTCCAACTTTACGACCCACAACACCAATCGTCATTTTCAAACTCCTAGCTTCTCAGCTATCAACGGCGACATTATGCCGCACGCTAAAACCCTTTAAGTCAATTTAATCTGGACGTCAACGCCAGCAGCCAAATCCAATTTCATTAACGCATCAACCGTTTTATCAGTTGGGTCAACAATATCCATCAGACGTTTATGCGTGCGAATCTCGTACTGATCACGAGCATCTTTGTTTACATGCGGTGAAATCAACACAGTAAAACGCTCTTTCTTGGTAGGCAAAGGAATCGGGCCTTTAACCTGAGCACCAGTACGCTTGGCTGTTTCAACAATTTCTCGCGCAGACTGATCGATCAAACGATAATCAAACGCTTTCAAACGGATACGGATTTTCTGATTTGAAGTCATATATTTTACTCAACAACCTTAGCAACAACACCTGCGCCAACAGTACGGCCACCTTCGCGAATCGCAAAACGCAGACCTTCTTCCATCGCAATCGGTGCGATCAGGCTAACTGTCATGGCAACATTGTCAC
>Ga0316207_10002278_pt1 | contig 20206 bp, 17 predicted proteins | sample 6weekpyrite_MG_FD_204943 | JGI IMG/M metagenome (GOLD analysis project Ga0316207, IMG submission 204943) | Microbial mat bacterial communities from mineral coupon in-situ incubated in ocean water Damariscotta River, Maine, United States -... | ecosystem: Environmental > Aquatic > Marine >...
CGCCCTTTACTTTGTATGGCTCCTCGGGACGGGCTCGAACCGCCGACCTAGTGATTAACAGTCACCCGCTCTACCAACTGAGCTACCGAGGAATTACAGAGGCGGTATGGTACTGAGGACCCCGTGCGGGGTCAAGCGCCAAGTGCCTCTAATTGAATATTATTACTCAAGATTTTTTGATTTGTTCAAAATTAACAATATTATCGCTGGCGAGTGATTCGGTCATTTCTGGTACGAGTTTCTTTATAAATTGCTCAAGTGTCGATTCATCGAATGATTGGCTGGCAGACTCCATCGCTACAAAATCAGCCTGTAATTGCTCCCAGTCAACAATGCGCGTTTTAGCGAGCAGGATCTTGTCATGCGTGGTAGCACTCAACTGCTCTTGTTCATGGAAAAGCTCTTCATAAAGCTTCTCACCGGGTCTAAGCCCCGTGTATTTAATTTCAATTTCTTCGCCAGGTGTTTTACCTGAGAGAATAATCATTTGTTCAGCGAGATAAGCGATCTTAACCGGCTCACTCATATCCAGTACAAATATTTCCCCCCCTTGCCCTTGCACAGCTGACTGAAGAATTAGCTGGCAAGCTTCTGGAATGGTCATAAAATAGCGCGTGATTTCCGGATGTGTAACGGTTACAGGACCGCCTTTTGCTATTTGTTCTTTAAATAGTGGTACAACACTACCGGCCGAACCCAGTACATTACCAAAGCGAACAGTTATATAGTTTGTCTTTGAACGCTGGTTTAGATTCTGACAGAAAATTTCAGCAATGCGTTTACTCGCCCCCATATTGTTGGTCGGGTTAACTGCTTTGTCTGTTGAGATCATCACAAAACTATCACAACCATGCTTATCTGCGGCCAACGCCATATTGCGTGTACCCAATATGTTATTACGTACTGCTTGCCGTGCCTGGTTCTGTAGTAATGGCACGTGCTTGTAAGCCGCGGCATGGAAAATAACTTGAGGTTGATGCTCACTCATGCAGTGTTCGATCGCACTGACATCACATACATCACCTAGCACGGCATGAAACTCAGTATCTTCACATGCTCCTGCAAGCTCACGCTCAATTTGATATAAATTAAATTCGCCAATCTCAAAAACAACCAATTTTGCAGGTTTAAAAAGTAATATCTGCCGACATAACTCGGAACCAATAGACCCACCTGCACCCGTAACCATAACAACTTTGTTATGAATTGAAGCTGTAATTGATTCTTTACTCAATAAAACCGGATCACGACCTAGTAGATCATCAATAGATACTTCACGCAATGAACTGATTTTTGCCCGGCCAGACACTAAATCAGCAACATTTGGTAAGGTTCGAAAAGGAATTGCTGCTTGCTCGCAACCTGCCACAATTGTTTGCATTTGCGCACCCGTTGCAGTTGGCGTTGCGATAACAACAAGATCAGCCGACGTCTTATTAATTACCTTAGAAAGACTCTTTATCTCGCCCAGTACGGATAAGCCATGCACCTTCGAACCACGTAACCGCGGGTTATCATCAAGGAAAGCGATAGGAACATATTCATTACCACGCAACATCTCACGCGCAACTAACTCTCCTGCCTGCCCAGCTCCAAGTATTATTACTCTTTTACCATCTTGTAATTTACCACTCCGTAGCTGGCGGTCGCGTATAACGCGGTAAAATATTCGAGAAAAACCCAGCAAAAATATCAAGAGCAGCGGATATAAAGCTAACGAAGATCGAGGAACACCTTCAACACGATTCACGAGAAAAAGTACGGTTACTAATAAAACCACACTAACAATCGCTACACGAATTATATTCCATAAATCGGGAATACTAACAAAGCGCCAACTTCCTCGATAAAGCCCGAAACCCCAGGAGGTAACTAAGTATAGAGGCAAAGAAAATAACAACACCTGCCAGTAAACAGTGCTATCAACATTTTGCAAATTAAAATCAAAACGAAGCAAAAAGGCCAGTGTCCATGCCATAGCGGCCATTATGAGATCGTGTGAAATAATAACCGATCTATGTTGAAATCTTGTTAACTGCATTACATTTATCTCTTTAATACTCACGAAAGCACACTGACACAATATTTTAGTATCGTCTTCATTTAACACTATTGCTGTACACACTAACTTTATTTAAGAAAAATTGTGTATAAAAATCAACTTCTAATAATTTTTTGGGCGTTATCAAACATTTTTTTTGCATATATAAATAGAATGACATAAATAATGAGAAGCATCAGTATAGATGATACTTGGGTCACTGAAGTAGCATTATATATAAATATTGCCATTACTGATGAGACTAACATTAAACCATATTCAAAATTAACTAAACGCTTACGGCTGACACCTGATTCAGCAACCAGTTGATAATAATGAGTTTTATGTGCATCCCAAAATCTCTCGCACATAATTATCCTGCGAATAAGTGTGACCGTTGCATCGACAATAAAAGGTGAAAAAATCACAAAAGAGATCCAGATAGATATAAGCTCATTTAAATGTGCCCAAATTGAGAGTGTCGCAGCCAAAAACCCCAACGATGATGAGCCACTATCACCCATAAAAATTCTGGCAGGCGGATAATTCCATAATAAAAAACCTAAGGATGATGATGCAATCACTAAACTAGTAACGGCAAAACCTGACTGTCCTTCTAAAAAACCAATGATAGCAAAAGTGCCAAAGCCGAAGGCTGCCATTCCACCAGCCAGCCCATCAATTCCATCCATAAAATTATAAAGATTAATCATCCACACAATGAACAAGACTGTAATTATGGTAGCAATATAACTTGGCAGTGTTACCACCCCCCACGTCGTAGAGAAATTCTCAATAACGTAACCAAAACTAACAACAAGAAACGCAGCACTCACGTGCACTATTAATCTAATAAAAAAGCTAATTGAATAAAAATCATCAATAATAGATACCCCTGCGACCAGAATAAGAGCAGCAAGAATGAGCGAATAATTAAATTGTACATCTGCCAGAAAAACAAACAAACAGAAAGGAAATATGATCCCAACAAGAATAGCCACACCGCCCACCCTAGGAGTGGGTACCTCGTGTAGAGAGCGACTATTTGGTCTATCAAGTGCTATAAAATTTTCTGGCATCCTCAATATCAACCAGATACAAATGGACGATAGTAAAAATGCTAAGGGAGCAGAAAAATAATATGAAAACATTTTTTTAATTATTTAGATAAACATTGAAACTAATCAAAATTCTATCTTCTCCAAACTGTTCTATTTACGTACCCCGTGTAACTATGAATAATTTTTATCATTTTCCTTGAAACATTATCCGTGTCATAGTCACTAACAATATTAAATGTTCGTTCATTATCATTATGCTGATCTAGCGTGATAGAAATAGAATTTAAAACACTATCAGCATTCAAATCAGACATAATCAGAACCCCTTCATCCATACCTTCAGGGCGCTCATGAGCTTGTCGGATCGTTATTGCAGGAAGATTAAGAATAGTTGACTCTTCCGTTATTGTGCCACTATCTGAGATAATACAAAGAGATTCCTTTTGGAGTTTTACATAATCAAAGAAACCCATTGGCTTCACAAACCTAACCAGATTATGCAAATTAACTTTGTCCATTTTTTCAAGTCTAATTTTAGTTCGCGGGTGGGTAGAAACAATTACAGGTAATTTATATTTGTTTGCTATCGCGGTTAAAGAACCCAAGAGATCTTTAAAGTTATCTTGATTATCTACATTTTCTTCTCTATGTATGCTTACGATAAAAAAATTATTATTGATTAATGCCATTTCCTTTAGAATATCTGAAGCGTCAATGTCCTTTGCATGATAATCCAATATTTCCTTCATTGGTGAACCTGTTTTAATAACTGTCTCTGGTTTTACCCCTTCATTTATTAAATATCTCCGTGCATGCTCAGTATAGGTTAGATTGATATCACTAGTGTGATCGACAATACGCCGATTTATTTCCTCTGGGACACGCTCATCGAAACTTCGGTTACCCGCTTCCATATGAAATATAGGGATCTTTCGTCGTTTTGCTGATATTACAGACAAGCAACTATTTGTATCACCTAAGACTAAAACAGCATCTGGCTGTTCCTTTTCAAACACTTCATCACTAGTAGCAATAACATTACCAATAGTCTGGGCAACTGTCCCCTGAGCAGCATCCAGATAGTAATCAGGCTTTCTTACACCTAATTCTTTAAAAAATATTTCATTCAATTCATAATCATAATTCTGGCCGGTATGCACCAATTTATGATCACAATGTTTATCAAGCTCTGACATTACCCTGCTTAACTTAATAATTTCAGGTCTAGTCCCAACAATAGTCACTACCTTAAGCATTTAATTCTTCCTTAATGAAATCTAGCTTCATCAAAAGTTTCTTGATCTGCTCTACGTTAAGTCGGTTTGTACTATGTGAGGTGTAATCTTCTGTTTGCGAAATAACCTCCTCACCATCACTAAAATACTTCGCGTAATTAAGGTCTCGATTATCAGCTGGGATACGATAATAGTCCCCCATATCTTCAGCATGCGCCATTTCTTCTCTTGAGATAAGCGATTCATACAATTTCTCACCATGGCGGGTGCCGATAATTCGAGCTTCTTCTGTACCTCCAAACATCTCAATAAGAGCTTGCGCTAATTCAGCCACAGTTGATGCAGGAGCTTTTTGTACAAATATGTCACCTTGTTGCCCATGCTCAAAGGCATAAAGCACTAAATCAACTGAATCTTCTAAAGACATTAAAAAACGGGTCATATTCGGATCTGTGACTGTTAGCGCCTTACCTTCTTTAATTTGTGACACAAATAAAGGTATCACCGAACCGCGTGACGCCATAACATTTCCATACCTAGTAGCACAAAGTACCGTCTCACTTTCGCCTTGCATCCTCGATTTTGCTACCATCAGTTTTTCTGACATCGCTTTAGAAATACCCATCGCATTAATTGGATATACAGCTTTATCTGTACTAAGAACAATTAATCTTTTAACACCGCTAGAAGTCGCTGCATTCATCACATTTTCAGTACCTTCGATATTAGTCCTGACTGCTTCCATTGGGTAAAACTCACATGATGGCACCTGTTTCAAGGCGGCAGCATGAAACACATAATCCACGCCCTTCATAGCACGGTAGATGCTATCGTAATCCCGAACATCACCAATATAGAACTTGAGTTTAGGATGATTCAAAGCAATACGCATTTCTTCCTGCTTCTTCTCATCACGACTAAAAATGCGAATTTCACGAACTTGAGTAGAAAGAAATCTTTTAAGAACAGTATTGCCAAAGGATCCTGTACCACCGGTAATCATTAAGACTTTATCTTCAAACATGACTAATATCCTGAACTAATTATAATTATGCATTGACTGTATTAGGGAAGGCCAAGCTGGTGCAACATAACCTGTCGCCTCTGTAAATTTATCCGCATTCAAAGACCTATTAATATTTAGAGTCTCATCATAGTTAATATCAATTTTTTTATTATACTCTTTTGCAATTATTTTTAATAATTCATACTTAGCAATTGCTGGACCAGCAATATGGTAGAGCCCGGATAAGTCAGTATTTGTTATAACATGATCACGAATAACCTCAGCTAGTATTACTGTAGGCAAACCTGAAAAAATGGCTTTTGCATAACCGTTACATGCCTCTTGTTGTGATAAAAACCATTCCAAAAGCCCTCTAGCAGTCTTAAGTTCGTGTCCAATGATCGATGTTCGCAGAGTTATTGCTTGAGGACGATCAATTTCACCTAAATGCTTCGATTCACCATATGCGTCTACAGGATCCGTAGCATCAGATTCTTTATAATTACCTTTGTTTCCGGAGAAAACACAATCGGTACTTATATGAATTAATCGACTATTAAATTTTTCACAGTACTTATATAAACGGTGAGGGAGTAAGGCATTTAATGATATTGCTTGAATCACACTATCAATATTTTTGAAATCCTTATTAATAGAACCAACACAATTAACAACCACATCAGGACGGGTCTGTTTAAACAAACCTAATAAATTACACTCACCAACATCAATATTATCAATAATTTTTGGCAAAATCCTCTCAGGAAGTAATGCTCTTTTTGCTTCGTCACGTACAGTGCCGTAAACATCCAATTCATTATTATCACTTAACACACGAATCATTGCGTTACCAAGCATTCCATTAGCACCGAGAACTAGCACTTTCATTTAATCATCACCCTTCAACGACCTTAGTCATTATTGTTTCCAACTGTTCAAGTAACATAGTCCTTTCAAAATTCTTCTCATAATACTCTAGACCTTTTACGCCCATATGTACTCTTTCTTCATGATTCATCTTTTCCATGGTTAGCACCGCATTTGCTAGTGACTGTGGTTTTTCTATATCTACAGAAATACCTGCTCCCGACTCTTCAATAACCCGCGCACCCTCTCCTTCTAATGAGGCTATTATTGGCTTGGCACACGCCATATATGATTGAATCTTAGAAGGAATTGTCATGGAAAAAATTTCTGCTTTTTTGAGACTGACTAGCATCGCATCGGCTTTTGCGAAAAAAATAGGCATGTCTTCCATAGGATATCTTCCTAACAGATGAAATGTCTTAGCTATCTCTAGTCTTTCTACCTCATCTTTAAGCCAATTGTAATTCCTCCCTTCTCCCAAAATCACCCAATGAATATTTGATTTATGCTCAGTAAGTCTGGCAGCCTCTATAATTGTTTCAAAGTCCTGAGCTACTCCAATATTCCCAGCAAACATCACTATAAAACCATCAGGCAATAATTCTATACCTTCGCATTGTGCATCATTAACTACAGCCTTATATATAGATTCCGCGGAATTGGGGAAATATTTTATTTTAGTTTCAGGGACACTAAACCCAAGAATGCTTTTCGTAAATGCACGAGATTGCACCAATACTAAACCACATCCTTTATATATCCATTCAACCATCACCTCTACTGACTTGAGAATATATTTATTAGAAATTGCTCCAGTTGCGGTTAAACTTTCAGGCCATAGATCCTGCACCCATATAATCACGGGTGTTTTTCTAAGCCACCCCAAGAAACGCGCAGGTATTGCAGTTGTTATTGGTGATACAGAAAACACAAAGATTAAATCAAATTTTTGACGACAGTAAAAAGGCCCTAAAAGCATTCCAAAGAAAACGAACGAAAAGTAGTTTAAGGAAAGTAATATTTTATTATTCTGCCCTCTCGGAATAAGCGGTACTCTGTAGATCGTTACTCCATCTTTATGTTCCACATTTTTCTTAAAAAAACCATAACCTGGAAAAAATTTACCGACTGGATAATTAGGCTTTCCTGTCAATACGGTTACTTTATGTCCTTTGCCTGCTAAGCCATTCACCAGATCATTAATTCGGAAGTCTTCTGGCCAAAAATACTGTGAAACAACAAGTATCTTCATTTATTTAGTCTTTGGTGAAGCTAATAGAACTGAATAAAGCTCTATGTATTTTCGTATCACGACATGCCATGTAAAGTTCATACTTACATAACTCTCTAACTTTTTACCAAGACCAACTAGATCTTCATTGCCGCCAATAATTTCATGCAACCCGTCATAAATACCATCGACAGTTGCTGGGCATACTTTCCCTCCGCCAACCGCTTCAACCTGATCGAAACCACATTGATCTGTCAAGATTACAGGCGTTGCAGAAATGCCAGACTCAAGAACAACAATCGACATTGCTTCTTGCCGTGACGGAATCACTAACAAATCAGCAGCATGATAGGCAGCAGATTTCTCATCGCCACCAACATAACCAATAAAATGCACTCGCTCATTTAGTCCATTTTTATCAACGGTTTTTTTAAGACTTTCTAAAAGCCCACCATCAGGTCCAGCATAAACCAAGTGCCATTCATTCCAATCATCATCTCCTTTAGAAAAAGCATCTAGCAATAAATCAGGCCCTTTAATAAAATTTAGACGGCCGAGAAATAACAAAAAAGGACTTTTATTAAGTCCATGCTTTATTCGAAACTCAGCAATACCATTCACAGGAAAATCATCCGGATTAATTCCATTAGGTATTACTGTTATTTTATCTCTATTGATTCCATAGGAATTGAACTGAACTTTTTCTTCTTCTGTAATCGCGATCCACGCATCAGCATTTTGAATGAGTCTTTTACCAATTAACCAGTTATATATTTTCTTTATTACTCGAGAGCGTCCAAAAATTGGTAGCGCACCTGCAGGACATACAACATACGGTTTATCTAAAGATCGGGCTGCTATGTACACAAGTGCATTTAATATAGACCAATGCCCCATCAGATGCACAATATCTACATCTTCCACTACCTGTTTTATTTTAGAGTAACTTGAGAGCGGAATATAAAATCGCTTCATCACACAACGATATGCAATTAAATGAATACCCTCCATACTAGGCAATATTCTGCCAGAAAGCCCAACGTCTGTTGTCATAATGCAACAATCAATACCTTTCTGAACAAGTGATCGACTGATTTGTAGCGTTCTTTCAGCCGTCCCACCACCCGTTACCGGGTCAAGTACAGCGTTAACATTTAGTATTTTCAAACCTTACCCGGATATTCTGTACTATATTTATTTTCATACCAACTACATAGTCCATCCAAACCCGAATCTAGTGATGTCACATATTTGAAGCCTGTATTTCTCAATTTTTCAGTGTCATATACCATTCTTGGGTTAGTTGAATCACGCCCCAATAGACGTAACAACCAAGACAATAATATTAGCGGTAAAGATAAAGGAGGTACGATATAACGTCGTTTTGTCAATCGCATACGAATATAGGTTTCAACATATTTGTAATTGTTCTTGCTTTCAAAATCCTCTGAGACGATATAAGTCTGGCCATCAATTTCTTCATCTGCATCAATAAGAAATTGAATTGCCGCAACCACATTCGAAACATGTACCAAATTCAGTGACCTAACATTAAACAGGCATAACCTAAGGTAATTCGCGACATTACTCTCATTTACCAGGCTATTAATAAGTTTCATCAATGCCGGACCCTCAGCCCCATAGACAGCTGTCGGTCTGATATTTACATATTCAAAATTCCCCTTCGACTCTGAAAAAAACATCTCTTCTATTAATAACTTAGTCTTTCCATAGCTTGATTTAGGGCTGCATTGATTTGATTCATTCACGCTATCCAGCTGCACATGGCCGTAAACTGCTGCTGTACTGCAGTGAATTATTCTCTTAATATTATTTTTCTTACAAGCTGATATCAAATTATTTACAGCCATGATGTTTTGATCACTTGTTGCATCAAAGCTATAAGCCAGATTAATTACAGTACACCCTTGCACTAAAAATTCTTCAAGCGTTTCTGGCTTTGTTAAGTCTCCGTTTATTTGAATAATGTTAGAAGGCAAATTATTGTTATCTGACGGAGTCCTAACTAATAAGCGCAATGAAATATCCGGAATTTCAGACAATGCATTCACCAGATATTTCCCAATAAACCCATTAGCACCAGTAATAGCAATAACAGGTAATTCCTTTGTGTCATCAGTTTCTAATTTCATTTATATTTAGCTTATATAATTCGATTTTTTGAATTTATTGATAGCATCTATGTATAGTTTTTCATATTTTGGCCCTACGGCACTTAAAGCAAACTCCCTCATCGCAAGGAGGTGCGCCTCATTCGATATCGTGGCATATTTTCCGTCATCAGCGAACAACGCAAGTATATATTCAGCACAATCTGATGGTGAATTGTAGATTTCACCATGTATGTGATTGGTTATGGGTATACCTTCGTACGCTATTTCTGTGCCTACGACAGGCAGACCTAGCCCCATCGCTTGAACTACACGCGTTTTAATGCCAGTTCCAGCAAGATCAGGTGCCAACACAACATCTGCCTTTACCAAGAAGTCCCGATAACTATCAACCCATGTAGCAAACTCCACATTTTCAAGCTTCTTCATAAGCATTATCAGTGATTCATCCGCATTTTGACCCAGTATCAAAACCCTCACTTTGGGTAAAGCATTGAGTATTAAAGGATAGGCATTAGTCAAAAAATCTTCTAAGCCACGTGCGATTGAGGAATTACCAAAATTCCCGGTACAGACTATCGTATTATTGAACTTATTATGCTCTACGTGTCGGGATAAATTGTCATATTTATTGAGAAATGCCCCATCAATTGTGATGGGTATAACATCTATATCAATTTCAGAATTAACTTTGTTCAAGTAATTTTCATCAACTGGTGACACTACATGGACTTTTGTGAATAGAGGATAATGTTTCTTCTCGAAACGTTTTAAAAGCATGGACGATATCAGTAACCATATTTTCTTAGGTATTCGGCTTTCCTGCGCCGCCATTCTTGCGTAAGACAGCGATGTCGCGTCGTTGGGTGAATGAACTGAAGCGACATCCTTACCTACAGGTAGGTATTGAGCCATATTTATAATGTCGTAATGCACAACATCATAATCGTGGCTGCTCAGCACCTTGGATAGCGCACTTGAATACTCTTTACTAGTATATTTAGCAAATGACGGGGGTAACAATCGTATAAGCGACCAGGCTATCTTAGTCCATTTTTTAATACCTGACGGTGGCAATATAACATCACAAACTGTTACGTTCGGTAGTTTATCTACCAATGAATTTATAGAGTCCTCATCCGACGCCCCAAAACATAATAAATCACATTTATGGTTAGCCGACAAATAAGATAGCTCATTAAATACTTTTGAACGCCCCCCTGTTGACGGGGGATAGGGGAACTCTGGTAATAAAAACAAGATTCGCATTGCTAAAATTCGAGCTATCTAAACACTAATTATTATTGCTATAGAAAACATTTATTGAGAAGAATTAAGCTCTGCCTCAACCATAAACTTTGCTACACTTTGCATCTTACTAGCTGCTGACCATCCAAGCATCTTCATAGCCTTAACAGGTGATGCTCTACCTACCATTATATCTGCCGGGCGAAAAAGAGATGGATCTGAAATAACGTGTTCCTTCCAGTTAAGCCCAACTTCCTGAAAAACAAACTTTATAAAATCTTTTAAGCTATCACTTTGTCCAGTTGCAATCACAAAATCATCAGGTTCATCACGCTGTAACATTAACCACATTGCTTCAATATACTCAGGAGCCCAACCCCAATCTCGGATAATATCAATATTTCCTAATTGCAATTTTTCATTGTGTCCTGCTGCAATTCTACAGGCACTTGCAACTATCTTTTTAGTCACAAAACGTTCTGGCCGCAACGGTGATTCATGATTAAACAAGATTCCGGTACATGCATAGATATTATAGGCTTGACGATATGTAGACACATGCCAATGAGCCGCTGATTTGGCAACGGCGTAAGGACTTCGCGGATTAAATGGCGTATCTTCAGTGGCAGCGAGTTCGCCTATGTCACCAAAGCATTCACTTGAACCTGCGCTATAAAATCGGATATTTTTCTTAGTAAATCTTATAGCCTCAAGTAGATTAAGTGTACCTACACCGATACTCTCCATCGCTTCAAGTGGTTGCTCAAATGATAAACCAACTGAACTTTGCCCTGCAAGATTATATACCTCATCCGGTGATATACTAATCAGCGATTGAAGCACACTTCTAAAGTCATTGATTGCAACTGAAATTAACTTCACACGATCACGAATACCGAGCATATTCAAGTTATTAAAACTTGATGCGTCTGCATCTCTGGAAGTCCCAAATACTTCGTAGCCTTTATCTAAAAGGAACCGAGCCAGGTAAGCACCATCCTGCCCTGAAATACCATATATCAACGCTCTAGCCATAATCGCCTTGTGTTTCTATTATAGTTAAAACCAATGTATAAATAATTATTCATGACGACGATACTTCTCGATTAATATCATGCCTGTTTCAATTACAGCTATGCAGATTATTCCTACCAAGAACATGTAAATCATTAAATCAATGGTGCCTTCAGTTAAAGCAATAAAAAGCATCCATAAAAAGAAGGTTTTCGCTATAGGTGAACTTAATAAGTACCTATCGCTAATGTATTTCCAAATCACAACTATAAATATTGGAACCAAGATTCCTGCAACCACAAGGCCCGACCACCCACTAACAAGATAAAACCATCCAATATAACTTGGGGCTGCTAACGTTACCCATTCTATAGGGGTCTGATAAATGACATGTGTAAGGTATCCAGTCAAACCCTGTTCAGTTCCTAATACTTCTATACTTTTCATACCTAGCGGCTCCGCACCAAGTCCAACCATAGCGATGATCGCTTCAATACCCGGAATTCTGAAAAATATAAAAGTAAAACCTCTCGCCAGTAGACCAATACCTTCACCACCAACAGCATTGAAAGAATTAGTTAATGCTTGCAGTATTGAAAAATCATTTACAGTTCTATGATATCTATATTCAGTAATGATAGGCACCATCACAATTGCCAGCATGGTTGTAATACCAACTAATAATTTTTCACTGCGACGAAGCTTAATACCACCCACTATAATTAAAAAAACAATCAAAAGAACACACAGTAACAATCCGCTCCGGCTATTTCGGATAAACATATCCATAAAACCATGCAACAATAAGAGTAAAATCCCGTATCGCGACAAAATAATACGTCCACTTCTTTCTGCTGTATATATCAACAACAAAGCCAACAATGGAACAAGCATAAATCTTGCGTAAAATATCAGTCCTTTCAAACGATATGGAAGCGCCTCGCCCGAGTCAGCGCCCATTTCACCTATATGATATAAATTGGCAACATAACCCAACACCAACATAACCGGCAATAAACTGAACAGTAATATTTGGGCAATAAAATAATATGACTCCTCACTATATTTCAACCGAGGCCGCACCAACATTTGGTCGCTATTTTTCACATAATTAAGCAAAATTGCTGAAAAAAAACAAAAGACAGAAAAGAATAATACTAATAACTTAAAACCCTCAATAAGTGCAGTATCTTGCAAAATAGCATTATATGCAGGTAGATGAAGCATAGCCTTGATAGGCGTTGAATCAAGTGCGATCCAATAGAACCTGAAAAAATATACCATCAGTACTATTCCAAGAGATACCCATACAGCAATATTACGCGTGCCGAACCCCTTTAACTGAGAAAGTAATATTACACATGATAATAACGCCATAACATTTAAGAACACATATTGAATGGCAATATCTTCAAATCGAGAAGCCGTAAGAAAGTAGCCAAAAACGAATACAAGGAGCAATAGCCATCTTCCTAGCATCATGTTTTTTATTAATTTAGTAATAAATCATCCTCATTCACGTATGACTAAACTTTACGCAATAACACTAAAATCATAACTTGCTTACATTATTTTTAAATATTGAATTATACAGGTAACCCTTAATCTCTTGTCTTACTAGAGGAGTGAGTAATGTTGATGCAGCAACAGAAAATAAATACATTAAAAACAAGAAAGCAAACCAACTAAACCTACTATCGAGTCCGCTTGGCTGTAGATACTTAGATGACAATATAACTATTAACGAAACCAGGCTGGGGAGGAATATATCTATTAAAAACCACTGCACCTTTCCCCCTTTCATTAAATGACGATACATAAAGTGAGTTAGAATTATCAAATACACTAAGTTAGCAACTACCCACGCCCATGCTACTCCGAACGAACCATATTTCGAGGCTATCAATATAACCGCAGGAACTAGCATTATTACGATAATGACATTTGTCTTAAGAACAAGTCCTGTCCAGCCGTGAGCTATTTGAATCTGCTGTGGCAAATGGCTAATACTATTCAGGAATACTCCAATTGCTAGAATTGAGAGCAAGGGTCCTACATTGTTTGCGAGTTCAGAATTACCTGACCACATAAAGATCACATCATTCGCATAAAAGTATAATAGCATCATAGCTGGGGCTATAAGAACAATAACCAGCTGTGTGGTTTTATGATAAATAGAAATCAAACTCCGATCATCGCCGATAGTAATATAACCGACCATTTTTGGGTAAATCGCTTGCGTGACCGGTACAACAATCATGAACAGGATCGCAGCAGCAGTCGCCGCAAGAGAGTAATGCCCAAATTCATTTAGAGACAATGTCTTGGAAACCAATAACTTGTCAACTTGCAGAAATATCATTGTAAAAAAAGTTATCCCCATCATGCCACCCGCAAATTTCCAAATACCGGATATGGCCTCATATGAAAACTTCAATGCTTCTTCAGATTTAGGCAATAAGCGATGAACTTTTATTGACAACAAAATAACGGCAAGAAATGAAATTGCCGCTTGCCAGAGAAAAAAGGCTTCAACACTTGTGGAAAACCATTCAAGTATTACAACTGCACCTCCATAGCGTAGTGTAGCTAGAAGAGAATATGTCGTGTTATACCAGACTTGTTTTTCTAGTCCAAAAAGCGAGCCTCGATAAATCCCTTCACCGAAGCGTAGTGCGATGATTAGCGCCATAATGACAAATGACCGATGAACAACCTCTATTGATAATTTATCTACATTTAGCCAGTAGTTAGCAATGTAACCAGATAGACTCCACACAGTTAATCCAACTGTAACCGCTAGACAAAGGCAGATAAATTCAAGGCTATACAATAAATCGCGGATGGACTGTACGTCTGTACCACCTGCCTTATATCGAGCCATTTCTCTGTTGAGGGTTGGTGTCATGCCAGCATCGAGTAGCATTAACATAGTCTGTAAAACGACAAATAGACCTATAAGTCCATAAGCTTCAATACCAAGGTAATCAATATAGACCGGCAAAAACACTACTGCCATTAGGCCAGTCCAACCTTGGCCGATGAAATTGGCTATAATATTGTGTTTTACAACAGACATTTATTTCTGAAACTTATCCATGAACATATTCATGTTTATGCTGTTCGAGTAACTCAGGTATTGATACATAAGAAAACGTGAAGACAAGCTATATGTAGGCTACTGAGTCTTGGTCCAGTAAGGTTGTAAGCCTTTTAAGCGTCGCACTAAGTCTAGGAGCTTTCTAGTCATAGTTTCACCGATGAGCTTCCAAAAGATTAAGCGAATATATACTCTTGATGCAGATTTGAACCAAAAGAAGCTGGGCCAAGGCTGACTATGTTTAATTCGTGCGCGCTTCACATCCCTTAAAACCTCAATAGTATTAGAAGGAGCATTACTTACACCACCAGGCCTCATCGCGACAGAGATAACATCTGGAATAAAAGCTGCATCAGCTTTCTTTAATTCTCTCAACATTAATTCGTAATCGCCTCCAATTCTGAATGACTCATCAAATTGTCCATTTTGTTCGAACAAATCTCGTCGATGCATCATGCCAGGATGCGGTAAACACTCACCGCGCTTGAAACGAGCCTTTACGTCACTCCATGGCTCTCCAATTGGGAAAAGCGCAGCATCATCAGTACCAAGTAGCATAATTTGTGCGTAGACCAAACGCACTGAAGGGGGCGTATCATGTAGCGCTATACTCATTTTCTCTAATACGTGCTCATCCCAGAAATAGTCATCTGCTCCAAGAAAACAAATCCATTGCCCTTTCGCCGAATCTAACCCTTTGTTCCAAGCATTGTAAATACCGTGATCAGGTTCAGATGTCCAATAGCTAATTTTCGTGTCATTATTTTCTAGTAAAGCAACCGTACCATCATCTGAACCACCATCAATAATTATCAATTCTTTATTGATATATGTCTGTTCAATAACGCTATCAATACATTGTTGCAATGTTCCAACATCATTAAAAACAGCAACAATTATAGTGATCAATGGAAAGGAGCTATTATTCATAATTATAAATTTGAATCTTTATTAATTAGACAGCTTCGGATAAAACCACAATGTTTCACACAACGGCCGAGTTTCTTATCTATCATAAAAATGATTCATTGCGCGAATGCTAGAAATAAAACCCTTGTATAGGTCACTCATTTCGAAGAACCTGTTCATACAACTCTATATATTTTGATGCTACGATAGATATATCAAAACATTTTAAAACTTTATTTCGGGCATCTTTTGACATAGTCTGCAAACATGAACTATCACTTATTAAAAACTCTATCCCTTTAGCAAAATCCATTTCATCATATGGTTGCGCAAGATAACCCGTAACTTTATGATCAACAATATCCAACAACCCACTAGTAGCATATGAAACAACTGGCGTCCCGCATGACATTGCTTCAGTAGCTGTTTGCCCAAAGCTCTCCTGAATAGACGGAACACACATCAGATCAGCGGCAGAATAAACTATAGCTAAACTGACATCATCATGAAAACGCCCTAGATAAGTGGTATGAAATCCCATATCCGGTTTATTGGCAGGCTCAGATGAACCAAAAATGACAAGCTCCACATTATCGCCAAAACCAAGCTTCTTAAGGTGTAATAATGATTTTTGTAGCTTATCAAAGCCTTTATTAGAGTCACTAGTTGCACTCATCGCACCAAATAAGATAATTTTTTTATCCTGTGGTAAACCTAGTAATTTTCTAGAAAGCTGTTTATCAACAGGTTGAAACGTATTGGTATCTAAACCGTTAGGAATTACTTCAATCCTGAAGCGTGACAGTAAACTGCTAGATCTTGCCTGCTCTGCAATCCAATGACTCGGTGCTACAAATGTTATTTTATTATTATTATAAAGATTTTTCTTTCTATGCCAGCCTAACCAACTGAGGTCATAATGATTTCCACTTCCTAATTGAGGGCATTTACCGCAACTTTGTTTAAATGCAGTGCAATTATTAATTATGTGACATCCACCTGTAAAAGGCCAAGCATCATGGAGCGTCCAAACCATTCTCGATTCAATTTTACTAAGATTCCTCAAAGAGAGGAAACCTGCACCAACCCAATGAACATGAACAATATCAGGTGATATTTTAGACTGAACTCGAATGAATTGATTAGCCAGCCAGGAAATGCTCCATGGAAGATTTCTTTTTTTTCGAAAAAAAACCAATGGAAAAGCATCAAGGTAAGGCCTTAACGTTGAGACCAACTTAACAAGTTTTCCATCACTTTCACACTGTATTACATTCTTGTTATCCTCTTCTTTTCGACGAACGACCATCCATGATTCTTTATCTCTGCTGAGTAAATTACGATGCAGTCTGTTTGTTGCCCGGGCTGCGCCCCCCTCTCCATAAAATGCGTTTAAATGCAGAATTTTCATGGGAGCTTTCTGAAAACGCCCAGCCATCCATCTTTCTTACCTAATAGACCAAACGACATTTTGAATATTAATGCAAAAAACACATTCAAAATAGGCATGATTATTTTTGATCTAGGGAAAAACAAGAAGCGATAATTAGTTAATCGGAAAAAATATTTTTTATACCACAAATCAATCATTTCAACTTTATTTCGTGAGCTAAATTGCACCTGCGCAGCATTCTCACCAAACACCATTTTTATTCCTATTGGCGAATATGGTTTTATATGGTCAAAATCCTCATAAAAATATGATGTCAAGAGTGGTGTGGCAATAATTAGAATCCCGCCAGGCTTGAGAAAATCTAAATATGAATCCATGAATTCTAAACACTCAGTTGGCTCGAGGTGCTCAATAACATGGAACATTACAATAACATCCCATTTTTCTGAAGATTTTTTCTTTAAAAAGTCATCCACAGTTATGCACGAAAGATTTTCACGTTTGCATGCATCAACAATTTCGGGGTTAATATCCACCCCGAGTGCATTATATTTTTCAGATTTTAAAATCCGGAGAATTCGACCGTAGCCACAGCCAACATCAAGCACATCATTATGATTCGCATATTTTTTAATATATGATAATAGTTTTTTTTCTTCTAATGAGTAATTTATTATTTTATGGTAAATATTTTTTATCATTATTATCTCTCTATAATTATGACAAGCCCATTATCCTTAAAAGTTTAAAATAAATTCTTTTATATAATGGCCTTAAGCCATAAACAGTCTCGCGCAATACCATATCTGCTTTGTAATTCTGAAACGTTACTATTGGGTGCTTTAATGGGAACTTCATTTCATTCAAAGGTAAATTTGCTAATGGGTGATCTGATGGCATTTCATGCGTTGAATTTTCTCCATAACCTGCGTTTGTCACCAAATTCACACTAGGGATTACATTTAGCGCATGATTTTTCCAGCAAGCATAAGTCCATTGAAAATCCCATACACTATATTCAGGGTTTTTATTCGCCTCATGATATGTCCAGTTTAAAATCTTAAGCCAAGATTTAGCGTATCTCCTATGATTTAAGAGATTATTAAGCCACTCAAATGTTCCAACTAACGGCCAGTCTGTCATATAAAAGTCATATTTTTCCCATGCACGCCTCCATGTGGCCCAACCATGAGTTTGAGTATTTATCGAAAAAAAATAGCTTTCGGGAATCTGTATTCTATTTAACAAGTGATTATTTCCAGAAACCATCATAATGCGAGTGTCATTCTTATAACGATCGAGCATTTCCTGGCAATATGGAAAAAATGACAAATGAGGTATGCAATCATCTTCCAAAATAATACATTCATCCACTTGGCTAAATACCCAATCTATGCCTGTTGCTGGATTATGACCACAACCTAAATTTTTATCATGAAAATGTCGATAAATATTACATGGCCAATCTATTTCATCGATTACTGAGCGCGTTTCTGTACATAACTGAGGATCGGAGCTACTGTCGATACGCGGGCCATCGGCAATCACAAACAATTCGCTCACTTTCACTTTTCTTAATACATCCAGTACCTTGCGTGTTGTATCAGGTCGATTAAATATAATAAGTGCTACTGGCGTGGTAAATGCCATATACTCAGGCTCTTTCATTGTTTTACTTCAGATTCCATTTTTACAATATTTGCTATAAATTCTGCAAAACCTTCATAACTATAACGTTGTCCGCTTTCACTTTGAAGAAACTCTTGCCCGCATGCAATCATCTCATTTGCAGAACTTTCAGGCATGCTTTGCAAATAACTTTTTAATTCATCCATACTTTTATAATCACGCATATCTAAGAAACAAGATTTTGATATATATCTTTCAATATCTGGAGCCCCTATATATATCGGTATAATTTTAGCTACAAGACAATCGAAAATTTTCTCAGTTAAATAACCAGGGAACTCTGCATTTTCAATACACAAGCCAAATTTATAATTTTTTATTGTCTCAAGCTTATTATTGCATTCTTTTGCATCATGGCTTTTAAGGACAGCAGACATTCTATTCTGCCAACGTGGTGGTAAATTTCTTAGCGCATCCCATCCTTTGCCATAGAGATCAAGCAAACCCTTAGACATAAAAAATGAAATAGCTTCTAACCTTAAATCTTGGAGTTGTATATCCTTTGCAGGAAATTCATCAGAAGAAAATGGGTGATGTAAAAATTGAGACAACTTATTTCGAAGCCACCAAAACCACTCCAAAGGTCTATGAATTGATGGGCAACAAGATGGAACATTATATTTATTGCCAATTACAGCGACCATAAAATTCCTCTGTTCCCAAGGAATTTCTTTCATACTCAAATCATTTAAAAAATAAGATGGGAATGTAACTTGATGGTTCACACCAAATTCTGTACTAAAGCGCTCATATAGACCCGAGAATAAAATACGGTTTTTAAAGATAGGAGCTAAATTAGATATATTATGATAAAAACCACCAATATATAACGGTGACTCAAAACAAGTTAAGGCTAGAGGGAGCGCGCCTTCATGGATTAGTTTTTTTGCGATAACATCTTGGCCATGTTGAATAACGAGGATATCTTGAGCATTCCAAAAACCATGAACAACATGATCAAGCGCAACATCTGCAGTAACAACCTCAAATGCCGAACCTAAATATTTCTTAACCAATGGGAGCCAAGATGCTCCTGGATAATTTTTAGCCCATGACTCATCAAGCACTCGATTTTGCCTAAATAAGCTATCTTCGGCACTAACTGCTAGTTTCATACTAAACGACAACTAAATTATTAATTCTGGATAATATCAAAGTATTTCATCATATCATTTGTAGCTCGCTTAACGTCATCAACCTGATAAATACTCTCACGAGCCCGCATTTCAACAGAAATTGATTTTTTATAATTAATTTTCGATAGCATGGATTTTATCAAC
>Ga0316207_10002279_pt1 | contig 20203 bp, 22 predicted proteins | sample 6weekpyrite_MG_FD_204943 | JGI IMG/M metagenome (GOLD analysis project Ga0316207, IMG submission 204943) | Microbial mat bacterial communities from mineral coupon in-situ incubated in ocean water Damariscotta River, Maine, United States -... | ecosystem: Environmental > Aquatic > Marine >...
ACGTAAAGAGGCTGAGCCATGTCACCCACAAAATCATCATCCAAAGTAGCATCATCTCATGGCGGTAAGCGTCAGGGGGCAGGGCGAAAGCGGGGCTCAGGTTCGTTTGGTGAAGAGACTAAGGTCGTCCGTATTCCGGCATCGCGTGTACCTGAAGTAAAACAATGGCTTATGCAGCTCACTCAGAACCATCCGCCTTTATCATTGCCGTTATATGGGCACAAAATCGCGGCGGGGTTTCCGTCGCCGGCAGATGATTATGTTGAGGGGCAGCTTGATCTGAATGAACACCTGATCCCGCACAAGGAGGCGACGTTTTTTCTGCGGGTGTCGGGTGATTCGATGATTAATGTCGGGATTCAATGTGGTGATTTATTGGTGGTGGATCGCAGTATTGAACCGAAGAACAATAAGATTGTGATCGCCGCGCTTGATGGTGAGTTAACGGTTAAACGACTCTCGATGAAAAAAGGTAAAACGTTCTTGGTGCCTGAAAATGATAACTTCTCAGCGATTGAGGTGAAGGATGAACAGGATATGGTGATTTGGGGTGTCGTGACCTCGGTCATTCATCAATTCGAAAAGCTATGAGTGTTTATGCCCTGATCGATGGCAACAGTTTTTATGCAAGCTGTGAGGCGGTTTTTAATCCATCTCTTTGGGATCGTCCGGTGGTGGTGCTGTCAAACAACGATGGCTGCGTTGTTGCGGCTAATGCAAAAGCGAAGGCGATTGGTCCCATTTCGTTTAAGCCGTTTTATCAGGTTGAGAAAACCCTTAAACAGCACAACGCGGCAATATTCAGTTCTAACTATGAACTCTACGCCGATATGAGTGCGCGTATGCATACCCTTGTTGGGCGTTATTCGCCTGAGCAGGAAATTTATTCTATTGATGAGTCTTTTTTAAATTTTACGGGTATGAATTGGAATCTAACTGAATACGCACATGATTTAAAAAGCACGGTTAAGCGTGCGATTGGTATTCCGGTGGCCGTGGGTATTGGTCATAGCAAGACCTTGGCAAAGGCGGCCAATCATTTAGCAAAAAAACATGAAGACTGTCAGGGGGTATTAGATCTCAGCAGTATGACAGAGGCGGATGTTAATCGTTTACTTGCGAGTATGGATGTAAGCAATGTATGGGGCGTTGGGAGAAAACTTACCCCACGGTTACAAGCCTTAGGTATCAATACAGCTTACGATTTGAAGCGGATGGATCGAAATTGGGCGCGTACGAATTTTTCGGTTGTATTACAAACCACCGTTGATGAACTAAATGGTATCGAACGAATTCAGTTTGACGAGGTGATTGCCAATAAGCAGCAAATTATTTCATCCAGATCGTTTGGTTCCTTGGTCACTGATTTAGCCTCAATGCAAAAAGCCGTTGCGACTTATACCGCACGTGCTGCGTTAAAACTCCGCAAACAACAAACACAGTGCATGCAGTTAGGGGTCATGATCACGACCAATACCTTCAAGGACAATAGTCAGCAATACAGTAATTGGAAGACTGTCAATTTGAATTATCCATCGAATAACACCAATGAGTTAATACATATTGCCAAACAAGCGTTACAGTCTATTTTTAAAGAAGGCTTTAAATATAAAAAGGCAATGGTGGTGTTGGGTGATATTCAGGAAAACACACCAATACAAACAGACTTATTTAACCCTCAGCATCGTGATACAGGTAAAGATAAAAAACTGATGACACTGTTTGATAGCATTAACCGACGCATGGGAAGTGGCAGTGTTCAATTTGCGGCCGAAGGAATTAAGGGGATAGGAACAAATAAACAAAATTGGCAAATGAAGCGTGAACGATTATCGCCAAGGGCGACCACACGATGGGCAGAACTGATAGAGGTTAGTTAGGAAAATTAATTTGTGTTTGTTGAAGCATTGCTTGAAAAAATCACGTTAACGAAGGTGTGTACAAGTATTGTTCTTTGAATCTGATGAAGAACGATGAAACATCGTATGCAGATCGTGTGGGTAAGTATCAAGGCCAGCGACAAGCTGGCCTTTTTGTTGAAATTTATATTAGAAACAATGTTTCGTTCGAGGTTTTTTTAACCTAGAATTACGTCAATGAAGTGCACATAATGAATATGGAGAGTTTAAATATGAAAAAGATAATTCTATTAATCATGGCCACAATCATGCTGTCGGGTTGCGCCAGTCTTAATAAGCAGGCTATAGATAAGAGCATAGTGCAGACACTTAAGGATAAGACAATAACGCACACAGTGAGAGAGAAACCAGATTTTGCCGCGGTAACGGCTGATAAGGCTGCTTTTGCCCTGATTGGAGCTGTTGCGATGATCAGCGCAGGTAATGAAATCGTGGCAGAACATGGTATCGCTGATCCTGCCGATGAAATTGCAGCTGGTCTAGCGAAAGCACTTGAATCGAGACATGGCAGTCAGTTTGTTAATTCACCCGTCATGGTGAGCGAAGACGATCCAGCTTTGATCGCAGCATCTACTAAAGGCGCTGTAAAGTACATCATTGATACGCAGACTATTAATTGGAGCTTTGGTTATTTTCCAACTGATTGGAGTCATTACCGGGTTATCTATGTTGCTAAAGCTCGACTCATTGATGTGGATACGAAGGCTGTTGTTGCAGAAGGATTTTGTAAACACGTCCCCGAAAGCAATGAAGGCGCGCCGACCTACGATCAACTCTTAGCAAATAAGGCAAGCCTGCTTAAGAAGAAATTATCTGATGCAGCAGGGAAATGTGTAACCAGCCTCAAGGCAGAAATGCTGACAATCTAAACTCATAGATTAACGAGTAGGGTGTGACGTTACCAAAATCGTAATCGGTTGTCAGTAAGCACAAATAAAAAAGGCCAGCGATATGCTGGCCTTTTTTGTTGGGCGATATTAGAAACAATACCACCGGATATCTAATTTAAACTTGCTTAACGCTTAAGCCAGCTTGAACACTTGTACATCTTGATGAAGTCGCTGGGCTGTATCAGCAAGTGATTCAGATGATGCGGTTACTTCAGTAGATGCAGAAGCCACCATGTCGACACTTGATGTTACTGCATGAATATTTCGATTGATTTCTTCTGCTACCGCACTCTGTTCTTCTGCAGCACTGGCAATTTGTGCATTCATGTCTGATATTTCATTAATAGATTGCGTTATATCGGATAATGCATCACCTGTTTTGCCAATACTGGTAACGGTAGCGGCAGTTTTTTCTTGGCTAATATTCATGACATTAACTGCATTGCTGGCACCAACTTGTAAGTTACCAACCATGACTTCAATATCTGATGTTGATTCTTGAGTGCGTTGAGCCAATGTTCGCACTTCATCGGCAACAACAGCAAAGCCTCTTCCTTGTTCACCAGCACGAGCTGCTTCAATCGCAGCATTAAGTGCTAATAAATTGGTTTGCTCTGCAATACCTTTAATGACATCTAACACAGAGGCAATGCTAATTGATTCATTACTTAAATTTTTGATTACTTCGCTAGCATGACTAATTTCGCTATTCAGTGCTTCAATTGAAGTTATAGTTTCTTTAACTAGGTTGTTACCATTTTGAGATTTATTAATGGCAAGTTTTGTTGCATCTGATGTTTGAACAGTATTCGCAGCCACTTCTTGAACAGTTGCTGCCATTTCAGTTATTGCTGTGGCAATTTGTCCAATTTCACCTTTCTGTTCATGCACGCTTTGATTTGTTTGTTCGCTTGATGCGGACAATTGTTGCGATGAGCTGGCGAGAACGCTACTAGATTGGTCAATCGCACTGATTAACTCTTTGAGATTGTCCTGCATTTTCGCCATAGAAGCGAGTACAGTGCTGATTTCATCTTTGCCACTGGACTCAATTTCACCAGTGAGATCACCATTAGCTATTTTGACAGCGCTTTGAACAGCAATGTTTAAGCGTTTGCTCATTGACTTAATAAGGAAAAAGGATAACAAGCTGCCCACTATAAATAGTAAGATTGCAATCGTAATCATTTCAGCAATGGCTAGTTCTTTTTTCTCTGCAACAGTATCTGCAGAATGTTTTACAAATTCTTTTACCTCATTATTGAGTGCTGATAATTCATTATCAATTTGTTTACCTTCACGTTCGATGCTTGTTGTTTCTGCCAAGGCTTTTTGTAATTCACCTGAAGCGATTAGGGTAAAAGTTTCCCGTACATGTTTATCAAAATCATGGTGTTCTTTGTTGATGGTTTTTATTTTTTCTTTTAAGAGCGTGAATTCTTTTTGGTAAGACTCGTTACTAATATTGCTTAACGCCATTTCGATAATAGAATTGACATGATCAATATCTGCATTAACTTTTGTTGAGAGTTTGTTAAAGGTATTTATTTCTTTTTTGCGCGCCTCATTATTACCTGAAATTGCATAACTCAGTGCTTTTTCGTAGTGAATGGTTTGCTCGAGTTGGTGGACGCGGATAGTTGAAACAGCATCATTAAAAGGCATTTCGTATTTAACGATATTATTCATTTCATGGCTGATAGACTGAAGGTTAAAGATACCGACAGTAATACCAATAATTGCCATGGCAATCATTGCTACCGCTAAACCGATGATTTTCGCTTTGATAGTCGCCATCGTTCCTATTACGGTTTTCATAACTTATTCCTTAAATAATGTGCTTACCGCTGTAGATAATATGTATTTGACGCCTAAATTTTGGCGCAAAACCCCTTAACCCCAGTTGATATGTATAGACTTAATCTTTGTATCGACAATAAACCTATTTTATTTAGTAGTTTTGTCTGTTTTTTGCTCAGTTATAGATTGGTGTTTAATAATATACTTATGTAAATGAGATTGAATGGCCATTGTTAAGTGTTTTAACTGATGGTGATTTGAGGAATATGGCAGTTGATTGTGGGGCGAGTGTTAAGTGTAATAGGAATACTTTCGGTTCTGGCTAATTATAGTGTTTTAGAAAAAGGATATGATTTATATTTATCCGCATCGTTCTCGCCGATATCAACTGGCGCGGTTGCCCATTCAAAAAGATGCGAATAAATGGGACAGTACTTTTAAAATGACATCAACTAGGGGCTAAAAACAATTTCTTGAAGGTAAAAGCTTCTTCAGACGGCCCTTGTTTGTTGAGTAATTCAAACCGGTTTTTAGCTTCTTCAGTTGTAGGTATATGATTGTCTGGTACCCACCACAAAACAGAGCGTTGCAGGAGTTGGGAATTAAACCATTCTTTACGTCGTTTCATTACGCCGCCATGTAGGGTTTTAAAGGAAAAATTTTTTAGGTCTTCGACGGTTTCCCAAACAGTCATATTAAATATGATTCGTTCAATACCAAATAATGCATCGAGGGTGTGAGTTTGAGGATCGTATTCGTAACGCCATACATAGCCTTTGCTGTTCTCCGCGTGGTGATGAACACGTTCTACTTGCTCGATAAATGTCAGCATGGATTCTTGGCTGATATCAGCAATCCATTGTGAATAATTTGCTTGTGCGATGTAATGCATTGATTGATGTTTACTTATATTTATTAATATCGTTCCAGCCGACATCAACTGGCGTGGTTGCCCATTCAAAAAGGCGCGAAAATATATTGCGTTTTACTTTCTTTTTGTAGCTTTCTTTTTCAACCTTAGGCGTATCAACTGGTGCTTCATTGGGCAGGCTGGTCGGTGTAAAGGCTTTATTATGATCTTCATCGGTTCCCATTTCGATAATTTCAAATACGATAGGTAAATTGTCGAGTGGTTTACCTGCCAAGAGGTGATTTAGATTACGTTGTAGCAAGTCGAGTGTGGTTTGCATTTCAATTTTTACGGCGTCTGGCAGGTTTGGGGTAGCAAGCACGTTGTTAATAGATTTTTCCATGATATTGATTTCTGCATGTATTCTTTTTCGGCATTTCTTTTCTTTGTTGTTGAGATCTGAAATTTTTTCAACAATAACGTCTTCAGGAATCGAAAGAGTTAGTTCTTGTGTTTTAATGCCGCGTTCGCGCAGCAACAGTCGGATGACAACCGCTGTTTGTGATTTGCGACGAAAATTTTCTAATTCGGTATGAATATTTTCATGAATATCATCGAGTGAGAATGTACTTGCATCGTGTTCACTGAGTTGTTGTTCACCGTGGTCAACAATATCGATGAGTGTTTGCATGGCACCATTGATGTATTTATCAAGCACACCAAGTGATTGTTCAAGCTTGTCGTTAGGCTGTTCGCTAATACTGGATTTTAATGCATCATATTTTTTTAAATAAGATGATGATATTCGTGATGTCGGTTTTCCAAGCAGCAAGACGGCTTGTAGGCCGTGTTGTAGGCGGCTAACTGCGAGGCTGATTTTAACGATTTCCTCAAGCGCAGTGCGTTGTTCAGAAATGAGTGCCAGCTTATCAGCAGAGCTACTTCCTTGAGTTTTTGGCGCGTCTAAATCATTTTCAGAATCGGTCATAGGCTGCTGTGTATAATGCCAATCCATACTTTTGTTGGGAAGAAACTTTTTGCTGCCCAGCTATCCCATTTCTTTGACAAGCCTTTGGCTTGCATTTTCTCAAGAGAGAGACCTTGGTCCTTCATCGCTTGTACTTCAGCAGACGTTTCAACAAGCATATTGTGGAATGCTTGTAAGTCTGCTTTGTTTGAAAGCGGCCCATGGCCGGGAATGATTTTTGTTTTATCATCAATCATGCCAAGAATAGTTTTAATGTTTTTTGCCATGACTAAGACGTTGCCACCGTGAGCAACATCAACGAAAGGGAAAAAGCCCGAGAAGAAGTGGTCGCCCATGTGGACAATATTGGCATTCTTGAAAAATATAACGGAATCACCATCGGTATGGCCACCGGGGAAATGTACTACTTTGAGTTCTTCACCATTCATATGTAACGACAAGCGTGTTTCATAGGTGAGTGATGGTAGGGCATGTTTAGAATAGGGTTTAGAGATCATCTTGAAAAGTTTGATTTCTTGAGTGGTCGACAGTCTTTTACGGACATTATCATGTGCAATGATTTTTGCATGATGACCCAATGCATCATTACCTTGAGTATGGTCACCGTGCCAGTGAGTATTGATGAGGTAGTTAAGTTTTTCTACACCACCATGTTTGGCTAGTTCGGTTTTAAGCGCATCGGACATGACCTTATAATCTGCATCAATGAGCAATAGGCCATCTTGACCTGTTATTAGGCCGAGGTTGCCACCTTTGCCCTGTAACATGAATATATTTTCACTGAGCTGAGTAGCGCTAAATGCAGCTGGCTGGGCATGATGCTTATCAGCGTTAACAATGTTTGGCGCGATAAAAACGAAGGCCGTGACAGCAGAGAGTAGTATGATCTTTAGTGATTTCATCATTATTCCTTCGATATAATATTCCGTTACGGATGTTCTTAAGTAAAAGCCTATTACAGATAAACGTCAATAGTTTTATAAGACTGAATTTTACTAGCGCTGTGGGGGCAATGTTCTGTATCCTTTAGGACTTATTATGCAAACGATTGTCTCCATATCTAATCTCTCCAAGACCTATGCGACGGGGTTTCAGGCGCTGAATAACGTTAGCTTGGACATCACTGCCGGTGAAATACTGGCGCTACTTGGACCTAATGGTGCAGGTAAGACGACCTTGATCTCGACTATCTGTGGCATTGTTAATGCCAGTGCAGGCAGTGTAACAATAGCGGGACACGATAATGTGTCTGCTTATCGTGAGGCGCGTAGTTTGATCGGCCTTGTGCCACAAGAGCTAACATTGGGTGCGTTTGATACGGTTTGGAACACCTTGAGCTTTAGTCGTGGTTTGTTTGGTAAGAAGCCTGATCCCGCCTATCTCGAACAATTATTAAAAGATCTCGCATTATGGGATAAAAAAGATAATTTGTTATTAACTTTATCTGGCGGAATGAAACGACGAGTATTGATTGGTAAGGCGCTTTCCCATGAGCCATCGATCTTATTTCTTGATGAACCGACGGCGGGTGTTGATGTTGAGCTGCGTAAGGATATGTGGGCGCTGGTAAGGCGTTTGAAAGAGAGGGGCGTCACGATTATTTTGACGACGCACTATATTGAGGAAGCAGAAGAAATTGCAGATCGTGTTGGTGTGATTAATAACGGCGAGTTATTAGTCGTGGATGATAAGTTAGCTTTAATGCACAAATTAGGTAAGCGGCAATTAGCAATAGAATTAGATGTGGCAGTGGAAACCATTCCGGTAGCACTTTCCGCTTGGGAATTAGAGTTATCGGAAACAGGGTGCCAACTTATTTATACCTATGATCCGCATAAGTCAGATACCGGTGTGGCTAGCTTGTTGAACGCGATAACGGAAGCAGGTTTATCTTTTAAGGATGTAGAAACATCACAGAGCTCACTCGAAGACATCTTTATTGATTTGGTTAAGAAACAATCATGAACATTCAAGCGATTAGAGTTATATACAAGTACGAGATGTTACGTTCGTGGAAGACGATTCTGCAAACGTTTGCATCGCCTGTTATTTCGACGGTGCTTTACTTTGTTGTATTTGGTGCCGCAATTGGATCGCGTATTCAGCAGGTCGAAGGTGTTTCGTATGGGGCATTTATTGTGCCTGGTTTAATTATGTTGGCATTATTGACACACAGTATCTCGAATGCTTCTTTTGGTATTTTCTTTCCGAAATTTACTGGTACGATTTATGAAATATTATCTGCGCCTATTTCATTTGTTGAAATAATGTTGGGTTATGTGGGGGCAGCTGCGACTAAGTCATTTATTATCGGTATGATTATTCTTGGCACGGCTGGTTTTTTTGTACCGCTTGAAATAGCTCATCCGATATGGATGCTGGTATTTTTAATATTAACCTGTATTTCATTTAGTTTGTTTGGTTTTATTATTGGCCTGTGGGCAGTTGATTTTGAAAAATTACAATTGATTCCTTTACTCGTGATTACCCCGCTCGTTTTCCTCGGTGGCAGTTTCTATACAATTGATATGTTGCCACCGGCATGGCAAACAGTGAGCCTATTTAATCCCGTTGTTTATCTTATTAGCGGTTTTCGTTGGAGTTTCTTTGAAGTGTCTGATGTGAGTGTTTTTGTTAGTTTAGCAATGATATCGGGGTTTTTAGTTATTTGTTTGGCCACCGTTTGGTGGATGTTTAAATCCGGCTACCGATTAAAGCAATAATAATATTTTTTGTGCTTAGCTTATTGGCGCATTGAGAATATCACTGACCACTCTAAACCACATAATACCCACAGTGACATAAGCAAAAAAGAAAGCGACTAGCCGATGAAGTATGTGGTTATAGGCAACATGTATAATAGTATGTGCGATACGAAACCCAACAAATATCCATGCTAACATCACTAATGTTTCATCAATATGTTGTGTCGCAATTGCGATGGCAACGATCGTATAAAAAAGGATTGGCACTTCAAATAGATTGCTATAGTTATGTTCAAGCGCATCATGTCGTTTTGGTGGTTTGCTGCCTTTATTTAATTTGAAATAACCCGGGTGAACGCCGCCTGTTCTCACGAGATAAAAACGATAAATAACCAAAGAAAGGCTGACAATAAAAGTGAGCCCGACTAATACGGCAGTGGGAACAATAAGGGCAGCAGTATTCATGGATATAATTCCTTGTCTTTAACGAATAGTGATAATTTATTTGGTTACCAGTTCGATCCAGAATGTGCTACCTTTGTCTGGCTTGCTTTCAACACCTATTTTACCATTCATAGCTTCAACTAGCCCCTTGGTCACCATTAATCCTAATCCTGTTCCTTCGATGTCATTATTTTTACCGAGCCTCTCGAATGGTTGAAATAATTTATCAATATTTTTCTTTGTAATTCCATGGCCCGTGTCTGTAATGTAAACACATGACATGTTGGCTTTGTTTTTAATCGTGATAATAATTTCACCGTCTTCTTTATTATATTTAATGGCATTTGAAATTAGATTAATAAAAATTTGTCGTAACCGTACAGGATCAGCATCAACGTAACATGTTATTTCTTGAGTGCTAGGTGTATTGATATGTATATTTTTTTCTTTTGCCAAGGCCTTTGATAATAAGACAGACTCTTCTAATATTTTGCAAAGGTTTGTTTTCTGCATATCAAGGCTTATATTTCCAGATTCAATGGCGCTGATATCAAGGATTTCGGTCACAAGTTCGAGCAAGTGCTCACTGGCGATATTGATTTCTGAGATATTAGATTTTTGTTGATCGGTCAGTGTTTTATCAATATTCATGTTAAGTAACTGACTGAACCCCATAATGGCATTGAGTGGTGTACGTAGCTCATGACTAACGGTTGATAAGAAGCCGGTTTTTAATTGATTAATATGTTCTGCATCCATTCTTTTGCGTTGTTGAGCTGAAAGCAACCGTGTATAAATTAGCAGCATAGAGAGAGAGAAGGCAATGATTAAGCCCATTACTACAAACACCCAAATTAGATTTCTTTTTTCTAACTCGATAGTTTCATTCGTTGTGGTTTTTATATATTTAGCTAAACCAACGTCATACATATTTAAGGATAGAAGTATTTTATCGCTAATAGGCGTTAATGTTTCAGCCATGTAGCGAAGATCTCGACGCCAGCGCTTACCCATGTGTACATTAATGACCTGTGGTAGAGCTTGGAGCCACTTTCTTTGGCTTTCATTGGCAGCCATTATAAGTGATTGAGCGCTTATGCTGATATTATCAATATCATTTTGTATTACTTTCCATTCTTTTTGGAACTGTTCAATATAGAGGAGCGTGGATTGTTTGGTACCTTGATTCCTTAGTAATAGTAATGCTCGAAATTCGTTAACAACTTGAAGCCAACGGTTTCGTGCTGAATGTAACTTTACAATGAGATCGATATTTTTATCGTCGTCTTGAAGCAGGATTTCAATAGCAGTAGCGATAGTGGATGAAAACTCATAGTGTGCAGAAGACTGGGTGGTATTTGATGTCACAACACCTTCTACGACACCACGAAAATCTTGACGTATTTTCTTCAAGGGAGGCAGGTTGTTTATGTAATCATTTACCTGCATTTTTATTTTTTCGACAAGATCTTGTTGTAAGTGAACATGCATTTTTTCATGTTCGGAAAGTTTTTTTAGAGTGACAGGTAATTTGTGCATTTGTTGTATAGCAGTTTCCCACGTCTCATCGCTTCCTATAAACATAAAGCGTGTAATGGCAGCACGTGCTAAATCAAATTTAATCTGGAATTCTTGTGTTGAAAGTAGTAAAGCATTTGCTGTTCTAAGCTGTGTTTGTACTTTAGATGTTTGGCCAATAGACAGTAGTAAGTTTGCTGAAAGCACTAGGCCAGCGATAATGGTGATTATAAAGACAAGAAGACGCTTATCTATGAAGCTGATATTTGCTGGCTTTGCCGTCGATGTTGTGTCTGTATTGGGCATAATTTGCTTTTTGTAAGGCAAGTGGCCTGTATTCATCCCTAATACTAAATACAATAAAATATATGCAACTTTACAATTTCACCCTAAATATATATTAATAAATAAAAATTGATAGTTTTTTCTTTAAAATCGATATTTTTTATTATTGGTGGTAAATCATTTTTAGCATGTAATAACGAGCATGAATGATATTTGTATTATATGTTAGAAGGGCTAGGGAAAAACATAGTGGTGTAGGTAGTAAAATTGCTACCTACACTATGTTACGACTTTATATTAATCGTCGTCATCGTGGTCGCGACTACGACCTTTGTTTATTTCTATACTACGGCAATGAAAGGCGTGGCGGGCACGATCTTCACGACTACGCGTTGTTACATTACCAAGTTCGTTAAGGCTGGTTTCTTGACGGCGTGCTGTTCTTACCCAGCCCATTTCAGGTATGAGTGCGCGTGAGTCAGCCGACCATTCGATTCGTGCTGTAATAGGACGCTGGTTTCTCCGTAATACTGGACCGAGTAATTCAATTGAGCGGTATTGAGCTGTTTGAAAAGGTTCTAGTGTATTATCGCCAGCCCCCATTACACGGTTGAATGAGCGAGGTAATGTAGTGGCATCATGGTCAACCAATACTGCACCTGTCGCGTCATAAATAGTGAAGCGGTCAATATTAATTGATAACGCGGTGTTGTAATTACGCCATATGTATGAAGTTCGCTGTGCTTCACTTCCCCCCATGCGATCAAAGTGATTGCCGCCACAAACGATAGTGCCACTTACTGCACGGTCATCTTGTTCTGCGGGACTGGCTGTTGCTAGCAGCGGTGTTATAGCGAGCAATGAGATTAAACTTAATTTATATTTCTTTTCCATTATTACCTCTCCGTTTTATTGTATGTTGCCCATGAATTATGGACATGTTCCCCCTTCCATACTTTTTACTAACCTTATTATTTTTTTATGGTTAGTAATTGGAGAGTTTCATAGAGCATAAAGTGTCGTCAAATATTGCACATTGCAATATTTAATAAGTACTAGGGTGTGTTATTTTAGTTGGCTTAGCGTCATGGTATAAATATTGCCACTTTTATGACGTTCAATCTTAATTGGTAAGTAGTTTTTGTCTGGCAAGCACCAAAGATAGGTAATACGATTCTTTTTACCAACGCGGGTACGTTGTAATTTTACGGTCTTAAATTTTCCAATAGGTAATTCAATAACGTCGGTGCCAAGATATTTAAATTGATAGGTTTTAAGACGACCGCCATCGGCAATTTTATATTCTGGGTTTTGCTCGCCATGTTTTAAATCATGCATGAGAGCGACCATGTAACTGAATTTGTCTTGCGTGCCATCCGGGATTTTCATTGCCCATGGTTTGTTGGCAACATTATTGGTCACGGAATGATTTGACCAGTCGAATGACAGTAGAGTATGACGTTTTTCATTACTACTGTCGTTGTATTCATAAGTAATTGGAACAATCTTTTTGTTTTTGAATTGCCACTGACTTTTTTCTGTCACTTCACCTGATTTAAAAAAACGTGCCAAGCCTGTGGTGCGCATGTTGGCTTCATAAAGGTAACGATTATTTTGTTTCGATAAACGGTGGGTGCGCACACCTATTTCACTGTCGTTACGGAAAACGGTATAAGTGGCTGTGAAAGGGGCAATACCATGTGCAGCGAATAAGCTTGGGCTACTAACAACGCAAAACAGGCAGGCCAGTAGTGATACTAGCCAGTTATTCTGCCGATTGGTTTTCCTTAATCGTCGCATAATCTAGACCTGTTGCAGGTAATTCCTTCTTATCAAGAACGGGCTTGTTCTTTTCAAGCACTAAGCGGTTTTCAGCATACCACTTAATAACCAACGGGTAGATCAAATGTTCTTGTTCTAACACGCGGGCGGCAAGCACCTCGGCATTATCATTTGATTTTACGGTGACACTCGCTTGTAACACGATGGGCCCACCATCAACTTCGGTCGTTACAAAATGAACACTGGCACCGTGTTGTTTGACACCAGATTCGAGTGCGCGTTCATGTGTATTTAAACCGGGAAAGTCTGGTAGTAGCGCAGGGTGTATATTAAGTAATCGACCTGCATAGTGTTCAACAAATTGGCTGGTGAGAATACGCATAAAACCCGCAAGTACAACGAGTTTGGGTTGGTAGGCGTCGATTCGACTTATCAATGCTTGATCAAAGGCTTCGCGACCATTGAATTGCGTATGTTCAATGACAAGCGTTTCAATGCCGGCTGCTTGTGCACGTTCAAGGCCTTTTACATTGGCTTTGTTGCTAATGACTGCGCTGATCTTAATTGGGCAATCACCCGCGTTAGCCGCATCGATAATGGCTTGTAAATTCGAACCGCTACCCGAGATCAGTATCACCACTGACATGGGGGTGTATGCTGTGCTCGTCATACTAGCAATTAATCAAGAATGACACGGGGGCTGTCAGCATCACCGGCGGTAATCTCACCAATCTTCACAACCTGTTCACCTTGCTCAGTAATAATAGCCATTGCCTTGTCTGCATCAGCGGCAGCAACACAGACCGCCATGCCAATACCGCAGTTAAAGGTGCGTAGCATTTCAAAATCTTCGACATTGCCGTTTTCTTGCAGCCAGTCAAAGATGGCTGGACGTTGCCAACTGCTAGTGTCTATTCGGGCATTCGCATTATCAGGTAGTACGCGTGGTAGATTTTCGGGTAGACCGCCACCGGTAATGTGCGCCATAGCGTGCACATCTACTTGTTTGCACAGTTCGAGTAGTGGTTTGACGTACATACGTGTTGGTGCGAGCAAGGTTTCGCCAAGTGGTTGGCCATTAAAATCATCGGTGAGAGATGCGCCACTGACCTCAATAATCTTACGTACTAATGAATAGCCATTCGAGTGAGGCCCAGATGAAGTAATACCAAGGATGACATCACCTGCTGCAACTTTGCTGCCATCGATAATTTGGTCACGTTCAACAACACCAACACAAAATCCCGCTAAATCGTAGTCGCCTTCGCCGTACATGCCAGGCATTTCGGCTGTTTCGCCGCCCGATAAGGCACATCCCGCTTGTTCACAGCCGGTGCCGATGCCTTTAATCACATCCGCAGCAGTATCTAAATCAAGTTTGCCAGTGGCAAAGTAATCGAGGAAGAATAAGGCCTCTGCACCTTGGACAATAAGGTCATTGGCACACATGGCAACTAAATCAATGCCGATGGTGCTGTGTAAATTCAGGTCAATCGCTAGTTTCAGCTTGGTGCCAACGCCATCGGTGCCAGAGACAAGCACAGGCTGTTTATAATGGCTTGGAATCTCAAATAATGCGCCAAACCCACCCAGACCGCTGACAACACCTTCGCGTTTTGTCGCTGCAGCAATAGGCTTAATGCGGTCGATTAGCTTATTACCGGCGTCGATATCGACACCTGCATCACGATAGCTTAATGGTGTGGTAGATGGGTCTTTCGTGTTCACGTTCATGGCTCCAAGGTTGAGAGGTCAATGCTGAGGCGTATGGTATCGGGGCAACTCAGGCAGTGCAATGCATGAAATGGCTTATGCGGTATAATCATGGTTATGCACAAATCGACAAGAATTATACCTTATATATTACTGGGCTGGTGGCTTTTAGGCATTTCGGCTAGTTTACAGGCGGTGGAAGTCGCTGGGCTTTATGAAGCTGAGCTGGAAGTGACTAGCCAAGGGCGTAAAGAACGCCGAGGTGTGATTCGGGCTGCCCTAGCTGAAGTGCTTATCAAGGTATCTGGTAATGGTCAGGTGACATTGTCACCCGGAATACCTGAGATACTTGGCCGCAGCAGCCAGTATTTACAGCAATATCGCTATCGTAGTGAGAAACGTGAGGTTGATCCTCTGACTGGCTTAGCGCAAAACCAGCAATATTTATGGGTACGCTTTGATCAGGTATCTCTGGATATGGCACTGCGCAAAATAGGTCTGCCGATTTGGGGGCATAGTCGTCCAGAGACCTTGGCGTGGTTAGTGATTGAACAGGGCAACCAACGGCAATTATTGGGTAGTAGCGATGATTCCCATTTTACCGATAAGGTGCTTGAGCAATCTAAACGCCGTGGCATACCGTTAGTTTTACCTCTTTATGATCTTGAAGACCAACAACAAGTACAAGCGACAGATGTCGTTGGTGGTTTCCATGATGCCATTTTGGCAGCATCTGAACGCTATGCTGCTAATGCAGTATTAGTTGGACGTTTACGAGAAATAGCGGATAACCGTTGGGAAGGACGCTGGACACTTCACCTTGCTGAGCAGGCATTTAATTGGTCACAACAAGGTGATTTTGATGCCGCACTGGGTTTTGGGATTGATGGTGCAGCTTCTAGTTTAGCGAGTCGCTTTATTCGTGCACCAAGTAATAATCCTGGCGAATTAATGGTACTGGTCACTGATGTGTTTAGTCTTGAAGATTATGCGCGTAGTGATCGATTCTTATCTGGGTTAGATGGCGTTATTCGAATACAACCAGGCCAGATCAAAGACAATCAAATTTTGTATAAAATCAAAGTGCGTGGAGACGGGCAAAGCCTACTGCAATCAGTACGGCTGAGTAGTCAGAATATATTGGCACTCGCTAAGCAAGAACCGTCACCTGTTACGCCGCAGCCAATTGTTGGTAATGTGCCTATCGTGCCTGATATGACGTTTAGGTTATTAAAATGAACTACCGCTTGATACCAAATATAATCACAATACTTCGTATTGTGTTGGTTGCCCCGATTATTTGGTTATTGATTGAACAGCAATTCACATGGGCACTGATATTATTTGCGGTTGCGGGTGCGAGTGATGCATTGGATGGTTTTTTAGCACGCTATTTTAATTGGCAAAGCTGGTGGGGGTCGGTATTGGATCCGCTTGCCGATAAATTACTGCAAGTATCCTGTTACATCACATTGGCATGGATGGGACATATTCCGGTTTGGTTAGTGTCGGCAATTGTCTTACGTGACTTGGTTATTGTGGTGGGCGCATTGCTTTACCATCGTAGGGTGACTACCTTTGAAGCTGAACCGAGTATTATTAGTAAGTTTAATACCTTTGTTCAGATTGTGTTGATTCTGATGGTGGTGATGCACATTGGTTTATATGCACTACCTGAATATGTCTTAACAGGAATGTTCTGGTTGGTATTATTGACAACCGTGTATAGTGGTGTGGATTATGTTTATCGTTGGACACATCGCGCTGTAAAACATCGTGCGGAATAATAACAAGGAAAATAATAATGACTGATACGCGCTCATGGTTGTTCCTGACAGTGTTTTTAATGACGGGTGTTTTGTTGTATTTGTTAGCGCCAGTACTAACTCCTTTTCTTGTTGCTGCATTGCTTGCTTATATTAGCGACCCGTTAGTTGACCGTTTAGAAACATACAAATTGTCACGGACCTGGGCGGTGGTGGTCGTATTTACTTGTTTGTCTTTGTTAGCACTCATTCTGTTGTTGATCCTTGTTCCTCTTATATCGGAACAGGTGGGTATTTTTATCGGCAATCTACCGGCGTATGTTGATTGGTTACAAAATGTTGCCATGCCTTGGTTGCAGCAGCGTTTTAATTTGGCAGAAGTGCCTGATATCGGTAATTTAAAACAAGTTGTACAAGAAAATTGGCAGCAGGCGGGTAGTGTTGTTAAACAAGTTGTTCAATCAATCACTAACTCAGGTTCGACCTTGATCGCGGTCGCCGCCAATTTGGTGTTAATTCCACTGATCACGTTTTACTTGTTACGTGACTGGGATAAATTAATAAAACAAATTCATGATTTATTACCTGCTAAAGTTGAGCCACTTATTTCAACGTTAAGTCGCGATGCGGATGAAGTGCTTGGTGCTTTTATGCGTGGGCAATTATTGGTCATGTTGAGCTTGGGTCTATTTTATTCAATTGGTCTATGGATGATGGGGCTAAATTATGCACTACTGATTGGTATGACAGCAGGCCTACTTAGTTTTGTACCTTACCTAGGTGTGATTATCGGGGTGACCTTGGCCGCGGTGGCAGGCATATTCCAATTTGATAGCATCACTGAACTTTGGCCATTGGCTTTAGTGTTTGGTATTGGTCAAGTGCTCGAGAGCTTTTTATTAACGCCATTTCTTGTTGGCGATCGAATTGGTTTGCATCCGGTTGCGGTTATTTTTTCAATCGCGGCGTTCGGTCAATTATTCGGTTTCTTTGGGATTCTATTAGCATTACCGGCGGCAGCCGTTGTGATGGTTATTATTCGCCATGTACATAAGGAATATCGTAACAGTGACTTGTACGGTAGACAGAAAATCACGGATGCAGATTGTGGTGACGGCTGCTAATCATTCGCGTTTTTAATTATGTCAGCTCAACTCCCTTTACATATTGGTTTGCGTGATAACGCAACTTTTGCCAATTTTTACTCTGATGCCAATCAGCAGCTGATCTCAGAGTTACGTCGTTGTGCCAGTAATCAAGGTGAGCATTTTATTTTTTTTCATGGTATGCGTGGGACGGGTAAAAGCCATTGCTTACAAGCTGTTTGTCATTCCGCTACCGAACAACATTTGCAAGCAGCTTACTTACCAATGCGTGATATCAAGGCAATGCCTGTCGCCGCATTAGAGGGTATGGAACAACTTGATGTTGTTTGTATTGATGATATTGATGTTATTGCCGGTGATAGTGATTGGGAAACAGCTATTTTTAATCTCTATAATCGAATCCGTGATAACAGTGGTTACTTGTTGGTATCGGCCAGCGCGAAAGTTGAAGAACTTGGCTTATCACTAAAAGATTTACAGTCACGCTTGGTGTGGGGATTGGTGTTTCGTATTGAGTCACTGAGTGATGCTGATTTGGCGAAGGCGTTGCAGAATAGAGCAAATGCACGTGGCATGGATTTACCTAATGATGTGGTTGCGTATATTTTAAAGCGTAGCTCACGTGATACGAATGCATTGTTTAATTTATTAGAAAAGCTGGATCACGAATCATTGGCAGCACAACGAAAATTAACAATCCCTTTTGTTAAAGGTTTTTTATAAAACAACTTTAACTTTCTTCTGTTGTCTTTATCTCACGTGCTTTAACGCGCACATACATCATCGAACCCATGAACATCATTATGCTGAATGTAATTTGTGCGAGGGCATAAATACGTTCATCAACATTGGCTGCAGCAACCATCACACCAACGGTGAAATAAAACAGTGCCATAAAATGTAGCCATGCATGGGTATAAAGTTTTCCATGCAATAATCCGCGCAGCGGAATTAATAGTGGCCCAACATAAAATAGCAGCACGATACTGACGGGAAAAATAGTAGGCGGTGCCAAATAGATCGTCCAGACGAGCAATAAAGCAAAAAGCCCAAAGTAACCAAACAAGGCAAGGCTATAGTAGAAGCGACTATTCATAACGTTATTTATTTCTCGAGCGAGCTCGCGATACGTGCGATGCGCTTGCCAATGAGTTGGCAGTGACTCATTTCATCATCTGATAACGGTAATTTGTTATCACTACCAGCTAAGTGACTTGGGCCATAAGGTGTGCCACCGGTTTTTGTATTCATTAAATCAGTATTTGGATATGGCAAGCCAAGCATAACCATACCGTGATGCATGAGGGGTAGCATCATTGATAGTAAGGTACTTTCTTGGCCGCCATGTAAACTCGATGTGGATGTGAAAACAGCTGCGGGTTTATCTACGAGCGCACCTTCTAACCAAAGCGGGCTGGTTGAGTCGAGAAAATATTTCATGGCACCCGCCATATTGCCAAAACGTGTTGGACTGCCGAGCGCTAAACCTGAGCAGCTTCGCAAGTCATCTAATGAGACATAGGGATCGCCTGATTCGGGAATAGAATCTTCAACCGCTTCACAGACAGTGGAAATAGCGGGAACAGTACGCAAGCAGGCTTCCATTCCATCAACTTCTTCAACACCACGTGCAATACGGCGAGCCATATCGGCTGTTGCACCATGACGACTGTAATACAAAATTAATATTGTGCTCATAACATCTACTTTTAAATTATAGTTTTGACGTTAACAGGCGGGCGGCCAATCACCGCTTTGCCGTTACTAATTACGATTGGGCGTTCAATCAAAATAGGGAAGCGAATCATGGCATCAATCAAGTCATCAGTACTGAGTGAGTCATCATCCAATTGATTATCTTTATATTCACTTTCATGCGTACGCATCAGCTCACGTGGTGACATATCGAGCATGGCAAGGATCTCAATTAATTCATCACGATTGGGTGGGGAATTAAGGTATTCAACAATATCAGGGGTAATACTCGCTTCTTCGAGTAGTTCCATTGTCAGCCGGCATTTGCTACAGCTGGGATTATGGTAGATTTTTACCGACATAGTGCGGAAATCCGTTGTTTGTGAAAGGGGCTATAGTGTACCCGCTGTCCGCCTAGTCGACTATAGCTACGAAGCCTAATTGCTCATTGGAGGCAGATTCGGGAAATTGACCCTGTAAAAAAAGTCTCCTATTTCGAGACCTTGGACACGTTTCTTGCTTGACAGGTTCACATAACGGATGCTAGTTTTTGTCTATAAATAATGACATTTCTGTGAGCGTTGGCTCAGAGTCTGAGAATAATGAATTTAGCCGTAATAAACGGCATTTGGAGCGTCAAAACAATGAAAACCACCCAACTTTTAAAAAATACCGCCATGATGGCAGCCGTCCTCGCTTTGGGCGTAGGTTGTGCTAGTACTCAGCAAGAATCTGGCGGCGG
>Ga0316207_10002280_pt1 | contig 20196 bp, 19 predicted proteins | sample 6weekpyrite_MG_FD_204943 | JGI IMG/M metagenome (GOLD analysis project Ga0316207, IMG submission 204943) | Microbial mat bacterial communities from mineral coupon in-situ incubated in ocean water Damariscotta River, Maine, United States -... | ecosystem: Environmental > Aquatic > Marine >...
CACTCCATCGTTCTGGGTTCACTTTTTTGGCTTGTTCGTACGTTTGCTTTCGTGCAGCCAAAATTGCAATATCCAACCCTTCATGACGCTGTGAGGGCGTGACATATTTTATATTACTATGTCGATGTCGGAAGAAACTTAGTAATGATCTGCATCAATACCAGAAAGATTACGCACAGCATGCAAGGCAGCATCAGCAGCGACGTCTATATCGGCCTCACTCCCGGCAAGAATGAGTCGTCCATAGGCACCAACCGCCCTGGCTTCTACTAGCGTGATATTCGCGGCCTTCTCAGCTTCATTAGCTGCATAAACGATATAACCCGCTGGCTCGGTTTCCAAAATAAACATACTTTGTCCGGATAAAATCATGGATCCTTTTCTATCCTGGCGATTAATCAGAACGGCATGATCAGGTGTAATGGAACGAACAATTTCGGTCCAGGCTACCCGACATTTTTGGCGAGCATCCTCGTGCGTACCAAGGGAGCTCAAAATTGCACGACCCGCTTCAATCACGTCGCTTTGATCACGGTGATGAAGTACCATTGAGCCAAATGCTCGTTCGATTACTTGTTGCCCTAGATGCACTCTTGTTGCTTTTAATGCCACATCGGTTAGACGATGGATAGCCATACCGGGCGCAACCTCCAGCCACATACATGCGTCGCCAGGCACGGGTAAAAATCCTTGTGCAACCGTACCCATGTAGGTAGCAAGTTGAGGCTGCAAGGAATCGATGAATATATAGGTGCGTAAATTAATCATGGCAAATTAGGATTGTAAGGGATAGTAAATACGAGATCGGTTACACAGCACCGAGTCGAATTTTCTGATGACGTTGCGCAAATTGAGCGTATAGGTCATCCATTCTTTTCGTTATCGCTTCTTCATTGGAACGTGCAAATTCAAGAAAGGTTGATGTGATTTTTGAAAGCTCTTTGTCTTTACGATGAACCAAATGCCATTTTCGTTTAAGCGGAAAACCTTCAACATCTAAAACTTCGAATGGGCCGTTAGCCCCTTCTAAGGATAGTGTGTGAAGTGAAAGAACAGCGACACCTAACCCACCAACAACCGCATGTTTGATAGCTTCATTACTACCCAGCTCCATGCGCACATTGGGCATGCAGTCATTATCGGTAAATAATTTAAATGCAGCATCACGAATTCCGGAACCAACTTCTCGTGCGATAAAAGGTTCCTCTGCTAATCGTTTCACAGAAATATTTGATTCGTTTGCTAATGGATGATCTTTTGATGCGATAACCACAAGGGGATTTGGCGCAAAAGGATACGATTGGATATTCGGTTCTTTAGAAGACTGTTGGCCGAGAATATATAAATCATCGGTGTTATCCTGAATGCGGGTAAAAATTCTATCTCGGTTTGTTACTTTTAATGAGACGTCAACACCAGGATATAAACGTGAAAAGTCTCCTAGGATCTCAGGTGCAAAATATTTTGCTGTGGTAATAACCGCCAAGCGAAGACGTCCTCTTTTCAAGCCTTTTAATTCTGCGACTCGGGTATCGAGATCTGACAAGCTGTCAAAAATTATTCTAACAGTGCGATAAAGTTCTTCCCCCGCTTCGGTAGGCTTGAGGTGGCGCCCCGACTGATCTAACAGCGGAATATCCATGGCATCACTCAGTTTTTTAAACTGCGTCGATACGGTAGGTTGAGTGAGAAAAAGCTCTTCAGCGGCTTTGGTAAAACTACTCAGACGAATGACAGCTTCAAAAATTTGCATTTGTCGAAATGTGGTATGGCGAATCAAATAATCCGGCAATCCCCCTTTGAATCTCGTCTCATCACTTACTGACATACTGCTCTCCAAATCAAGTTGAGAAACAAATTATATTTCTGATTGCTTTCAAAATCGACTATATAGACAAATGTTTTTAAATTGATTGTACAATAAATAACAAGATATTAATCTTGTAAATTTGCTTATTTTTCTAGGGACTAATTTAACAATTAACACACTAATTATCCATAAATATATCTTTAACAGACGGTTCTCGATGCTTCAATAAGATTATCCATTTGATTAGCGTAATTAATTACTGTTTCATCAATTTTTTCTTCCTCTCGTTGAGGATAAATTGTCACAGAAACATAAGTCCGACCAAAACTCATATCAGGGAATACTCCTTCTTTTTCTGAAAGATCTGCAGCCTGTTCCAAAAACTCGCGAGTTTGTTCATAATCGTTGAATTCAATTCGTCTTTCCAAACAAATCGGTCTTTTACGTTCCTTCCAATTTTTAGTCATGATCAACTCTTCCTATCAATCTGTTTCAAACAACGCAGTTTGAAATGTTTTTAACCAGAGATTCCATTTCCAAATGATGTTCCTGCTCTTCCTTTAATAATATTTTAAAGAAAAATTTGCTTTCCACATCATTTTGCTTGTCACAATAATCCACCGCCTGCTCATAAAGCTGTACGGCTTCTTTTTCCATTTCACTTGTATTTTGTAATATTTGCACAAGTGAACCGTGCAATCGAGTTGGCCGTAAATGACTTGCATTTGGTGCACAACCCAATCCAATTAAACGACTAATGATTCTCTCCACATGATTCATTTCTTCTTGCGCTTCGGTTTTAAATTTTTCTGCTTCGCGTACCAAACCTTTCGTTTGCATGAGATTCGAAAGTGATAGGTATTGCTGAACAGCTGATAATTCAAAACTCAGTGCACGTCCAAGAAAACCAATGATTACTGGATCTAAGCCCATTGTGTCGTTATCTTATATTATAATCTGAGGCGAGCATGAAATGCTTTTTACACCATACCATGCTCGACCATTGACCCAAATCTATGCCTTGACCGTATTGTCCAGGATAGGTTCTACTTCACGGTGTGGACGAGCAATAATATGTGCAGCAACTAAACCATCACCAACACGTTCACAAGCATCTGCACCGGCACGTACCGCAGCGTTAACCGCACCAGTCTCGCCGCGTACTAGAACAGTGACATAACCACCGCCAATAAATTCACGACTGATTAATCGAACCTCTGCCGCTTTAGTCATTGCGTCAGCTGCTTCAATTGCAGGAACAAGTCCTCGAGTTTCAATCATGCCTAAGGCAATACCATATGTATCATTTGCCATTACTAATCTCCTTTAAATAAAAGTTAAAAATTATTTAGTTTGATTACCACTACTATTTAAAATAGGTTCCACTTCTTTATGTGGACGCGCAATGATGTGTGCTGCAACCAGACCATCACCAACGCGCTCACAAGCATCCGCACCGGCACGTACCGCAGCGTTAACCGCACCAGTTTCACCACGAACCAGGATACTGACATAACCACCGCCAACAAATTCTCTGCCGATTAATCGCACTTCTGCGGCTTTGGTCATTGCATCTGCTGCTTCAATAGCAGGTACTAATCCACGTGTTTCAATCATACCCAGTGCTATACCATAACTTTCTGCACTCATTGCTTTATCTCCATTAGATATTTACCAAAATTGATTCCGTTTACCCATTTCAGGCTGGCACGTCCAGCTGCCCCCTGTTTTCATCCCAAAAATCGATGATTCCTCCTACCGTTAAATCTGTCAAAACGCTTGGGTCATCACAGGCATGACGCGCCGCTGAACCACTTGTCACAAATACCCAGTTTTCGGGGCGACAGCCGATAGTATCGACTGCAACTTGCATTTTGCCTCTGCTATCGCGCAATACACGTAAGCTACTGTGCATCAATCCTGAATGGCGTTGTGTGCAAACTAATGGACCTACCACTTGCATAATATCCATTAGGCTTGTTGCTCTTCCCAGTAATCGATAATACCTACGATGGTAAGATCGCTGGGGTATTCTTTGCTACCTGCTGCCTCTCGAGCAGCAGAGCTTCCCACACAAATAACCCAATCACCTGGCGAACAACCAACAGAATCCACCGCGACAAGGCGAGAACTACCATCCAGTACCACTTGCAAATGTTTGTGCTCCATACCCGATATTCGGTTTGTTGCAACCAATGGTTTTTCTACCCGACATATTTTCATTAGTGCAATGCCTCATTACTAGTTGATACCGAGCAGCCAATGACTTCCGCTTTTGTATCAGAGTTACAATCTCGAACCATCAGTAGAGTATGGATATATCCCTGATCAGCTAGGTCTGAATAACGTTGTCGTAATGCCGCTTCAAGTTGATGACAACGTGACTCAGCTCTTGCTCGAGCGCCAGGCACCAAACCGTGATAGTCGTATCGAATAATCACTGGGACTGGCAAACCTCGTTTAATATTTAAGCCGGTGAAAATCTTAATTCCAACATCTAAATCCTTCGCACCTTCTTCTACTGTTTTTAAATACGAAAAGTACGTTAAATTGCGTAACTGAATTTCTTCAAAGCCAATACCCATACCGATGAATCTTTCTTGATGACCAATATCTTGGTAGTTCCCGCCGTGATATCGTTTTACATATTCCACTTGCTGCAAATTTCCATGAATCAATCGTGTTATCAGTTTGCGCATTCCGTTTTGGGATGCAGTATCTGATTCGACGCCGGGCAACTTTTCCAGATAATCCAGTATTGCTTTTTCATCGGCATTTTGACGCATGGAGCTAGCGTGTTGATATAACGCCATCGTATCGACGTACGAATCAATATCCATATTACCCTCAGCATCCGGCATATGAATACGAATACTGTCCGTGTCCGTATCCAAACCAATTAAGAGAAGGTCTATGGATGCGCCACAACAAAAACTGTTTTCAACACCTTGGCGAAAATTCAGTAATTTTTCCTTCGCTGCTGCCGCCGCGATTTGCACATTACTACCATGTGCTGCACAGCCTTCGTGCTCTGGTTTAATCGAGCTAAAGTGATAAACAGCAATCTTCAAATATCGCGTATTATCAGATGCCAAATTTGGCTTTCCTTCGCGATGGCGTAACATTTCTGTTTTAACCCACTTTTGCAGACTGTCTTCCACATCAAACATGGCACCGGCGTAAGATTTACGTCGCACGGCTTTATAGGGCAAACGTAAAACGTAACTAATAACATGTGCCAGACGACCATCCGCACAGGGTGAAACATCTATGGTATGAAAACCACATGACTGTATAAAATTTTGAAACTCTGTCTCGCTTTCTCGCACCAAGGGTTGCTGAATGAAGAACTCGCTTGAAAAATACCGAAACGTTTCAAAAACACACCAAGCATACAGTTGTCCAATGTCGAGTGATTTAATCCAGCAGTCATTTAATAAATTCTCTGGCAAAACAAATCCGAGTTGACTCTTCGCCAAACTCTGCGCTGAATTTATAAAGTCTGACTCATGCTGTATAGCGGATATTTCACGCAATACATTTTCTATTTTGTCAAAACAATCCTTGGTCTTTCTTTCATATTCATACAGATACTGGTTTTCGTTCGTCGCATCGGGATATCGTGCAGAATAATTTGCTAATCGAGAGCTATCGGCTCGGGTCCGAGTAGGCCGAGCAAGCGGTTGCCTTTGTAATGGGCGTTTGCTTTTTTGTCTTGAATTAAACATTTTTACTTTCTGTCCAATAATCCACTATATCTAACTGAAAAATTAACCGCGAGCGCCACCCGAAACAGTTATCGGGGCCCCTTTTTCCGTATTGCCAGAACTGCCAGTAACCTTGCTTTCATGGATTACCACTTCTTCATTGCGTTTATTGCTCACTGGCGCCATTGCACTCATAGGTCCCCTGCGAGTTGGGTTTCGCTTTACTGCCGATGTTCCTTCAGTACCCGTGACTCGATCGCCGCGGTCCCAATCATCTCCAGTAATATTCAAACCAGTATCGATACCTTCGCCAGTAACGCGTCCTGTTGAAGTGTCTGCGGCTGCCGGCTGGTTTTGTGTTGCCGCATTTTGTTTTGGCTTGTCGCCAAATCGAAACTGTTCCGTACCAGTTACCTTGCCTTCACCTAGGGAAAATGTGCCGCTAACTTTTCCTTGCTCATAACTCGAACCCGTTACAGGCGCGATAGTATTTGAAACCTGACCAGCATGGTTCGGCGGTGTGACACTAAAATCTCCCCAAGGTGCATCATTCAATTTTTGAGGAAAATCACTCTCGTTTACTTGTGCTGCCGCTACTCCACACACTTCCTTTAACTCACTGGCGCCGAGATAGGGTGTGCCCGTAATAGGATCACATGCACCTTTTTCCGCACCGGTTAAGTTTTGCAAGCCTGGTTGAATACCGCTGATTTCTCTACCGGCATTGCTTGGGGATCGATATGATCTTGCTTGGGCCATACTTGTGTCATTTGTATTGCAAAACTGATCAAACTGTTCAATACCAGCGTAGGGTGTGCCGGTTACTGCTTTGCACGTTCCTGGCTCGTCACCCGTTACCAAACCGGATCGTGCCGGCTTGCTTCCAGAAATAGTTTGACCACGCGTGGTTTGAGAAAAACTCACTTTTGCACTACCTGGCTCAGGTTTTGTTTGGCAAAAAGAATCAAAGTGCTCATTGCCAAGATATTCTGTACCAGTGACGGATCGACAGTTTCCACGCTCATCGCCAGTGACTTTAGAACTGCTTCCGACAACGCCACCACTTGTGACACTTGCACCACTCAATGTTTGTGTATTCACAACTTTTGATGGAACAGCTGGCGGAGTATTTGAACAGAATTCTGAAAAAACATCGTCAGAAAAATATTCAGTACCAGTAACAGATCGACATAATCCTGTTTCATCACCTGTTGTTTTGGTGCTATGGGAAACTTTAACACCTGTTACTTCATCTGCAGCTTTAGCTGGACGTCTACGACCCGCTGGAGCTGAAGACTTTTTTCCTTGCGCACCTTTAACACTTCTCATTTCTCTTACACTCTTTGCCAATTCTCGACCAGATATTTCTGGATTATGACTTCTCACCAACTGAGCCGAATTCATACCATTTTTTTGGTACGCGTTGGCTGCAGTTTTGCCATGCTTGGCTAACGCTTGGCGACGAGTACGCGAGTTCAATCGTGCTTCAGTCGCTGCAGTTAATTTAGCTGATCCGGTTCGTCTAGCCATTTTTGCTTTAGCTAACACTTTAGATCCACTAACGGCAGAACTGAGTCCGGTCTCTGGCACTTTGTCTTTACCACCACAACCACAATCGCAATCTTGTTTTCCACAATTTTTTGTGGGTTCATGTTTACGGCGCATTTCAGCTGTTCGCAAACGATCTGAACTTTTCGCTCCAGCTTTACCGCGAGTTGACATAGCTTTTCGTCTTGCTAGCGATGCATCACGAGCATTACCAGAGGCAGAAGTACTCGGCGAGTATGCACGTGGCTTAGGCTTCGGGGCGACAGATGTCTTTGCCGTTTCTGAACGTGTTTGACCAGCCGATTGTTGCATAGCTGATTTGCCTTGAACCTGTGCTTTACGACGCGCCAATGATGCTGCACGCCCTGACAAATTTTGCGTGGCCATTACTGTTATCCTTTATTTATCTCACTAAACATAGTGATTTGTAGTGCTGGAACCTCTGATTAAATCATCTATCAAGCGTTAACTGCGTCAAATCAAAACTCAGCTTGTTTCCATCTTGTTATATAACTTAATCAGAGGCTCCTAAAAACGCTACATATCCACCGTTTTTACCAAGATTTGCCTCGATAAACCACAAAGCTAACGCCTTGGCATTGTGTGTAATTATCGTAACCAGTCAAACGAACATGATGGTCTGGATAAGCACGATGGCAAGCTTCTAGTTCGTTAACGACGTTTGCTAACTCTGTCTCACCGAAAAAAGGTAACTTCCACATTGTCCAGTAATGGTCTGCTGAATTTGCAGGAATTTCATGTTCAATAGACGGTGTTAATTTCTGGCTCAACATGTAATTAATTTGCTCGTAAATTTCCTCTTGAGTCATTGGAGGAAGAAACGAAAAAGTTTCTAACGATTGTTGAGTATGATAGTCGCCCATATTTTCAACATTTTTCATGTTACACTCCTATAATATTTCTAGACAGATCCAATTAACCTACGTCAAGTTTATCAACGGTTTCAAATTCAAATACGATTTCTTTCCAAGTTTCCATCGCAATGGCAAGTTCAGGACTTTTTCTAGCCGCTTCAGTAAGAATATCCCGAGCTTCTTTTTCAATTTCGCGACCTTCGTTACGTGCTTTAACACTTGCTTCAAGTGCAACACGGTTCGCAGCAGCACCAGCAGCATTACCCCAAGGATGTCCTTGTGTACCACCACCAAACTGGAGAACAGAATCATCACCGAAAATGGTAACAAGTGCAGGCATGTGCCAAACGTGAATACCACCAGAAGCAACCGCAAATACACCTGGCATGGAGCCCCAATCTTGATCGAAGAAAACACCACGTGAACGATCTTCAGGAACAAAAGACTCACGAAGTTGATCAACAAAACCAAGCGTTGATGCACGGTCACCTTCAAGTTTACCGACAACCGTACCAGTATGAAGATGGTCACCACCTGATAAACGTAAACATTTCGCTAATACACGGAAGTGAATACCATGCTTAGGGTGACGATCGATTACCGCATGCATTGCGCGGTGAATGTGTAACAACATACCGTTCTCACGACACCAATTAGCTAAACCAGTGTTTGCAGTGAAACCGCCAGTAATGAAGTCATGCATGATGATTGGCTGATTCAACTCTTTTGCATATTCAGCACGCTTATACATTTCTTCTGGTGTTGCAGAGGTAACATTTAAATAGTGACCTTTACGTTCACCTGTTTCGCGCTCGGCTTTATCAATTGCTTCAGCAACAAAGTCAAAACGATCTCTCCAGCGCATGAATGGCTGCGAGTTTACGTTCTCGTCATCTTTTGTTAAATCTAAACCACCACGTAAACACTCATATACTGCACGACCATAGTTTTTCGCAGAAAGACCTAATTTAGGCTTAATGGTACAACCCAACATAGGACGACCGTATTTGTTTAAACGATCACGTTCCAGTTGGATACCAGCAGGTGGACCACCACAAGTTTTGATATAGGCAATTGGGAAGCGGATATCTTCAAGCCGTAAATGTTTTAGTGCTTTAAAACCAAATACGTTACCAACTAAAGAAGTCAATACGTTAACAATTGAACCTTCTTCAAACAAATCGATTGGATATGCAATAAAGGCATAAAATGACTCGGAGTCACCTGGCACATCTTCAATCCGATAACATCGCCCTTTATAGTATTCCATATCAGTCAGTAATTCTGACCATACCGTACTCCAGGTACCGGTTGAGCTTTCTGCCGCAACAGCTGCTGCAACCTCTTCACGCGGTACACCAGATTGGCCAGTTACCTTAAAACATGCTAACAAGTCTGTATCGAGTGGGACATAATCTGGTGTCCAATACGTATCGCGATACTCTTTTACACCGGCATCATATTTTTTTGCCATGGTCGATTTACTCCTGCTTTAGTTATTTAAGTTTCTAAAAACGTTTTACCAATGGATATAAGACTAATAACAGAGTCACATTGAATCCAATCGATAGTTTGAATAGTTTACATTTGCGTTAATCAATGTCGTACCCATAGCGTAATGAATTTATGGTTGTTAATGCGTCAGTGCAGCATAACCACTCGAAACTGGACGGAGGAAAAAAGTTGAGGGAAAATTGCAGCATATTAACTAGTCCTAAATTCACTACGCTATGGGAATAATCAAAACAAAAAATTTCATTCGTGGGTAAAGCATAACGTTGTGTAAATAAAGGAATCCAATCGATCGTGTGAATGTATGTTATTTACGATCCTATATATTAACGTATAACCTAATATTTATTTTTAAATGAGATGAGATAAAATAGGGGAACGTCCGGGAAAAATATTTTTATGTTTTACCGGGAATAACTAACGAATCGGATGAATGGAATACCAAACACTTTAATCCACGTCGTAAATACATCCATGTAGACTTGAAGACAACATCCCTGTTGTCCACAGGATTAAACCGTTTGGTATTCCATTCTTCCGATTCGTTAGTCTGTGGATTATAACTTATATATTGTTAATACTTATGCGTGATTTGCTATTAATAATGCAGGTTCCAGGTCGACTTCGTTTAACATTTCATAATTAATTCCCGGTTTTTCGGGTGTTGCAGTCCGCTTGAAAATTGTATCTGCGAAAGAGGAATAGACAGGATTTTTATTCAAGGAATTTACGACCGACTGATTGGCTAAACGAATTATCCAACAATATTCGTACTTTCCTTCTTCCGTAGTCAATTTGCCCACTTTTATACTCATAACCCCGGGCATGGGACTGAGATCATTTTTTCCACGTAGAACAATTTGCTGTATTTGTTTTTCATCACCACTTTCTGCATTACACGCGATGACTTGTTCTACGTTATGCCATAAGTTACATTGTATTAATACTTCCGCTGCACGCCCGGTACTTCGCCAAACTTGCATGCAGCGTTTTACCTCGTTATAAATGCTCTCGCGGATTTTCTCAAACATCTCCATATAACCAAGCTGTGAATCTTGAATGGTTTCTTTCACTGTTTCCATTGCTGTTTCAGTCAATGCAGTAAAGTAATTGATTTTCGCAACACCATTATCAATCAATTTATGATATTGGCTATCCGTCAATCCGGTGCCACCGTGAATAACAAGGGGAATATTTGCGGCACCGTTAATTTTTGCGAGGCGATTAATATCAAGTTTATTCTTGCTTTGCACTCGACCATGGGTGGTACCAATTGAAATGGCAAGAAAGTCAACACCGGTTCTTTCGATGTATACCGCTACTTCATGAATTGGCGTTAGTACTGGCTCTCCATTGTCATTAGTATCGTCTAGTGAGTTAACACTTGAAACATGACCCAAACTTCCTTCCACTGGTACACCACAAGAGTGGGAAAGCGTTACCGCATTTTTTGTTCGATCAACGTTGATGGGGAAACTGGCATCCGATGCATCCAGCATGACACAATTGCAACCAAGGCGAATGCCATTAACAATATCATCACTTGTCGCACAATGGTCAAAATTGATCGCAACGGGCACCATGGAAATTCTAGCAGCCCGTTCAACACCTGCCATTAATAGATCCAGATTTTTGATTTTACCTTTTCTGTCATTAACATTAAGAATTACTGGCGAACGGCTGTCTTCTGCCGCTTTAATAACAGCTTTTAAAAAATCGAGACTGACTATTTCAAACGCACCCACAGCATAACAATTACGGTGCGCATGGTTTAGCAGGTCCTTCATATCCACCAGTGCCATATTAATTCCTCTTGTCCCTAACAAATGCCGTCTAATCTATCAGCAAAAAAAGCAAAACAAAAAGTGACCGATTACTTTAGTGTGCCATCGTTTTCGGTCAGGTTATTAGCATGCTTGGAAAAAGTGAATTAGGGAAATCGATAATAAAAATGTTCGATATAGAACATTATCAATGTGACACTTCTTTTCCATTCATATATTGATATTAATAATACAACTCGTTGAAATTTATAGTTTCGATTCACACATTATTCACCTAAACAACTTATTACCTTAATTATTTAAGTGATTAAGGGAATCTTCTCAAGACGGAAATTGATCATTTAATAAATATAAATATCCTTAGTTTTTTTGAAATTTATACTATGAAACTTGAGGCGCAATTATTGATTAAAACTTTACAAGTCTTGTCACTTGAATATCGGAAATAAATACAACACCAGAGTGAGCATTGTAAAAAGGTGCTAGACCCTCAATAATCGGATTAACAAGTTCTTCTGGTACCGCTGCGATTATCATTATCAGCACATCGTCTTCGTTAAACATAAGATGCCCCTCATGAAAACCATGGCTACCCTTTCCTGAGATATTATTGATGATTGTGTAACCCTTCACGCCAGCATGATCTAATACATCTGTAGCAAATGCCCTGTGTTCACCATCCAAAATTATTTCCAGTTTTTTGAGTGGATTAAAGTTTAAATCTTTCATGCTATATTGGACTCCTTAATAAAAACCGGATCGCTATTTGTTTTTTCTAGCTGTTGCCATTCACCCTCATTGTAAACGTGAATGAAGTTGGTGTCGGGATCCATCACCATAAGACGAATCCATCCATTCTTGACTAAATTTTTGACAGTAATTACCGCTTCTACTGCGGTAACCGCATGTTCAAAGGGCGCTTCAATTAGTGTGATTAAACGAACCGGCTGATGATAAGGCTGTCCTGCTTCCAGCACAGTTTGGGAAGGTAATCCGGTACGTAAATCACTGAGATTGCCCGACATAACGCCAAAACGTCCGACTACATTGTGATAGGCCTTGCTACTACTGCCAAATCTTTCGTTATCAACGGCTGAAAAATAATGTTCCATATTAATCCATTGCCCAACAACCAATGGCCCGGTAAGTATATTTTCTAAAATTCTCTGGTTAGGATCTAGATGATAATCATAAGAATGTAAAAATGCTCGCCCTTCCAATGACAGTTGTTCTGTCATATTTCGACGGCCAATGATGAAGTAAGCATTGCGCGACAATCCCCATTCTGGTCTCACCTGGGACCAATCCATGGAGTTACGTTGGGCGACTTCGTGTGATGTTGCGGGATCCTGGCCGTTGGCATGCAATTGTAAAGTCGGTATGCGTTCTTGAGCACATAATCTCGATGCGGCCGTTAAACCATTGTGCAACCGATCTAAATAAACAAGATGTGATGGTGGGATTAATTCCAGGTCATAAATATTCAGCTCATCCGTTGTGGTGTTATGCAATGCGGGAACAAACCAGGCATCATCAGCAATATCAATTCCTGATTCGCGAAGTTTCTGACGTACTTCCGCTTTGTTTCCCATTTGCGCAATGACTCGCGCATTAACAAGTCCATGATTTCCACCGCAAGCGCCACAATCCAGGGCGGATTCGTAGGGATTATTATCGGATTTACTACCATGGCCAATCAACAAAATAAATCGAGAAAATTCTTTTGTTAAACCAATCGCAAGAAGAGCTTGGCTGACAAAATGTGCTTGCTCATCAATTGTAAATCCAATACGACCCAATTGAGATAATTGTAATTGAGTAAATTTTGGATTAATTCGATAAACTTCGCGTAGGCGTTCGACAAAGTCAATTGCTTCATTTTCATCGACCCCTAGAGACTGAGCAACTTCACAATGTTGTTCGGGATTACCCATGGCACATTCACGAAGTACACGAACTAACTTATCATTTATTTTTTCAGGAACTAGAGCAAGTTCTTGCTCCACGGCTTTAATAATAACTGCCCTTTGTACTGTTCGTATGATTGAATCCGCCTGGTTTCGACTTAGCTTGTCCAATAATAGGCGAGTCGGACTCTTCTCAGCATTTGCCTGATTGCGTAGTCGATTATAGGCTTTGGGGGCAATGGTTTTTCCAATCATATCCAGACCAAAAAGCAAACCAATTGCCTCTACTGTTACAAAAGGTGTTAACACGGATTCTTTCAATTCGTGCATGACTTTTTCCATGGTGCTGACTGCCGCATCGTCTTGTGTGAAACCTGAGGTGCTCATTTCCATCACAACATTTTTCGGTGTCAGAATGACAGGACATAAATGATTTTCACTACCTTTACCGAGTTCCATAAAACTAACCGGAACACCAAAAAAACCTGCAATGCCATAAGTTTGATAATCGCCAACGGCTTCCATATGCCGTCGGATTCTTTCACTACGGGTATCAATGCAAAAAAGTGCTTGAACGAAAGGGCGTTTTTCACGAGCCTCTGCAGGAACGATATTCAGACCATCAACCAATGTACCCATGGCTTTGGATTCCATAGAACGCAACCAATGCATGCCTTCCTGCTTTTCAAAACTCGAAAGCACTTCGCACAAATCACCCAATTCTTCCGCGGTCAGTTTTGCAAGTGAATCGGGATCACCCACTGTTAATGCCAAGCGTGACAATCGTGCCGCTTGATTTTTTGCTTCATCTTGTCTTTTATGTTCGATATATGAATTAAAAACATCGGTAATTTTATTTTTTGAGCGGGATTCAAGACACATTTCGACTTTATGTGCCATGGATGGAAGCACTCTTCCACTGTAAAATTCGTTGCGTAAATACATTTCCCGAGGATTTGCCTGAATGGCTTTGTTAAGCGCATTACCGGTACTCGCAAGATCATGGCGCCCACTTTCCTGTAACAATGCCAATCCCAGTGCCAAACGGACAGCAACAAAATCGACCAAATCTGCTGGATACTGTTTCGACCAGTAATAATTCTTTGCGCTTGAACGCCAACGAATAAAACCGCCCCAACCATGTAATCGCGCTATCTCCTGGGTAAAATAACTTACCCAATGTTTTTCTGGCACGCCTAAGGAATCCATTACATGAGCGATGATTCCTTCAGGGCTATCGTCTACAGATAAAATATGGTTAATGTGAATGCCCCGTAGAAACAACCGAATATTACGTGTTGCTACCTCGCGCCAAGCAGCAAAAAAACCTTGGTTTCGCTCTGGCATACCCCAAACCGACTGGCCTTCATCAAAAAAGTCTAAGCAACTTTTTATCACCAGTTCATCCAAATCTTTACCTATCTCTGTTCCATAGAGCGAGTCAACCGATTCATAAACCAATCGATCCCCTAATAATGCGGATTGTAATAGTTCGCAAAGATTTTCTTCAGATATATCCTCATTTACATTTGGAGATCGGCCATCAAGCGCTGCTTTTATATTGACGTTTGTTGCCACAGTAACCGGTTGAATAACCGGTTGCTCAAGCTTGGTTAACAAAGTCATAATCCATTGTTGTAAATTGATTGCTGGAATGGAATCACACTGGGATACATAGTTTTTTACAGACGACTCAAGATTTGCAACATCCATGTCCCCCGTTTTCAAATAGCGTTGATAATCAGGCCTAGGTAAAAAAGCGCGACCATGGAACAACTGACTGCCCTTTTCCAACGCATCAGAAAAAGGCATGTGCTCAAGACCATGCAAAGGATTATGATGTATGAACGATCTCATTGGCCAGAAGAAAGGCACGGGCTCACCCGCTACATATATCATGGCGCGAATTTTTAACTTTTGTCCAAGTGAGAGACTCATGGTAATCCACCTATTAAAGATAAACTGACAACGACCAAACCAACCAACATACTACTGTATCCCCAGGCATGACCGGCACTAAGATCAGGAATTTCAACCTGTTCGGCTGGGCCAACAATTAATCCATTTAATACACGAGCGCCAGCCCAGGTCCACAACAACCAGACAATGCCCGCCATAATGGCCATGGAAAGCGATGTTGGTACTGTTAGAATAATGGCATGCAATACAGTGAAAAAAGCCGGAAACACAGGAGTTGCAATTACCGCAAGAATTACCATCACCAGTATGCCAGTAAAACGCGGTTGCGTTATTGCAAGCCCACCATAAAGTCCAACATACGCTGCACCAAATCGTTTTGTCAGTTCGGCACTTAACGAAACAAGCAACATTAATGGCACACTAAAACCCAGCGCATAAAGGTAAATTGAAGGCTCTTTGCTACTTTGTAAAATAATCCATAACAGTGCCCAAGCAGACGTTGCAATAAAACTCGTCCATAATCCAAGTTCTCGAATGGTCAACAATCTAAACGCGTAGAGTAAGGCGGTCAGTAGGCCCCAAATTGCAATCCAATCAGGAATGACAATTTCCTGTTGAATCAGAATAATCAATCCTATTTGTGGCCACACAAGTAACACGAGATAACGAACCCATATATTGTCAATTCGAGAAAATATGGCATTAAACGCCATGCTAAATGGGAATAGTGGTAAAAACAATCCGGCGAGAATTAAATAAAATTCCGACATATTAAAGCCACCTTAGCCAAACATTTAATTTGGTCGCAGCATTTAAAAACATTCTGCTAAACCAAGCATAAATATCATTTAAATAAAACTCGCGAGACACTAGCGCATAAAAACTTATCCATAGACTATTTAAGTGTTCACTTGTTTTATCACTATTTTTTTCAGTGTAATATCTACCAAGCCAACCAAGCACGGTCACAAGTGTCACCATAATCACCAACGCATCAAACCAGAAAACATCAATGTCTGCAGCAGCATAAATTTGTTTTCGAAATTCAGGATCAGGATATAGAAACAAATCAAACGCGTGACTAATTACGGCGTATCCCACAACAACGATGGCAAAGGAAAAAACAATTAGCCCTAATAACCGCCAGAAATTTTGTGTGCGAGCGCGAAATGTAGTAAATATCAACTGAGCGCCAGTTACCCAACCAAAAAATAACAACACAAGCGCACCCTGTTTTTGAAAAAAGTCTTGCGACACCATCCAATGTGCGAGTATGAGAATAAACAGGGGAATAATCAGCGTAATCGCCGCCATCAACAGCCAGGGTTGTTGTTGTTTTGCGGGCCGCCTTTCAACAACAAAGGTATACAAATCATCCTTCGGCACGCCATCATCTTTGCGTGCCACATTAATAATATTGCCAGCACTGAGAAACAGGGTGCCCTTAAACAATCCATGAGCGATTAAATGATAAATAGCTAATGAAAATGCACCGACACCACACTCCATTATCATAAAACCCATTTGACCCATGGTGGAATAGCCAAGCGCTTTTTTAATATCATTTTGAATAAGCATTAATACCGAGCCGGTAACTGCCGTGATTAACCCGATTATGAATAACCAGTGAAGCACATCGCTGGTATGGATAAAAACGGGGGCAAAGCGGTTTATTAGAAATCCACCAGCATTAACAATTCCCGCATGCATTAGCGCAGATACTGGAGTGGGACCACCCATGGTATAGGGTAACCAGGTATGTAGAAAAAATTGAGCAGATCTAGCGAACGCTGCGATCGCCAATAAAACACCAATAATATCTGGTAGTGCAAATCCAAAATACCGGTGCGCTTGGGGATTTTCATTTAATTGTTGGAAAATTTCGGACAGTGTCCAGGTACCAAATGCATGAAACAATAACCCTGCGGCCAATACCATCGCCAAATCACCGATGCGATAAGTAAATAAGGTCCAGAATGCATATCGGTATGCGGATTCACTTCGTGTGTCGTAACCAAGTAGAAAATACAGCATGATTCCGACAAGATGCCATGCAACGAGCAATGTTATTAAATCGCCGGCACATACCATGAGAAATAATGACGCGGCCATGAGATCGAGTAAAACAAAAAATCGACTATAACCGGGCTCTTCCACCATGTAACGAACCGAAAAAATTCGCACTATCATACTAATGCCAGCAATTAACACCGCCATTAGAATACTCAGGGAATCCGTAACCAATATCCCCCAACTAGAACCCAATGAAATCTGCCCAGATAACTCGTAACCCAGTACCAATATGAGTAATAATATGGCAACAAAGAAATTAAGTATGCCACCTTTAACACTGATGCTTGAAACATCTCGACCCAGTTTCTTGGACCAAAGGTGCGTTATCAGTGCTGTGAGAAGTGGTATTAGCGGTAAAAGGATTACTATGCGTTCCATATACTCATATTTCCTTTTGCGGAATTGTTCCGTATCGCATTTTTTTTAGGGTGCGATTGTTTGTTTTCGCATAACAAGTTAACACCGTTTTTTCTTCTATATCAGTTTGAAAAAACGTTCTTAAACCCTCGCATTTGTATGTAAATAAATTTAAATTTAACTCTGACCTTTTAATAAATGGAGATTCATTCATTATCTTATAAAGAATTAATAAACGTATTAGAGATGTCGCCAGCCATAAATTTGAAATAAGTTCCCGCAAGCGCATTACATTATCTCCCAATGGATATATGTGACTAAACATATCAGGGAGAAAAAAAAGAGTGAAATTGATTTGGCAGATGGCAGCCATCTATTACTATCTATTTTGACTGCGCTATTCTGTATAGAAGTTTTACTATACTGAGATATTACTCTAAATTGTGGTTTTTTTACGTTGAGATATTTATTGCGTCAATTACTGGTATTGATAGATGTGAATATTGCTTTGGTATCTTTAGTTAAAACATTGTTATGAATTTTTTGTGGTCTCTTAAAATTTGATGAACTAGTTGTTCTTTGAAAATTCAAACACTTCAAATCAATTGCTTCGGCTTTTAATTATTTCCCATGTTTATTTCAGTCTTATTAGTGGATACCAAAAGTCACGAAAATTGTGAATATGTGTTAGTGGATGACGCCTTTCCATCATGATCAATGTGGCCAGTCCAAATATTGGGCGAATATGGGAATCGAAAAGGTATGATTTAAAATCCATTGATAGATTAAATGCCATACATAGAATCTAATAGGTTGGTAATTTTTTTGGATTACATTTCACTTAAAATCAAACTAATATAGTGTTAATTTCTTCAGTATTAAGACATTACTTTAGGGCGATTTTATTTTGTATTATGGCGAGAAATTAAACAGCATTACCCATTTAATCGGTGCCGTCTTAGCAGTAATGGCACTTGGATCGTTGATCACGATTTCAATACAACAAAAAGATCCCCTTATTACGTTTAGCTTTATCGTGTTTGGATTTACATTGGTTGTCTTGTATACCATGTCCACCTTGTACCATAGCTTTCATCCCCCCAAGCTAAAAAAAATATTTCAAAAACTGGATCATATATCAATCTATTTGTTAATTGCTGGAACCTATACCCCGTATATGTTGGTGTCACTCGGTGACAGTAATGGGCCAATCATGTTGTCAGTGGTGTGGTTGTTAGCAATAGTAGGCTTACTTCTCGATGTGTATTTACCTAAACGAATTGAAATATTACAAATTCCAATTTATTTAATAATGGGTTGGTTGTGTGTTTTGGAATTTTCAAATTTAAAAATCGCAATTCCAACGCTAGGTATTGTGTGGTTATCTTTGGGTGGATTAGCCTATACTATCGGCATTATCTTTTATGTGTTAGATGGTTTTAATAAGTTACGCCATGCTCATGGTATTTGGCATTTGTTTGTTTTAACCGGATCCATTTGTCACTTTATTTCAATCGCGATTTATGTTCGTTAGGCTTAAATTATCAACAATGTCTCTCTTAATTTCTGTGTATCGAATTTCCAGAAGAAAACAAATATTGACAAAAATATTAAGTTATTTAACACGCCACGTGAAAATGAATTCTTAACTAAATTAACAAATTCACTTCACCTTGAGGTGATTAATTAAAAATTCAACTCCTGCAAACATTACCAATTGTTAATAATTTAGAAAGCATCTGGTAACGTCCAATACGCAATAATATAACCGTAGAATAAAAATATAAGGGGAAAGGGTTTAAAACATGAGCTCTTTCAAGTGTAAAAATAAATTTTTTTAATTAATTTTACATCATGACGATGTGAGGAGGATAGTAAGATGGGCATGGGCGGTGGAATGGGCGGTGGCATGGGCGGTGGTATGGGCGGCATGGGCGGTATGGGAGGCATGGGCGGCGGCATGTAATGTCAGAGCCTGACTCTTAAACTGTTTATGTTGTAAAGTACCACTCTACACCCAGAAACAGCGCTATACGCAAAACCCTCGCAAATTTATTTGTGGGGGTTTTGTGCTATTAGTCAAGTGTATGACTTATATAATCACTCGACTTAATGAAAGTGTTGTTTACAATATTGATTTACAATGTCATAGCGCGTTTTTGAAAACGCTGTTTTGCTTTCGCCGCTAAAGCTTCACGACTCTTTGCTGGTGTTTTAGTCGTTAACGAATTTAATAGTTCTTGTGTAATTTCCTCAATCTGGTTCACCCTAAGAAAATCAGTTAAAAATCCCCAAACCCAATTAAGTCTTTGATATCATAAAGAATGACTACGAAAAAACCTCCTCAAAAAAATCACCAAATGGGTGAGTTAAAAAAGACTATTAACCAAGCAATTGGGAGCCCCATCAGTGCCGACACCTTTGATGGAAAAATTCACATCGAATGGGATCCAGATGCTGAAGTGACACCACTTGGTCAATTGCCTTTTTTCATTCAATTTTTAAAAACAGGTGGCTTATTCAAGCCCTGGGTTGATGATTGTCCGCTACGTTATGACAGCAATAATGCGCCGGAAAAAGTTGATGTACTTGGATCATTTTTGCTAGCTATTTTGGCTGGACACAATCGATATGCTCACATGACTGCATTACAATCCGATCGTGTTAATTCAAAATTGCTTGGTATGAACAAAGTCGTGAGTG